>JYMV01007305.1_pt1 | contig 12436 bp, 8 predicted proteins | sample 338911 | NCBI WGS metagenome assembly JYMV01 (sample SAMN03354496, study PRJNA234377) | hydrothermal vent metagenome | biome: Deep sea; feature: Hydrothermal plumes at the Eastern Lau Spreading Center, Western Pacific Ocean; material: Seawater | place: Tonga | collected 2009 | depth 2000 m m | reverse complement strand
TAGCAGGCTTAACATTTCTCAGAGTAGTGATAAATCGATTATTGACTGGAACTCGTTTAGTATCGCGGGGGGGGAGCATGTCAATTTTCAAGTGCCCTCTGCCAGTTCAGTAACACTGAATCGAGTGACGGGGAACGACCCATCTTCTATATTTGGGAAACTAACATCAAACGGGAACCTAATGTTGATAAACCGCAACGGCATTCTTTTTGGGAATGGCGCAGAAATTGATGTTCACGGTTTGGTCGCGACAACAAGCGATATGTCGAATGCAAATTTCATGAATGGACAGTATCACTTTAATATCTCTCCTGAGTTTTCAAATACAATTACCAACCGTGGAACGATTACTGCCGTAGAAGGGGGGCTAGTCGCATTTGTCGCACCAGGAGTTCAAAATACGGGAATTATCAATGCCCGGTTAGGAAAAGTAAGTCTTGCGGCAGGAAATACTTTTACCCTAGATCTATATGGTGATCAACTGGTGAATTTGGGTGTGGATAGTCAGGTTATACAAAACGTCACGGGGCTCAACGGAGAACAATTAACCTCTCTTGTATCCAACAGCGGGAACATTTATGCGGATGGTGGCACGGTGGCAATGGATGTTCGATCTGCGCAGGGTTTAATCGACAATGTTATCAATATGTCTGGATATATTCGGGCGCAATCGATAACAGAAAAAAATGGTTCCATTTATCTTACGGGTGGCAGTGATGGATTGGTCAGCGTTTCAGGAGCTATCGATGCAACCGGCCTGAACACAGATGAAATGGGTGGTACCGTTCACGTTCTAGGTAATAGGGTAGGTCTTTATGATTACGCTCGGATTGATGTGTCTGGTGATACCGGGGGTGGTCTATTATTGGTTGGCGGCGATTATCAGGGCTTGGGTTTGATTCCAACAGCGGTCGAAAACTATGTAGGACCAAATGTTTCTATTTTTGCTGATGCGGTAACAGGAGGTAATGGAGGGCGGACTATTTTCTGGGCTGATCGTCGCACAGAATTTTTTGGAACCATAAGGTCGCGAGGCGGTAGATTATTTGGTGATGGTGGGTTTGCAGAAGTTTCTGGGAAAGAGGAACTTTACTTTGCTGGTAGTGTTGATACAAGTGCTGCAAATGGAAAATCGGGGACGCTTCTGTTAGACCCCGATACTATAACTATTTCGGGTGGTTCGGGTACGGCATCTGCTAGTGCAGCGACTTCTTTTACAACCTATGAAGATATTCTGGAGTCAGTTGCGTCCACCACAAATATCGACATGCTTGCTACTAGCTCCATTACTCTAGGCAACAGTTTGAACTTTGCTCAGACAAGCGGACAAAGCGTTACCTTCACTGCAACTAATGGAAACATATCTTTTTCAGACTTGTCGGATACAATTGAAACCTCTGGCGGAAGCATTGTCATGAGTGCTGGCGGAACTTTATCGGTTGGAGCAATAAAAACCAACGGAGGTGACATTACTCTCGCAGGGACGGATTTTAATTTATCGGGGGCATTGAACGCAGGGGTTGGGACATTAACTATTCTGGGTGGAAGCGGTGAAACGATTGGATTGGATGGGACAACGGCAAGCACTACTGCCTCAACAGTGTCTACCATTTGTAACGGTTCTGCCTGCGGATTGACATTGGTACAGAGCGAATTAAGTGCCATATCTGCAGCGAAATTAGTGATCGGCGACAGTTCAAGCGGCAACATTTATATCGATGGGGTGACCCTATCGCATATTTCAGGTGGCGTCACATTAAACTCAAGTGGTTCTAGCGGTTCAGTGGAGTTTGGCACAGGAGGTGCGACGATTAAGCTCGCTACGATAAATGCGGGCAATGGGATCACCATTAACGGGGATGTATCTGTTGCGCAGTCTGCGATTTTTAATGCAGACTATGATGCAAATGGCACAGGAAAATTTACCATTGCGTCCGGTAACGCCATTACTTCCACAGATAACCAAAGCATTAGCATCACTGCGAACGATATTGATATTTATAGTTTAGCTACAATTTCCAGCGGAACCGGTTCGACCACGATAGCTGTATCGGATAGCGGAACGATTGGTCTTGGAACGTCCGGTAATATGACAGAGTTGGGCAGAATAACAGCGGGTACGCTGAATATTGGTGACAGTTCAACCGGTAATATTACGGTTGATGGTATATCCGCAGCGAACAGTAACAATGCGACTACGGTTAGCTTGACGACAGCCAGTGGTTCGAGTGTCAGCTTTTCTAATAACGATTCTACTTTTAATGCATTGACGTCGAATGGTGGTAGTACAAGTTTCGGAAGTGGTTTAACGATAACAACAGATACGGGAAAACTTTCTATTGATTCGGCATCCATAACAAGTGCAGGGGCCCTGACTCTGACCGGAGCAACGGGGATTGATTTTGGAGCTGGGGTAACATTCACCGCTGGTGGTGACATTGCTATGTCGACGACTTCTGGCGATATCAAAGGTGGGGGTGCCTTCACACTTACTTCAACCGGTGATATCTCCTTGAGTGAAAACCTAACCACTGCCGGGGTAACAGTAATTACTGCCGATTCAGATGCGAGTGGTGCGGGTGATTTTTCAATCGATGCATCCACAACACTATCTACTGGTAACAATTCTCTAATCCTAACTGCGAACGATGTAACTGTGTTGTATCGGATAGTGGAACGATTGGTCTTGGGGGTACGTCCGGTAATATGACCATTACAGGTGCAGAGTTGGGCAGAATAACAGCGGGTACGTTGAATATTGGTGACAGTTCAACCGGTAATATTACGGTTGATGGTATATCCGCAGCGAACAGTAACAATACGACCACGGTTAACTTGACGACGGCAAGCGCTTCGAGTGTCAGCTTTTCTAATAACGCATCAACGTTTCAGGCTTTAGACGTTAGCTCAGGAAACGGTATCAACCAGAGTGTAAATTTAACTACCAGTAGTACAGCAACTTTGGATGCAGATTCAAATGATGACGGTTCTGGAGATTTCAGCAATACAGCAGGGACTGTCTCCACAGGAGGTAGCGCGCTTTCTATTACGGGAAACGACTTTGGCCTTTCAGGATCAATTAACACTGGAACGGGAACGACAACGATTCTTATATCTGATGGTGGCAGTATAGGGCTGGGGTCTACAGCGGGAAATATGACAATTACAGGGACAGAACTAGGAAACATCACGGCAGGAACATTGACCATCGGTGATAGTACAGCAGGAGCTATGACAGTAAACGGTATTAGCTCGGCAAACAGCACTAATATAACAACCGTTGATTTGAATTCTTCTAGTATTACATTTGCCACTGGGGATTCTACATTTAAGGGTTTGACCGCAACCGCGAATACGGGAGCGATTACAGGAGCGGTGGCATTAACGGTAGCAGGTACTTCGACTTTTACGACCAGTGCAAGCAATCAATCGATTACATTGAGTAGTACATCGAATGACTTCACAGGTGCCGTTAGTTTCAATACGACCGGCTCTTCAGCGAGCACAACGCTTGCGACGAATAGTTCCATCATTCTAGGTGCTTCGGCAATAGGAGGAGATCAGTCTGTGACAGTTGGTGGAACTAGCCAGACTATGAATATCTCAGGAGTTCAAGACGTTGGTGGAACAATTACTTTACAATCCAGTGGGGATTTGACATTGACCAGTTCACTGACCTCATCGAGTAGTTCTGATTCTGCCATTTTGCTTACTTCCACAGGTGGCGGAATATTTGATGGGGATTCAGATGGGTCTATAGATATTGAAGTGGAAGATGGTAGGTTGGTTGCAGTTTCAAATGGTGGGTTTGGCACGTCAGCCAATCCGATTGAAACTACATTGAATTCTATAGATCTTACTAACAGTGCCACGGGGGATGTAAATATTTATGAATTAGATGGTATTGAGATTAGCAGTTTAACTCAGAATGTAGATGGTGGAGATATTACAGTTTCGTATTCTGGTAGTTTGAGTGGCCAGGACTTGGCAACTTTTCCCGATGGTTCCTTGGGAACAACGACTTTCACACAGCGTCAAGCCGTGGCTGTCGCTACTACGGATCAAATTTTAGAGGGATCGGAAAAATCTGTGGGCGATTTGTCGATCGAAAGTACGGTTCAACTGGCAAAAACAATTGAAAGTGATGTCATTCAAATGACCCTTCAAAAAAGCGGCTCAGGTAATAAATCAATAGCAAGCCTAGATTCTGGTGGGTCAACGAGTTCTTACGTGACAGATATTTTTAGCGATCCTCATGTTTTGGTTGATTTTTCAAGCGATGTAAAAGAAATTAATCCCGGGTTGTCCGGATTAGAAAATTTTGGGGGCAAGAAGACGGTTGAAGAAGCTCAAGTGGCCAAATTGGAACCAGCCTTAAGGCCAGAGTCGAAAGTGAGTAAGAGTTTGTTTCAAAAAAATAAGAGTGCCGCGAAACAGGTTCTTTGGCAAAAAATGGTTCGCAAGGTAGCGGAAAAAAAATCAGGAAAAAAAAAGAAGGGTGAAAAAGGCTCGAATAAATCTCTCGTTGGAGGAAAATCGGTCACAAACAAAAATCAAAGAAGTAGATCGAGTAATTTAACTCCGGTTTTAGGAACACGACCTTTTGAGAGAGGCGCCATTCCCCTACAACAAAGGTCATTCCGTTAAAATTTTTTTTAAGTCCATAATATTTTATATAAATAGGAGAGTTTGAGGTAAAAAGACTTTTCTTTAAAAAAGTTTTCTTAACTACGAGGTTTTTCCTGGTTATTAAAGTTGTTCGTCAAAGGGAATATTCTTTCTTGATTTAAGTGCCAAGCCATCTGGTTTACTAGCCCAGACAATATTTTTTGTTGTTTCACGGGGAAGCCATAGCTTTCTTTTGAGTCAACAAAAAGCACTCCCTCAAGTTTTTTGTGAATTACCGGGGTGATAAGATAACTTTTTAAATTCTCTTTTGTTTTATAAAAATCAATAGTTGACGGGTTGCTTGCGTAATTCTCTTCAATAAGAAGTTGTTTGTTTTCCGCCGCCATTCCTATAAGGCCTTTTCCAAAACCAAATTTTATCTCTGGGTTAAAGTTAGTGCTTAACGAAATATGATGGCGCAAGCCCAAAGTTTTACCACTTAGATTGATTTTATAAAGAGCAATGGTAAATGCATTACTGATATTACCAGTTAGTTCTACAAGTTGATTAAGAAGTTCAGGTGAAAACTTTGCGGTGGGTATCGCAGGGTAAGTAGAGACTGCATTGATTTTGTTGTTTGGTTGAGGGGAATGCTTGGTTGGAATCAGTTTTAAATCAAATCCTAGCCAGCGGCAATAGCTACGAGCAAGTTTTGCCTGCTCATCTGAAACAGGCCATTGAAATTGCCAATCCCCGTTTCTAATTATCCTGCGCATTGCTCGGTTTGCCTTACCAGAGCCCATTTTAAATATCTTAGCGAAACGGGCAGTCGTCCCGCGGACATCTTCTCCTGCCCAACCATTAAATTTAATATAGCAACTCATACAATCCTCCAAGGCAGCTAGATTTCGCCAACAAACCAGAACAAAGTCCTTTGTTTTTATCGGAATAAGGTTAGTGAAAGCGTAGCATTTTTTAGAAATTTTAACAAAAAATCTATCTAGTTTTCGGAGGGAGCGGTTCTGGAGTTTTTTTGATGGCGCATATTAATTAAGAATTCTGAGTCAACTAGAGGCATGAGGCCAAATTGAGTGCCGCTATCAACCTCTTCATTCAAAAAATTATATGGAGTATCGTTTGGTGGAATAGCTTCTAGTTCAAAAAACCTTTGTAATATTTTGCCTCTCCCTAAAAGCTGAAGCGAGCTTTCGTCTATATTAAACTGTTCGCTTGTATTTTTCAGTGCCTTAATGGGTTCTTCTCCATCAGCTATTTTTTGTTGGATTGCCAGCTCAATTTTTTGTTTTCGCTCCATGTGCCTCGCATGTCCAAAATCAGGCTGAGATAAGATCATCCAGTCGAGATGTGGACAATAATTATTAATAAAGTCATCAAAAAAAACTGGTTCATCTTGGCTAAGATGAATGTCGCGAGCTTTTTCAGGAGATTCTTTTAGTAAACTATTGTACAGCTCGACAATATTGAAAACAGAATCGTAAATAACCATTAGGTGGTATGTATTCATCCTTTCATTCGTGCGAAATGAATCCATAGCTTGAATCAGAATAACTAGAAGACTATGCATGTCTTCAATTTTTATAAAGCTGGCTGTCCACGGGAACCTTGTTTGGTACCAGCCAGGGATATCAGATGGGTATTCTTGTCGATTAGAATCGCTTGGTGGTTGGTTGCCGTTGTCTAGGTAGTTTAGAATATCATCTACTTCTTTATATGCTAGGTCTAGGCCGCCTCGTATAATAGTGTATGGGAATAAACATCTTTGATAATCCATATATTTCTTAATCTCAGAGTCTTGACCTTCGGCACTATGTGTGAAATCTCTCTGAGAAATATCTTTGGCGAATATAAGCATTTAATTTAAGAGCGACTTTTCTGGTTCTTTTTTAAGATTTATTTTTAAAGAATTGTTGGGAAAAATTTTTGAGTATGTTTTTTCTTTCTTCTTCGCTCATATTTGAAACCGTTTTTCCCAACTCTTTAATTTGATCAGGAGTCATTTTGGACATGTATGATTGAGCCATTTCTTTGAGATCTCCCATATTTGGTGGGATTTCTCCTGGTGAATCATTTGCGTGGTTAGAAGGTGTTCGCTTTTTCTGTGAGTTATCACTGGCCCGAAACTCGATGAAATCCCCTTGAATAGTCCCAATGATTTTGTGTTGAATCAGGTTAGCGAGTACTTCTTTCAAGGCGATACTGTGATTTTTACAACTTTCATGGATTGCTTTGAAAGGTAAGCGCACACTTTTTTCTGGGAAACCATTTTTTTCAATACAGTGTTTTATACTGTTTTCCACAGCGGATAGCTCAGGCATAGGACTATAAGTCTAAAGGCGGATATTTGTGAAAAAGGACCAAGTATAATTGTAGTATAATCTTTCCTAAATGTTTAAGAAATTTAAATAATATAATATTTTTGTGGCAAAAGTGTCTATATTTTTGTTGGGAATTGGAGGTCTATGGGGAGAGAAAGAAAGGCACAAAGAAAAGCGCTCCCTATGAAAAGGGCTACCAAAAAAACCGAAGGGAAGACAAGGATTCTAGATAGTCAAACTTCGTCTCAAGTGAATCTGCGTATAGCCGTGTCTCAGATGAATTTCGTCGTGGGGGACTTTAAGTACAACGCGAATCGTGTCGAAAATTGCCTCAAGGAGGCCAGTAAATTTAAAACCGACTTGATTTTATTCCCAGAGCTGACGTTGACAGGGTACCCACCGGAAGACCTACTGCTTAAAGATGATTTTATTGCAAAAAACAAAAAGCTTCTAAAGCATCTTACATTAGGTGTGAAAGGAATTGTCGCTGTTGTTGGTTATGTGGAAAAAGTAAAAAGGAGTTTATATAACTCTGCCGCGTTGCTACATAAAGGCAGGGTGGTCGGGAATTATAGAAAAATGATTCTTCCAAATTATGGAGTTTTCGATGAAAAAAGATACTTTATAGAAGGCAATGAGCCAACTTGCTTTGTGATGAATGGCATAAAGATAGGTTTAACTATTTGTGAAGATATCTGGGACGCGAATGGACCTGGTAAACGGATTTGCGAAGAGGGACAAGCGGACATTTTTCTCAATATTTCCTCCTCTCCTTACTTCAAAGGCAAGGGTAAGGTACGCGAAGAAGTGATCCGCCAGCGAGCACGTCAATACAAGGCTCATATAGTATATGCCAATTTGATAGGCGGTCAGGATGAATTAGTTTTTGACGGACAGAGTCTTGTAGTTGCTCCGGATGGAACTTTTATAACGAAAGGCAATGCATTTGAAGAGGAAATGATTTATGCAGATTTAAAAATTTATCCGAAGTCTACAAAACAAAATTCAAAAAAACCAATGAGTTCGCCGATTAAAACATATTATGTTCCGACTACTTTGAACCGTGTGAGTAAACCGGCTATCTTAAAGCGTCGGGTACGTAAGTTAGGGCCAACCGAGGAAGTTTTCAAGGCCTTGGTTCTTGGTACTCGCGACTATATGAAGAAAAATGGTTTTGGTAAGGCGGCGATCGGTTTGAGTGGTGGAATTGATTCAGCTCTTACAGCAGCGATAGCAGTGAAAGCAATCGGGCCAGAAAATGTAGTGGGTGTTATCATGCCTTCTAATTATTCCTCACGAGGAAGTGTAAACGATTCAGAAACTTTGGCAAAGAACTTGGGCATACGCATTATTTCACTTCCCATAAAAGAAGCTATGCTGGCCTACGATAAAATTCTTTCAAAAGTATTTAAAAACTTACCTTTGGATACTACCGAGGAAAACCTGCAAGCCAGAATTCGGGGTAATTTAATGATGGCTCTTTCAAATAAAATGGGCTGGCTTGTATTGACTACCGGGAACAAAAGTGAACTTAGTGTTGGTTATTGTACTTTGTATGGTGATATGGCAGGCGGGTTTGCCGTCATTAAGGACATTCCGAAAAAATGGGTTTATCGATTATCGCAATGGATTAACAAGAATGAGGGTTATCCTCTAATCCCAGAAATAATTCTTATGAAAGAGCCTTCAGCAGAATTGAGGCCAGGGCAGAAGGATACGGATTCTCTCCCACCGTATTCATTGTTGGATAAAGTTTTAGCCCGGTATATCGAGGAAGACCAAGGAATAGAAGAGCTAAGGGGGATTGGGCTTCCAATGAAAGAAGTTAAGAAAATAGTTAAATTGGTGGATAATAGCGAATACAAACGCAGACAGGGTCCTCCAGGAATAAAGATTACACCTAAGTCGTTTGGGAAAGATCGTCGTTTACCCATTACCAATTGTTATGAACCATAAATTGATATTTTTTTCTGTAATTTTTTAGAAAATCATCAGAGGTTTTATTTTTTAGCCTAAACATAATTAGGAGAGAAATATGAAAAAGAAAATTGGGGTGGTCCTTTCAGGTTGCGGGGTTTATGACGGGTCAGAAATTCATGAATCGGTTATAATTCTCCTTGCCATTGATCGTGCCGGAGCTGAAGCGGTATGTATGGCGCCGAACGTTGATCAAATGCATGTAATAAATCATCTTACTGGGAAAGAGGTTACAGGAGAAAAAAGGAATGTTTTGGCTGAGGCAGCGCGTATCGCCCGTGGTGATATAAAAGATATTAGTGAGGTCAAGGTGGACGATATTGATGCTTTGATATTTCCTGGTGGGTTTGGTGCAGCAAAGAACTTATGTACTATGGCGGTGAAAGGTGAAGATGCCGAAGTACACCCAGAGGTGAGTCGTCTGGTTAAAGAATTTCAAAATAAAAAAAAACCACAGGCCGCGGTGTGTATTGCGCCAGCTATGTACGCTAAAATTTTTGAAAAAGAGTCAGTATCTCCGACCTTGACAATCGGTAATGATAAAGATTGGAGTCAGAAGATAGAAAATTTGGGCAGCAAGCATCAAGATTGTGAAGTGCAGAAAATTGTTATAGATAAGGAAAACAAAATTATCACCTCCCCGGCTTATATGCTTGGTAAAAGTATTTCAGAGGTTGCAGAGGGTATAGAGGAGACAGTTCGAGAACTAGTAGCGATGGTTTAAACAGTTTCGACTCGAGAAGGTCTTTAGTAAGCTGCATAGTCAGACTCCATCTTTTTTTGGTGGTTCTAAAATTATACTCAGCTATTTTTTGTTCAGATTTAACAAATATCGAGTGTGGTTTATTAGTTCTTCTTGCCTGAGAATGTGTAAAAAGATCCCATCTACAGGAGCAAAGAGTAGCCAACTTCGGTCACAATTCTATTATGAATATTTGAAGCTGAGATCACTTACCCCCAAGCTTTTATTTTTAAAAGGGTTGTCGGCCCAGCAAAAAAGTCTCCCGATCCATGAGGCACAATGGCTTTTTCGACTAAACAACCATTTTAAAACAATTTAAAGGTCTTTTGGAGTCTAAAGGAAAAGATGTTTTTGTCCGAAAAGTAATATCAGAGCATTTGTCGTAACTCAAACACTTTTAATGTAAAATCATCGGGTGGCTTTAGACAAGGAACTACCTGATTTTGCCAATTCTCTCCAAAAAAATGACTTCTTATAAAAAGAATCTTCTTGTTACTGGTGGCGCTGGATTCATAGGAAGTAATTTTATTAACTACATTCATAAGAAATATCCAAATTATAATATCCAACTTCTTGATGCGCTCACTTATGCCGGTAATCTTGAAAATATTTCTGATAATTTAAAATCGAACGGACACTTCCATTTTTCTCACGGCAACGTGACGCAACCTGATATTGTCAATCAGTTAGTTTCAGATAGCGATATCGTGATTCACTTTGCGGCAGAGTCACACGTGACTCGTTCAATCTATGACAACTCATTATTTTTTGAAACTGATGTTATTGGCACACAGGTACTCGCAAATGCAATAGTGAACCACCCTGTGGAACGTTTTATTCATATTTCATCCTCTGAGGTTTATGGAACAGCTTTAAAAGCTCCAATGAGCGAGGACCATCCTTTAAACCCGATGAGTCCATACGCAGCAGCAAAAGCAGGCGCGGATCGGCTGGTTTATTCTTATGTGCATACTTATGAACTTCCCGCTGTGATTGTAAGGCCATTTAATAACTATGGTCCGTTCCAGCATTTAGAAAAAGCGATCCCTAATTTCATTACCAGCGCGCTTAATGATCAGCCTTTGACAGTTCATGGAGGTGGTAAGAGTTTGCGTGACTGGATGTTTGTGGAGGATACTTGCGAAGCTTTAGACCTAATCATGCACGCTGATTCCGATAAAGTAGTTGGTGAAGTAATAAATCTAGGCACGGGAGTAGATACAGGTATTCTTGCTATAGCGCAGAAGGTATTAAGCCTTGTCGACAAACCTCAGAGTTTGATCGAACATGTAAAAGACAGACCAGGCCAGGTTTCTCGGCACATATCATCAACTGAAAAGGCGCGCCGTTTACTAGGTTGGACTGCAAAAATTAACTTAGATGATGGACTCCAACGAACAGTTGAGTTTTATAAAAATAACAAACAGTGGTGGGAAAAATTTTTATGGATGAAAGAACTCTCGGGACAAAGATAAGCAAAGGTGAATCGGTGACTTATCCGGTAAATCGTGCGGTGATATTACAGCCATCCTACCTGCCGTGGATTGGTTATTTTGAGCAGATGGTACGGGCGGATCAGTATGTGTTTCTCGACAATGTACAATTCACGCGGCGTGACTGGAGAAACCGAAACAAGATTCGCACAAATAAAGGCTGGGCCTGGTTGACGGTTCCTGTTGAGCAGAAAAACCATTACGAGCAATCACTCAAGGAAACGCGAATCGATAACTCGGTCAACTGGAATAAGAAGCATCGGGAGGCGATCCGGATCAATTATTCCCGCACTCCATTTTTCGAAACATACTATCCCTGGTTAGAATCTGTTTACGACAGGCAATGGGAGTTCCTTCTCGACTTGTGTTACGAGACCACCGAACACATTATGGATATTTTGGATATTACAACGCCGACTTGGAAGGCATCAGAGCTGTCGGCGGAAGGAACCAAGTCCGATTTTATTTTAAATCTTTGCCGTGAGATGAAAGCAACGCATTATCTGACGGGCGGAAGGGCTAGGGATTATCTTATAGAAGAGGATTTCAACCGGGCACGAATTGAACTGGAATATCAGGAATACGATCACCCGGAATATCCTCAGCGCTATTCCGGATTTGAGTCGCATTTGTCGGTGATTGACCTTTTGTTCAATGTTGGAGACAAAAGCAGGGATGTAATAATGAATTCGGTAATCGCGTAAAACTAATGACAAATTTATTTACATTAAAAAGTCTGCAGAAGGTTTTACCTAGGTTGTATTCCTTCTTACCCTATTACCTTGACCCTGGTCGTGCGTTTCCTCCAGCGCATGTTTTTTTTGAAGTGACTTATCGGTGCAACCTACGTTGCGATATGTGCCACTTTCTTGAAATTATAGAAGACACGGAAAATAATAAGACCTACAAAAAAGAACTGTCAACTGAGCAGATAAAACGCGCGATTGCATCACTCCCTCGATCCACCTTGATCACCTTTACTGGTGGCGAGGCATTTATGAAGGCAGATTTCATGGATATATTGAAGTATGCTGCCAATAATCACAAGGTTCACATTATTACGAACGGAATGTCTTTATCAGAGAACGTGGTGAAACAGTTAATCGATCTCCGCACACGTTCTTTATTTAGTTCAGGATTGCTATACATGGGAGTTTCGCTTGAAGGCCGTGAAGAATTTCACGACAAGGTGACGGTGGTTCCAGGTTCATATAAAAAAACACGAGCTGGTTTGGAACGTCTCGTCGCTCAACGAAAAATATTTGGTGGAAAATATCCGT
>JYMV01042805.1_pt1 | contig 12437 bp, 12 predicted proteins | sample 338911 | NCBI WGS metagenome assembly JYMV01 (sample SAMN03354496, study PRJNA234377) | hydrothermal vent metagenome | biome: Deep sea; feature: Hydrothermal plumes at the Eastern Lau Spreading Center, Western Pacific Ocean; material: Seawater | place: Tonga | collected 2009 | depth 2000 m m | reverse complement strand
CATTTATATGCTGTTGCAGTTTTGCCGGAGTTCCGGTGTGTCTTCAATCATTTCAGTCACTTCTTGCTGTAGCCAGTGAGATCGGTGTAAGCTGTTTTCGCTGAAAAGATGCTCAAAATTGTTCCTCATGGCAGATCCGAATTCTCTTGTAAGAGATGCCGGACAGCCTGCATAATCTGCTACTACATTCAAATGCATTCCATGACCTTGAGCCGCCTGTTCTGCAATGTTGTCGTATTCTTTCTCCAGAAACACTGTGAAAAAATCGCAACTGGTCATGGTTGATGTGCTGATGGTGATATTTTCGGTATGCTGTAGTATTCCGGAAGATTTACCATAGTGATGGTGTCCCTTATTCGGGGCGCCCATGTCATTACTGTGACAAGCAAATACTGCAGAGGCAGAAAATCCCAAGATGACTATGCTAAGTACAATTTGACAAAATCTTTTCATAAACCCTCCATTTACATGATTCAGTTCATCGTCGATCAACAATCTTGCATTGTCAAGTATTCTTTGTCGTATTTTAATGTGTGACTGAGACTTTTTCATATCGGTAACATCAATAGATGTTTGACTCTTTGCCTGCAGGTCAACTAAAATAAAGTGATCTTTATTAACAAAATTCAATTAGTAAAAGTTCATCCTGTTAAGATGCTCATGACAAAAGAATCAATTGAACGTGCACTCACTGCATCATTGACCTTGATGCTCGGATTGGCAACGTTGGACCTTGCTTTATACATCTGGGCCGGAACTGCAGTTTTAACTGTTGTAGCTCATGCAATGTCACTGTGGCTTGTGCTGCGTCACCGTTTGATTTTTGACCTGGTCAAACTTCTTGAAACGGGTGCTCTTTTTTTTGATTTGTACCTGATCAACCGGTACGGATACGCCGTTGCCTCTCCGGTTGCAACTCTTTTTGCCATTATTCACATCTCGCTGAATAAAGAATATCATCTGAATAAATTAAAAAGTGATCTGGATAAGGTGCTTGCATCAAAACAACAAGATGTAGAAGATGACGAAAAGTGAAAAATAAAAACAAGGTACAAAAATAAACAGAAACAGCTTCACTGAAAAATTAATTTTGATGAAAATTTCTGAAACAACAACAATCGGTTTTGCTTCTGCAGGGCATACGCTTTGCCACTTACTCACCTTGCTTTTTCCAACGGTACTTCTTGCCCTGGAAGTGGAATTGGAGTTAAGCTTCAAGGAGTTGGCTACATTGGCGGTTCCGGGCGCCTTCCTTTTTGGAGCAGGTGCGTTACCGGCAGGTTGGCTTGGTGATAGATGGAGCAAAACCACCCTGCTGGAAATATATTTTTACGGCACCGGAGCTATGACAATTCTAACCGGATTTGCCCAAACACCTTTGATGCTTGCCGTGGGTCTGGCCGGTATCGGAATATTTGCATCAATCTATCATCCTGTAGGTATGTCCTGGCTAGTTTCCAGAACATCCAAAACCGGAACTGCTCTGGGATTTAATGGACTGTTTGGCAGTATTGGTTTTTTTTTGGCTCCTCTGGTTGCAGGAACATTGACCGGGTTATGGAGTTGGCGGGCAGCGTTTTTCGTACCCGGAATTGTCTGTTTGGTTGTGGGGTTTCTCTTCAGCATTTCGTTGAGGACTATCCTGAAAGATGAAGAAAGGCCTATGCAGAAAGTAGTATCCGGATCCAGCTTACCAAATAGCATCTGGATGACTTTTGGTTTAATGGCAGTAGCCTTGTTTTTCTCCGGTATGTTTCATCAGATTATACAGTTTTCACTTCCCAAAGATTTTGATCTCAGGGTTCTCTTTACATCAGGTTCCTTGTTGGGTACAGGATCGATGGTGGCTCTGGTTTATGCTGCCGGAGCAGTTGGTCAACTGCTTTGCGGACGCATGGCGGATCGTTTCTCAGAGCGTCAACTTTATTTTACTTTGTTTTTAATCACAGTTACCGAAATACCGCTGGTTTTGATTATGATGATTGTTGTCTTTTTGAGCACCGGAGCACTACCTGTGGAAAATACTTTGCTTGTCCGCTATGCTCCAAGTCACAGGCATGGTCTGTTTTTCGGTATGAAATTTTTGCTGGGTTTTGGATTTACTGCCTCAGGAATTTATTTGTCGGGATGGATTTTTGATCTCACCGGAAGTTTTCTCTGGCTTTACGGACTACTGGTTTTACTGGCAAGCAGTGTAGCAGCCATTGCTTTTTTTCTTCCCGGACAACGTGTCCTCCAACCAGCCTGAGCTGCATCTCCAACAATTTTCAAAAATTTTGAATCTCTTATCAAACGGCAAAAAACTGGAATCAATCTGGTATGGTCCACCTCCGGAAGAAGCCCCGACGCTGTTATTTCTTCATGAAGGGCTAGGCTGTGTTTCAATGTGGCGGAACTTTCCTGAAAAACTGGCCCAACAAACCGGATGCGGTGCCATGGTATACAGCAGGCTTGGTTACGGTAATTCGGATGCGTGTGAACTTCCTCGTTCCTTAAATTTTATGCATCCGGAGGGATTGGAAGTACTTCCGGAAATTATAGAGCAATGTAAAATCAACAAATGCATTTTAGTGGGTCACTCAGATGGAGCTTCGATTGCTTTAATTTATGCAGGAGAAAACTCTACCGAATCTTTACTTGGAATAGTTACAGAGGCACCACACGTTTTTTGTGAACAGCTCACGATTCGTTCCATTAATAAAGTGGGTGAGCTGTTTCGCTCCGGGAATCTCCGGGAACTTCTCAAAAAACATCATGGAAGTAATATTGACTGTGCTTTCAAAGGCTGGTTGGAAGTCTGGCTTCATCCCGATTTTGCAGAATGGAACATCGAATCGTGTTTACCGAAAATTATGGTTCCGCAATTAGTCATCCAGGGTAACGACGACGAATACGGAACCTCTGCCCAGGTCGAGGCGATTGTCCGTCAATCCGGAAGTATAGTAGAAACACGCTTTCTGGACAACTGTGGTCATTCTCCGCATCGGGATCAGGAAACACAAACTTTGGAATTCATGACCCAATTCGTCCGGAACTTGCTTGATAGATAGAAAACACCGGAAACTTGTTTGCCAATTCACTTGCGTTTTTTCAGCACAGGCTTTAGCTTTAGCAGATAAATATTAGTTCCGGACTGCTCAAATAGAAAATAATTATCCAGCACATTCAATTAATTCAGCTGATTTCCAAACTATGCCTACCGTACTTCTGCTAAATGGTCCAAACCTTAATTTACTGGGAACTCGTGAACCAGAAATATACGGTTCAATGAATTTAAGTGGAATTGAAAAACAAGTTTCAGCCGTACTTCATGAACACAAAATCGAATGTGAAACCTTCCAGTCAAATTCAGAAGGAGAACTTATTGACTGGCTTCATCAGCACAAGAATGCAGATTTTTTGCTTTTGAATCCGGGAGCACTGACCCACACCAGTATTGGGCTGCGGGATGCCGTGCTGGGTATAGAAATTCCATTTCTGGAAATCCACCTTTCCAACGTTCATCAGCGGGAGGAATTTCGGCATCACTCTTTTTTTTCAGACATCGCAGTTGGGTCATTGGTTGGGCTTGGAGTTAAAGGATATTTGCTGGCGGCCCAATTTGCCGTAGATTTTATTGAGCAGAAAGGAACATCTGCAGGCAACAGATGATCCTATTATTCACCATCCGGCCTTCCCGATTTTACTGCCTGTTATGAGAATTTCCTCAACCACCATATTTTTATCATTCAACGTTTTTCTTGCCGGAGTTGCCTCGTACATGGGAGGCTCACTTCTGAGTACGTGGCTACAGAAGGAGGTCTTGTCGATATCCGTTTCACCTCCAGAATCTTACCAGATTCAAACGGAGAAGCTACCCATAGATTCGGGTAAATCCATAAAATCTTTTGAAGTAATTTTGGAGCGCAATATTTTTAATGCCCAAAAAACGGAAATAGAATTACCACCACTGCTTCCGGAACCAGAAATAATAGCTCCGGAAACTACAGATGAAGAAGCAGTCGAACATACCCGATTGGCTATAGCACTTGCAGGAACAATGATCTATGGGGCTAAAAGCTCCTTTGCATTCATTAGCAAGAAAGACAGTCTGCACAAATATGTCATATATGGAATTGGTGAATGTTTTGATGCAAAGACAATTCTGCGTGAAAAAGAATGTGGTTCTGAGAGTGTAAAAGTACTTGATATCAGGGATCGCTGGGTTTTGATTCTTCACAAGGAGACAAAACAGGCCCTTTGGATGGTAAGTCCAGTTGCAGTAGAAGAAGAAGTGTCTGCAGCAGTTCAACCAAAGAATGTTCAAACTAAAACTAAAACGACGCAAAAAACTACTGCCCTTGTGGTTCCACCAAAAGAAAAAGCTGTTACTAAAAATTCTGCTTTACCGTCAATTCCGGCTGAAGATGAAAATACTTTTCATTTTCAGCGGGTCTGGGTAGATGAACAACTCGAAAATTTTGGGCAGCTGCTGAATGACGCCAGAATTGTTCCTACAATGAAAGATGAAAAACCTTATTTCATGTTTCAGTACATCAAAGAACAAAGTATTTACGAAAAATTGGGATTGAAACCAAACGATATCATTTTAGAAATTAACGGCTTTCTGGTGGACACAGTAGGCAAGGCGCTCAGGTTACTGGAAGTGCTTCAATCTGAAAGGGAAATTTCACTAAAGGTTGAACGGGAAGGGGAACCTGTGCAATTTCATTACTACATTGATTGAGCATCAGGGCTGAAAATAGCACACTATAAAGCGCATTTTGCAGAATGCAGTTCAAATGGCACAAAACCGGTTTGATCGAATTGACTTTTTTACTGGCTGCGCTGATTTGGATTTCCTTCCGTTACCAGGACACACTTAATTTGCTTCACCCGGAATGGATTATTCTGGGTCTTGGCCTTGGTTTTTTATGGTGTCTGCGTCATAAATTATATCTTCCACTCTTTTTGCTTCTTTTGATCGCAGGTACCTTGCTGCACCAATGGTTTGTTGTACTTCCAAACAGCCTGAAATGGCTGCAGGAAGAGATTTCTGCAGAAGAAGCAATTATGCTGAATGGAAGGATTCAGGAGCGCATAGTTGAAAATGACACCATCCGTCTGCAACTGAATTCAGTTGATGTCATCAAAGGTGAACAAAAACAATGGTTACCGGAAGCAATCTTGAGCTTTCCGGAAACCAGCCGCAGAATTTCAAGTTTTTATCGTGGACGTAAGCTGCAGGTAATTGGCAGGTTGGATCATGTCAGCATAAAAAAAAATCGTCTTAATTTAGCTTTTTCAGAATTTCGGTATCGTAACGCAATTTCTCCGCAAACAAAGCTCTCCCGTAAACGAAACAGTTGGGTAAGGCAATTGACAGACAGGGCCGAATATCATCTTTCCAATCAGGCTCTTGCACTTTATTTACCGCTGACTTTAGCCAAGCGTTCATACGATTCACGTTCCACCGCAAAGATTTTTCAGGAAACCGGAATGGCACACCTCCTGGCTATCAGCGGACTGCATATCGGCTTAATCTACGGAATTATACTAGGACTTGTTCGCTGGCTCGGTCGCCTGTCAAACCGATTTTTGGAACATCCCCGTTTTTATGGTATAACCCACCTGATTTCTCTGACAGGTATTTGGCTCTATCTGTTGTTAATTGGCATGCCCACTCCGGCATTCCGTGCGGTTTGTATGCTGAGCTTACTGGTTGCCGGTCGATTACTCGGTCAAGTTCATCACCCTTTGTATGCCCTTTTTGCCACAGCATTCTTTTTTATTTTCCTTAATACAGCAGTTATTTACGAAGTCTCATTTCAGCTCTCATTCATTGCCGTTTTTTTCATATTATGGTTCCTGCCTCTTTATCCACATCCTCACGAAAATGATGTATTTTGGAAACGGATATTTAAATACGGCTTGATCAGTTTTGCCATTACAAGCGCAGTCATGCTCGGCACCTGGCCTGTGGTGGCCAGTATTTTTGGACGTATTTCACTGGAAACATTCTGGCTAAATCTGATCATGGTGCCGCTTCTTGGTCTATTTGTTTTGCCTTGCTGCCTGCTGACTTTGGTGGTGAGCGCATTGTCTTTGGGTAATCCTCCATTCGGAATTTTGGAAAACGGTGTTTTTTCGCTGACTGAGCTTGTTGTAGAGGGTTGGTTTGCAGTTCTGCAAAACCTGCATCGCTGGGGTGACTGGGCATCGTTTCCGCTTACTTTAGACTGGGGACCACCTCAATTTATTCTGTATTACGCAATCATTTTGGGCTTTGGGAAATTGCTGACAGACCGATTCCGGAAAATTAGCTAATAACTATGTAAATCATTGTAACGCAAGTAACTTGTGCGAAATAATTTCCAGGCTATGAATCTAAATTAAATAGAAAAGTTTCTGTATGAATGAGTTACCAAAAACTATGAAAGGGGTCTGGCTAACTGGCCATGGTGAACTAGACAAGCTGGATGTCCGCAGTGATATTCCAGTGCCTAAACCAACAGCTAATGATGTTCTCATTCGAGTTGGGGCTGCCGCAGTAAACAACACAGATATCAATACACGAACTGCATGGTATTCAAAAGGCGATGTGACGAGTAAGGATGCAAGTTGGGCTGGCAAAGCCATTGAATTTCCCTGTGTTCAGGGTATTGATGTATGCGGACATATTGTGGCGGTTGGCGAAAATGTCAGTAAAAATAGAATTGGTGAGAGAGTCCTGGTTGAGCCTTGCTTAAGAGAAGTAAAAGGTAAGGCTTTGTCTAAGCCCTGTTTTTTGGGATCTGAGTGCGATGGGGGGTTCGCTGAATTTGTTGCAGTCGCTTCACGGCATGCTTATCAAGTAAAGAGTACATTGAGCGATGTTGAGCTTGCCTCATTCCCTTGCTCCTATTCCACTGCGGAAAATATGCTAACTAAATCCAAAGTCTTATCAGGCGATTTGGTGCTGGTAACGGGAGCATCGGGTGGAGTCGGCTCTGCGGCAGTTCAACTAATAAAGGCCAGAGGTGCGGATGTTATTGCTGTTACCAGCGACTCAAAATCGCAAGACCTGATTACGCTTGGCGCCACAAAGACGCTTAATCGTGATCAGAGCGTGGTTGAGGCATTAGGTTCAAACAGTGTCGATGTAGTAATTGATCTTGTTGGTGGAAAAAGCTGGCCAGCGCTTCTTGAAATTCTAAGGCCTGGAGGGCGTTACGCAGTTTCTGGTGCAATTGCTGGTGCTTTTGTCGAGCTTGATCTTAGAACGCTTTACTTGAAGGACTTAAGTTTTTTTGGTTGCACAGTTTTAGAGTCAAATGTTTTTACTAATCTCATAGACCATATTGAAAGTGGGAATATTAAGCCGATTGTGGCTCATACTTTTCCTTTGGAAGATATTGTTAAAGCTCAAGAGTTGTTTTTGCTGAAAAAACATATTGGAAAAATCGTATTAACTATTAATACTTAGTGACAGTGGAAAATTCATGAAGCAATGTTTGTAACCGCATAACAATCTCATACACCCTGACAGCAAAAAGCTCATTTCGTTTCTTGCTTTGTTTTTTGCTGCTGGTGAGCTTGGTAATTGAACATGTAAATGTGCATGTTCAGGATTAATTTGTAATATTCATTGCAAATTATTAGACTCATGTATAGAGTGTATTTCCATCTTAACCCACAAATTTAGTATCAAAAAAGGAGACTGCCATGCCAATGAAATATTACGAGCAAATCAAGAATCAGGAAATTCCGCCGATGGACACCGGGGACGTTCCGGCATTCCTGGTTGATATTGTTATTTCGGAAGATACCGAAAAACCGATCACCAGCGGCTTGTTTCGTTTGGAAAAAGGGGAATCGCTGACCTATACTTACACCTACCATGAGATGAAATTGATAGTTGATGGAACGTTGATTATTGAAGATGAAACTGGTCAAAAAAAGACAGGCAAGGTCGGCGATCTGTTTTACTTCAACAAAGGCACAACCGTCACATTTACTACTCCAGATTATGGCATTGGTTTCTAAGCAACATGGGACGCATGTGGTTGGCCACACTCAACTTTTACTAAGTTTGCCAGGAATCAAGCAGTTTCCTGGCAGCGGTGGTGGGCAGCATTTTTCCGGATTCCACGGCTTGTTCCAGTTCCGGAATTTGTTTTTGAATTTCTGGATGATTGCAGAAATTTGTCAACAAACCTTCTTCCACAAGTGACCACATCCATTTTCCTGTTTGAGTCTGACGCTGCTCTTCCCACTCTCCGGAACTCTGGAGTGCATTCCGGAAACTTTTAACAGCTTCCCAAATTTTGTCCATTCCCTGTTTTTCCAAGGCACTGCAGCGCAAAATCTGCGGAGTCCAGGTAGTTTTTGTAGATGGCAGCAAATGCAGCGCTTTACGGTATTCCGCCTGAGCTGTTTTAGCCAGAGATTCCTGTTTTCCATCAGACTTGTTGACCACTACCAAATCAGCCAGTTCCAGCACTCCCTTTTTAATACCCTGCAATTCGTCTCCGGCATTGGGCAGCATCAGGAGCAAAAACAAATCCACCATCGAGGCCACCATAGTTTCAGATTGTCCGACGCCGACGGTTTCCACAATAACAACATCGTAACCTGCCGCTTCGCAAACCAACATCGTTTCGCGGGTTTTTCTGGCAACTCCTCCCATAATTCCGGAAGAAGGTGAAGGCCGAATAAACGCATCCGGATGTTGTGCAAGTTCATTCATGCGTGTTTTGTCACCCATGATGCTTCCGCCGGTAAGCTGGCTGCTCGGATCGACAGCAAGCACGGCAACACGATGTCCCTGCTCAATTAAAAACAGTCCAAATGCTTCAATGAAAGTGCTTTTTCCGACACCCGGAACTCCGGTGATTCCGATGCGCAAAGCCTGTCCTGCATGAGGCAAAAGCGATTCGAGCAATTCCTGTCCCTGTTCAAACGATTCCGGACGAGTGCTTTCCAGCAAAGTAATGGCTTTAGCGATGGCGCGGCGGTTGCCTTGAAGAATCTGCTCCTGTGCGGAAACGCTGTTTCGAACCATTATTTTTTTCGGATTTAAATGATTTCAGATTTTATTTGAAATGGCCGCCAGCACTTCACGCGCGGCTCCGGGGATTGGGGTTCCGGGTCCAAAAATACAGGCAACTCCGAGGTCCTTCAAAAAAGCATAATCATGTGGCGGAATCACGCCTCCCGCAACAACGACAATGTCTTCTGAATTTTCTTTTTCTAAAACCTTCATCAGCAGTTCAATCAGAGTTTTGTGACCGGCGGCCTGAGAAGAAATACCAATCACGTGCACATCGTTTTCAATGGCTTGTTTGACCACTTCTTCCGGAGTTTGAAAAAGAGGGGCAATGTCCACATCAAATCCCAAATCAGCAAAAGCAGTTGCAATTACTTTTGCCCCACGGTCATGTCCATCCTGTCCCATTTTCGCCACCATTATTCTGGGACGCCGCCCCGCGTTTTTTGCAAAGAGATTGATTTCTTCACGGACAGAAGATATTTCTTTTTGATCAGAAAATGATTTGGCATAAACTCCGGAAATGGCCTGGATGGGTGCGTTGTAGCGTCCCCATATTTTTTCCATCGCAGCAGAAACTTCTCCGACAGTCGCACGGACACGCATTGCTTCAATTGAAAGCGCCAGTAAATTCCCTTTTCCAGTTTCCGCTGCACGGGTAATTTCGTTTAACGCATAATCAACTTTTTGCGTATCTCGGTTTTTCCGAATTGTATTTAGTCGCCGAATTTGTGCTTTGCGGACTGCGCTGTTGTCAATTTCGCGGACTTCCACCGGTTCCGCATTTTCTGCCTGATACTTCTTCGCCCTGGTCAATCAAAGCTTGCCTGCGTGCTGCGGCGGCTTCGATGCGCTGCTTGGGCATTCCGGATTCAACCGCTTTTGTCATGCCTCCAAGTTTTTCAATTTCATCGATTAGTTTTGTTGTTTCACGAATCATTGAATCAGTCAGTGATTCCATAAAATAGGATCCCCCAAAAGGGTCAACAACGTGCGGGATTCCTGCTTCTTCCTGTAAAATTAGTTGAGTGTTACGGGCAACCCGTGCCGATGTTTCAGTGGGCAGACCAAGTGCTTCGTCAAAGGCGTTTGTGTGTAGTGACTGCGTTCCTCCAAGTGTTGCAGCAAGGGCTTCGATTGTTGTACGGACGATATTGTTAAACGGATCCTGCTCCGTAAGGCTCCATCCGGATGTTTGGCAATGAGTACGTAGCATTGCAGACTGAGCTTGTTTTGGCTTAAACTGTTGAATCAGGTTGGCCCATAGAAATCTTGCTGCCCGTAATTTGGCTATTTCCATAAAAAAGTTCATGCCGATTCCAAAAAAGAATGAGAGTCGAGGTGCAAAACTGTCGATTGTCATTCCGCGATTTAGTGCTGTGCGTACGTATTCCAAACCGTTTCCAAGTGTGAAAGCCAGTTCCTGCACTGCAGTCGCACCTGCTTCCTGGATATGGTAACCGCTGATGCTGACCGAATTGTAGAGCGGCATGTGTTCGCTAGTGTGTTCAATGATGTCACCTACAATGCGCATCGAAGCTGCTGGCGGATAAATGTATGTGTTGCGTACAATGAATTCTTTGAGGATGTCGTTCTGGATGGTTCCGCTAAGCTGTTTCTGCTCAACCCCCTGCTCTTCTGCCGCAACTACGTATGACGCCAATATTGGCAAAACAGCGCCATTCATAGTCATTGAAACTGTCATTTGATCTAATGGAATTTGATCAAACAAAATCTTCATATCTTCAACTGAATCTATAGCCACCCCTGCTTTTCCTACATCTCCAACGACTCTCCTATGATCAGAGTCATAGCCGCGATGGGTAGCTAAATCAAAAGCGACGCTTAATCCTTTTTGTCCGTTCGCCAAATTTTTTCGGTAAAAAGCATTTGACTCTTCTGCAGTGGAAAAGCCGGCATATTGCCGGATTGTCCATGGACGGCCGGAATACATTGTAGAGTGTGGTCCACGTGTGAATGGAGAAAAGCCGGAAAGAGATTCTGTATAACCAAATTTTTCTAAATCTTCAGAAGTATAAAGTGGTTTGATTTCAATTCCTTCTGCAGTTTCCCAATGAATTGAAGAAGACGCTTTACCATTCAATTCACCGGTAGCTTGCTTTTCCCAGTCTTTCAGTGAAGGTGAGGAAGGCGTTTTTGACTTTGACATATATTTTTTAGCTAATAAAACTGGGCACAAAAAACTGACTATAATTATGATTTTGGACAACCAACCGCAGCCATCAATGCCTTTGTTGAATTATCTGCTAGTTCAAGGACCTTTGTATTGTCACCAGAAAGCGAAATTTCTTTCTTAAGTTCTGTAAGGTTACGAGCCAGGTTACTAAGATAATCAGTCAAAGAACTAATAGGGCCGCAAACTGAGGTAGCAAATGGTTCAGGCAGAGCCCCTTTTGATGCATTATCTCTCCATGCTGCAAAATTAGTATATGCGTCAGTTTGAGCTGTTACGTTATCTGCAAGTCCTTCGTATGCACCTTTAATGCGAGCACACTGCATAAAATTCCGTTCGGCATCCCAGATATGACCGTCCATCGCAATGAGTACAGAAGATGCGGCTCCGACATTGGTAACATTATCGCACTTTAGGCCGGTGACGTTGTCCCCTTCTGGGTATGGGTACTTACTGGTTGTCTCATTGTCAAAAAGCATAATTTGGTCTAACTGCATCGCAAATGATATTGCAAAAGTGTTAAGCAATATTTCATCTGTAACAAGAGGATCTTTATCAGCTCCCAGATAATCTTGCAATTCGGCGGAAGCGAGATCAAGGTAAGTTCTTGATTCCGAAATTTTTGTTGCTCGTGTATCATTATCAGCGTAGTTAGCCACGCCTCTCTGGAGAATATTTAAAATAGAAGCTCCAGCGATATCGTCAGTGCCTAAATTACCTGTAGGATCGGTGAGAGTACTCGTAGACGTTCCCGACGATTTTAGCAAGTTAATAATATCATATCCGGCCAAGCCCATGTAAGCAGATGCTTTATCTTTTCTGTGAGTACAAACTGATTTAGCCGTTTCATAATTTCTGGCGTCGATGGCACTATTGCAGGCCCCGGTGTCGGATTCCTTCACCAAATCACCACAGGCTGTGAGAACAGTTATAACTCCTAAAACTGAAATCAAAAAAAGAGTGAGCTTTATAGAATTAAATATTTTCAGTGCTTGAATTTCCATTGCTAAAATCCTAAGTTAATTTGTAACACTCTTCGTTTGTCAGGCCTATCTCCAATTTTTTCGCCAGTTTCCGTCTTGTAAACTGCATATTGAATGTTGAGAAAACGAAAAAATATGAAGGGATTGAACTCAAATCCATAGGTAAAATATCCCTGATTGAATCCGGCACGAACCGCAAATGTGCTTGCTCCTGAATCAATTGGAAAAAACCCAAATTCAGTTCCAATGTGGA
>JYMV01032273.1_pt1 | contig 12437 bp, 1 predicted proteins | sample 338911 | NCBI WGS metagenome assembly JYMV01 (sample SAMN03354496, study PRJNA234377) | hydrothermal vent metagenome | biome: Deep sea; feature: Hydrothermal plumes at the Eastern Lau Spreading Center, Western Pacific Ocean; material: Seawater | place: Tonga | collected 2009 | depth 2000 m m | reverse complement strand
TGGCATCCATTGGCATCAGTGATTGTTACGGAGTATGTTCCATCACAAAGACCTGAAATGTCTTCAGATGTAGCTGAGTTGGACCATGCAAATGTATATGGTGCCAATCCTCCTCCAGGTGTGAGGTCAATAGATCCATCACAAGCTCCGTCGCAGGATTCATCTGCTGGTGCAAATGAGGTCGTTGGTTCACAGAACACCTCTACGGACTGTGTAAATACATCGATACAGGAGCCATCGTCAACACTCAGTGTAACAGTGTACGTCCCACACGCAGCATAGGTGTAGGAGGGGTTGGCATCGCCACTATTATTCCCGGAAATTGGTGCGCTTCCATCACCAAAATCATAGGTGAACGTTGGGCAATTCATTCCACAATTATCTGGGGGGTCTCCTGTATTCGTGAAGTTAAATGTATTTCCTGTCAGACACTGATCAGCACTAACGGTGAACGATGCATTTACATTCCCATCAGTACCAATAGTTGCACCTTGCGTGATTTGGCACCCATTTCCATCCGTAACTGTAACCAGGAATGAAGTCGCACACAGACCGGAGATATCTTGTGTAGTAGCTGAATTTGACCAGTTATAAGTATAGGTGCCTGTCCCTCCAGCTACCGTGAGATTCGCTGCACCATCACAATCTCCCGGACAAGTTTCGTTGGTAACGCCAACGCTTGAGGTTAATTGTGCTGGCTGGGTGACGGTAAAAGACATAATACTATCGCAACTAACATTATCAGTCACAGTTACGGTATAGCTGCCTGCCGCCAGGTTAGAAATGTCTTGCGTTGTCGGTCCAGAGGACCACGCATAGGTATAAGGAAGAACTCCTCCTGTTACACTGAGATCAATTGCTCCATCCAAATCTCCATTACAGTTTACATTGGTGACCACCCCTGATGGATTAACTGGAACGCACCCACAGTTTTCGAATGTAATGGTTGCAGTGTCAGAAGCATCGCAAAAGCCGCCGGTGACTGTAACAATATATTCAGTTGAGGTTGTAACGGTAGCAATAGGATTTTGAATATTTGGGTCACTTAATCCAGTGGTTGGGCTCCATGAGTATGTAAATGCACCTGGTGGAGCGTCACATATAGTAAACTGAGCGTTGGGCCTGCTTGTTCCAGCATTTGAGGTAGGTAAGCTGCATCCTGCATCATTATCAAGATAATTGTATAGGACAGATACGCAAGGTGTGGTTGAATACCTAATATCATCATCGTCGGTCAAACTGGTATTATCGTAACAAATTTCAACTACTAAGTTGGATACCCCATCCCAGTCATAAGGTGTTGTTAGCGTATGTGTATTCCATCCCAATGAGGTCGACCACGATACCGGGCCATACACGGTGGTAAGCCCGGTAATCCAACTTTTGTATAAGCAAGTTATCGGGTCACATCCAATTTTTATTGTAAAGTTATCGTAAGGTATTGTACTGCCTTTGATAGCAACATTGAAAGCAATAGCTGAAATTGTTCCTGAACCCATTCCCATTGCAATTAAATCAGCTGCAGAATAGAGGATCTGCATTCTGCTATCATGCCAAAATCCTTCATACATTGTGCCTAATCCTGTGGAAGCTATCCCTGCGCCCACCGTTACGACATTAGATGGACCTACGCATGATGTAGAGCCACCACACGGCAAAGAAGAAGGTGGTGGATCCCCAGTTACTATCGCATCCAATGGAATTACTTGCGTTGTACCTATGCAATATGTGGCATCTGGTGTTGCAACCACGGTTGGTTCATTCTTAATGCCAACACTCACTTGAGCGTTACCTGTACAAGACGTATTATTTACATCAGTAACCGTTACTGTGTAAGTAGTGTTGCTAGTTACCGTTGCAATTGGATTTGCTATTGAGGGGTTAGTTAATCCCCCCGGAGGAGACCAGGAATACGTAAACGGCCCTCCTACAGGGGGGAGTTCCCACCGATAAGCATCACTAAGTGCAGACCATACGGTTTGATTTCTTCCTGGTGTTGCCACCCCATCAGTTCCTGTATCATTCTCAATTCCCTGAGTCATTGTGCCACCATCATTCTGGACATTGTCGTTGTGAATTTCAATTGTATTGGTCGTTTCGTAAAGCAGTACTTGTGTACTTACCGTTGGAGTGAGTCCTGAGCAACAATGCGGGACACCCACAAATCTCATTACAAGAATTCGATTCGGTGCTGCTCCAACTGTTTTATATTCTATTGTGCCTCCATAGTTTGGCGCTAGATCATCCCAGGCGAAGGCAATAATATTATTTGGGGTAAATGTATTGGGAATGGCGTCTTCCGATAGATCAGAAAGTATAGTGGACGTGAAGGTCATCCATCCATTCGACGAAATCCAAAATTGCGAATATGTATTGCAGTAGAAATCAAAATTGAATCCGATAGGCAAGGCACCACTGACTTGATCATCTAATAAGAAGACGTTTGTCCAACCACTGCCACTAATGGGAGCAAATGGAATTGCCGTAACCGTGTAGGTGCTGCATCCACCAGATGGCAATATGGTGTTAAGTTGTACCGTATCTCCTGGACATATTGTGTCTCTACTTACTGTTGCGGTAACCATAGGCGCTACACCCAATATGATTACTGTCACATCGTCCGTTAATGTACAGCCAGCTGAAGAAGTTGCTGTAACCGTGTAAGTGACCGTAGCATTTGGAGCAGCGGTGGGGTTAGCAATATTTGGATCAGAGAGGCCTGACGTAGGAGACCATGAGTACGTGTAAGTACCAGCGGGGGCCGCGTTAGCATTGAGTTGTGTGGATTGATTTTGGCATATAGTTACATCAGGACCAGCGTCTAAAACGAAATCAGGTACAACAAATACCGTAACGTCGTCCGTATTAACACATGTAGATGATAAATCGCTGATAACTGTGTAGGTGGTGGTGGATGAAGGCGTTGCAACAGGATTTGGGCAAACGGTGCAGCTTAACCCTGTACCAGGGGTCCATGTGAATACTGATCCTCCTGTGGCGTTTAGTTGAATGGGGCCTCCGGCAGGACAATAATATTGGTCGGGACCTGCTGTCGTACCCTCTAGCACAATTATTGTGACATTAAGATATTGCGTTCCCAGGATTGGGCACCCGTCATCCTGAATATTAATGGACAGAAAGTACGTTCCAATGTCTGCTACAGTAGGAGTCCAGTCAAACGTACCTGTTACTGGGCTGCACACGCAGGAGGCTGTCCATGTTGCACCGGGGAACGCTAAAATATTTGAGTTCATTGTAATATTGTCCACATTCGGATCAGAAGCAAGGACTGTGAAAGTCACATTGTCTCCGGGACACACCTCAATTACAGTTGAATCTACCAATACACCTCCGGTAACATTGGTTACTGGCGGGCTATTGAAGTTGGGCTGTTGGTTAGTACACACCTGAACGATAATTTGTAGTTCTCGATATGATGTGCCGATCAACACTCCATTTCTATATTCATCCACCTGAATTTTTACTACTCCAATCTGGGCTATATCAGGGGTAAAGCAGAATTCACCCGATGCGGGATTGAAGGTCCAGGGGACCGTTGACGTCAAAGGCTCATTAACGGTATGAGGTATTGTATAAGGAATGTTAGTGGGTGGAGCGGGCCCATCCTGAGGGTTAACCAAAGTGAATACCAGTGAATCATTGTCGGGATCTGCGGTCCCAAGGGAATAGCAGAATGGTTGTCCTGCACAGATATAAGGTGTAGGAATTGAGTAGAACTGAGGAGAACTATTACAAACAGTGGTATTGACCACACCGTCCATATAAGAATCTTGTGACGCGGGAGAAGCCAGATTGGTAATCTGGGCGTTCCGGCAACACATATTCCAGCTGTATGTCCAATCAGTACATGCAGCCGGAAAAGTAACGGTGCCTGTGTAGGTCCATACTTCAGTTCCAGGAATGGTCCCCAAGAAATTACAATTTGTATTGAGTATATCTGCCGGACATACTTGTGACACTTCAGTTCCACCGGCATTGACCAGACTTAAAGAAGCTGTAAAATTCGGACCGCATCCCGAAGGCGAAGTGAAACTTAACGTTTGAGTGGAAGATAGACTAATACCGAAGCAATCCCGGTAAACGTCCATTGTGAAGGTATAGGTATTGGGCCCTGTACAGATGTAGTTTATGTCTACACCCATCACGTGGGAGGCATGTACGGTGTTGCTGCTGAGGGATAAGCACAACAGTAACCCAAAAAGAGGGCTAAACTTTTTAGTAAGTGGAGGCACGGTCAGTGCTAAAGATAGAGAATAGTAACCAATATCCTAGCTAAAACATCCCAAAATGTTAACGCCTACAATTTCTACATACCTGAATCTGTCAGTAAATCTTTGATATTGCATGATTGCGTGACCGTAATCTGAGTAAATCAATCGGTTAATTAAATGCTTTGCACCATGTTTTGGTTGTCAGAAGTTTATTATACAATTTAGTGCGTAAATGTTGCATATGCCTCATTTATTTCGATTGGGTGTTGATTCTGTACTTTTTGTTTGTTTATAAACAAAATTGTTTATTTTTGCTTAACCAAATTTGAACTATGCCTACTATTCAAAAAGTTGTTGAAGAGATCATTACGAGATCCCCGTTTCTGGAGGAAAGCATCTCTGACGGAATAATTAACCTGTCTTCTCTTGCACGGTCTATTCAAGATGACGTATCAGAAAGCACTGGCAAGGATGTGCAGGTTGGTGCAATCACCATGGCCCTAAAACGCGTCACTCCTAAATTCAACCCGCGGATCAATATGAAGCTGCGGAAGTTATTCGACAACACCGGTGATATTACGGTAAGATCAAATCTTGTGTATATGACATATTTGAATTCAGAGAGCTTGGTAAAAAAGCAAATTGAATTGCTGAAGATGTTAAGCGAGCACAGAAATATTTTTTACATTTTTTCCCAGGGGATCTATGAAACAACAGTTGTGGTCAGCGCGTCAGTTGCTGAAGAAACAGATCATATATTTCAGGATGAGGAGGTGGTTGCAAAGATCACGAATCTATCCTCTGTTACCATCAAATTGCTTCAAGATGGTACTGATATTCCAGGTGTTTACTACTACATGATTAAGCGAATATCATGGCAGGGAATAAACGTGATTGAAGTAATCTCCACCACCAATGAGCACTCTTACCTGGTAGATGAGATTGATGTGGAGAAGACTTTCTCCATCCTAAAAAATCTGAATAATCTGAATTGATTTAGCGTAGCAGTGTTACGTGCCCAACGTATTCGTGTGCATCACCATTGATGTCTTCTGTTCGGATTAGCCAAACATAGACGTCTATTTGGGCAGTCCCTTCACCATCATTTGCTCGACCGTTCCATCCTATCATTGGATCGTCGCTGAACTCACCCAATACCTTGGCGATCAGATCACCCCATCTATCGAATATGTATAATTCAAAAGTCTCTCCTTGAATACCAATGCCCTTTGGCATGAAGTAGTCATTATCACCATCTTCATTGGGTGTGAAGGCGCTCGGCGCAAATAAGATGAACTCACCTTGCACTGTGATCTCGTGACGAATGGAGTCAATGCAATTGTTAGCTGTAACCACAACCAGTAAGACGTTGTAGGTGCCAGTATCTGAGAATATATGTGTTGGATTGAATAAGCTGCTGGTATTCGCAGAATCGCTAGCTGGATCATCAAAGTTCCAGTAAACCGAATCCACATTGGAGCTCGACGTATTAATAAAATCTACCCACGGCGACAATTCTGAAATTACAGCTGGATCGATAATAGAACCATTTTGGGTCATAATAAACTCTGCCGTAGGCAGCTCAAATACAGTTGCGGCACCTTGTTCCGTATAAGATTCAGAGCAGCCCTGAATCGACACAACTGTTAAGGTTACATTATAAGTTCCGGAGTCAGTGTACGCATGGGACGTAGAGCCCGAATCGTTTGAACTGGTGCCATCTCCAAATTCCCAATACCAACTTACAATCGGGATACTATCTGGTAAAGATGTGTACGCTACAAAGACATAGGGGAAGCATCCAAATCCATCACTGTCAAAGGTAATCTCAGGTGCTGGATTGACAGTTACGTAAACGGTATCGGAAACAGCAGCTCCGCAAGAATCAGTAACCGTTACCACGAATGACGTGTCGTCATCATCCATAAGCCCGGTAATGGGTTGTGGAGAACCAACGAAGCCATTGCTCCACGAATAAATATAAGCACTGGTATCTCCTGCTCCACCACTTGCTGCTGCAGTCAAAAAGGCGGTGTCGCCTTCACAAATTATAATATCAGGAGCTGAGATGGCAATGAGTGGGTTTACATTCACGGTAACCGAACCTACAGGACTGGGACAACCATTGATATCGAGAATAAATACGGAATACGTTGTGGTACTATCAGGGCCCACGGTTTGTGTGTTACCTGTCACCAGGTTAGTCCAGGTGTATGCGCTGTATGGCAGCGTTCCCCCTGATCCACTGGCCCAAATCGTGGCCGAATCTCCATAGCAGATTGTAACATCTGGAGACATAGTTAAGATCAGTGGATTGGGTTCCGTTATTACGGCGGATGCTGGTACTTCGCATCCATTGCTATCTGTTACCATGATTCCGATTGGCCCAACATCCAGATTTGTGGCCGTGGCAGTCGTTTGTGCGGCTGGATCATCCCATAAATAGGTGAACGGAAAAGTACCGTTAATGAAATATACGGTTGCTTCTCCATCCGCGTTTCCACTACAATTTACGTTATCAATCGAAATCGAATCGATAATTGGGCCTGGTTGATCCATAACGGTAACGGGTACAATTAGCGTACACCCGTTGGCGTCGGTAACCGTTGCATAGTACGGATCTCTGGGCAATAGGTCAATTACGGTTGCGTTTGTGGTGTTCAATGGGTCGTCCCAGAGGTACGTGTAAGGGCCTGTTCCACCTGATATTGTTACTGTTGCTGTACCATTATTGTTTCCGCACGTGGCAGGAATGCTGCCAGTAATTGCAGTTAAATCTATTGGCTCGTTGACAGTCATGGTAGAAGTTGCTGTACAGTTGTTCAGATCAGTTACGGTCACTGTATATGCTTGTGGACTCAAATTGGTCGCAGAACTGTTGTTTCCGCCTGACGGACTCCAGGTGTATGAGAAGAAGGGTGTTCCCCCTGTTACATTGGTATATATAGATCCGTCGGTGTTGCCAAAGCAAGATACATCTATGATGGAATCAGTTATGAGAAGTGAAGCCGGTTCAACAATTGTCACCTGGTTAGCATCAACACAACCATTTCCATCTGTAACCACAATATTATGGGTGCCGGCACATAAACCTAATGCCGTTGACGTTATCTGTCCATCTGTCCACAAATATGAATAGGGTACAATACCGCCACCTGTCAAGATCGTCGCTATTCCATCACAAATACCATTGCAACTTGTTGGGGTGCTTGTTATTATTGCGCTGTTCAAAGCTGATGGCTCAGATACAGTTACAATCGCTCCGGAGATGCAGCCATTTGCGTCAATTACCGTAACGGAATATGTACCTCCCCATAACCCGAAGATAGTAGTCACATTGCTGTCTATTGTAGCACCACTGTTATCTTTCCAAATATAGGTGAGTGGAGGAGCAACAACACTGGCAAATACAGTTGCAGTTCCATTGCTATCAAATGCACAAATTACATCGGTAGCAATAATGCTATCAACAGTAGGCCCTACTATATCGCTTATGACTACTGGCATTGTGAATGTACATCCATTGGCATCACTAACTACGGGATTGTAAGTTCCGGCGAATACATTAAACAGGCATGCACCAACGGTGGTGTTAGGGTCATTCCAGGTAATAACGTAAGGTGAAGAACCCCCAATAACATTTACACACGCACCACCGTTTGAAAATCCACACGTGGACGATGTGGTGGTCATATTTAAGGTAAGCGGTTGCGGTTGAGTGAGTATTATATTAGCCGATTGAGTGCATCCGCTCACATCAGAGACGGTTACCGAGTATATTCCAGCGCATAAGGAAATTGCCGTTGCTGTTGTTTGAAAAGACCCGTCATTCCACAGGTAGGTGTAAGGCGTCACACCTCCGGAAACACTTGCCGTAGCAGTGCCGTCACAAGCTCCATTACAGGAGATGTTATTGCCTGTGACATTTAGGGCCATTCCTTGTGGTTCAGTTATCGTAACATTCGTTTGAGCTGTACACCCATTGCCATCGGTTACCGTGACATCAAAGATCCCGGCACAAAGATTTACCGCCTGCGCTGAAATTTGCCCGTCGCTCCACAAATAGGTGAAAGGTGCCGAGCCTCCTGTTACAGTCGTTTGTGCAAACCCCTGACAGTTGCCAAAACAAGGATTGTTCCCTGACGAACTAATGAGAATGTTTAAGTCTATAGGGCCACTAACGGTTCCAGAAGCAGTCGCCAAACATCCATTATTATCGGTTATGGTCACATTGTATGTGCCAACGCAAAGGCTGCCAGCGGTCTGGGTAGCTTGTGTAAATGGATCATCCCAGATGTATGTGTATGCACCGGTACCGTTATTCGCATTTACAGTAAGAGAACCGTCACAGCCCCCAAAACATGTTTCATCAACAAAAGAAATTGATGATGTAATAGGTTGAGGGTCTGATATTGCAATTGTTGCGATCACTGTACAGTTATTAGAATCGGTAATGCTCCCGATGTAGGTCCCTGCACAAAGTCCTATCGCAGTTGCATTTGTTTGTGCTCCTGGATCGTTCCATACATATTGGTAGGGTGGCATACCACCCGTTGCAGTGACTCCCACAGTTCCATTGCAATCACCGAAACAAGTTGGGTTTGTTGACGCTGGGTTAAAGACTATAGGCGCCGGTTCATTAATTGTTGCTGTAGTAGATGCTATACATCCATTCGCATCTACAACCGTTATGGTATAGATACCAGCAGCAAGATTTGCTGCGGATGGGGTAATTTGGCTCATCGGGTCATTCCATAAGTACGAATAACCTGGCAATCCACCAGTTACCACTGCATTGGCCTGGCCATCGGTGCCCCCGTTGCAATTAACATCCACAGTAGATGAGATGCTAACGCTTGGTCCGTTGAGGTCTGAAATTGTTACAGGAAGCGATTCAGAACAAAGGTTCGCATCAGTAACCGTTACAAAATACGTTCCGGCAGATAGGTTGGTAACAAATGGCGTGGTTTGACCACCTGGATTCCACAAATAGGTATAAGGGCCGGTACCTCCGGTTACAGTGACTGTTGCTATTCCATCTGCCTGGCCGCAATTGGCATCGCTGTGGGTTTCAGACAATACTATAGAATCAGGTGCACCTAAGAGGATTGAGGCCGTATCTGTGCAACCATTCATGTCAGTAGCAGTGACAATAAATTGCCCTGCGCACAATGCGAATGCTGTTACGTTGGTCTGCGCCAGCGGATCATCCCATTGATAAGAATAACCTCCTGTTCCACCGGTGGCAATAGCAGTTGCTGAACCATCACAACCCTGTTTACAGGATACATCTACTCCACTCGCATTTACCACCACTGATGTCGGTTCGTTAATTGTGGTGCTGGCAGTTACCAAACAACCGACAGAGTCAGTCACTGAGACGGTGACTAAACCGACGCCAAGGCCTGTGGCAGTACTTGTTGTTTGTGAGAGCGGATCATCCCATAAATAGGTAAAAGGGAGTGTTCCACCAGCCATTGAAACCGTGGCATTACCATCATTTCCTCCATTACATGACACGTCGACCGATATCGGGATGCTCGCGGTTCCCGCTGGCTGGTCACTGACGGTTACCGTAGCAGATGCAGTACATCCTAAAATGTCAGTAACAATTACCGTATATGTTCCGGCGGGAATGTTGAGCGCTGTGGCAGTATTTTGAGAACCGACATCATCCCATAGGTAACCATAAAGGCCGTTCCCTCCTGATGCAGATACCGTTGCACTTCCATCTGACTGACCACAGTTAGCAGCCACAGTAGATGTAGTCAGCGTAATGATCAGTGGCTCTGCAATGGTAACAGAAGTTGTGTCAGTACAACCATTACCGTCTATAATCGTGAGTCCGTAAGTGCCTGCACACAACCCGACTGCAGTTTGAGTGGTTTGCAAGCTGGGATCGTTCCACTGATAGCTATAAGGAGGAGTACCACCTGAGCCAAGTGCAGCTGCTGTTCCATCACAAGAACCGGCACATGAGGTAGGTGTTTGTGCAGAGATCACCCCACTTAGCAGTGTTGGCTCACCAATTGTTGCAGAAATGCTACCTGAACAGTTGTTGGAATCCAGAATATTAACAATATAGGTACCAGCACACAGGCCAGCAGCATTGGCAGTAGTTTGAGCACCTGGGTCGTTCCATAAGTAAACATAAGGAGGGTCTCCGTTCAAAATTTGTACTGTTGCAAATCCATCGCAGCCTCCACTGCAATTTGCATCTGCAAAGGACGAGATCATTAACGTTGGGGCTCCCAGGTCGTTAACAACCACCAGCCCCGTAGCATTACAGCCTGTGGCATCCGTGACTGTAACATTGTATGTACCTGATGAAATAGCTACAGCACAAGCTGTTGTTTGGTTAGAAGGATCATCCCACAAGTATGTGAATGGAGCAACCCCAGCTGAGACGGTAACGCATGCCGACCCGTCACTAAAACCACAGTTGGCACCCGTTGTATCGAGCGTCATGGCGATAGCTGGTGGCTCTGTAATGGTAATACTTTCAGACAATGTACATCCGCTTGAATCAGTGACTAGTACCGTGAAACTCCCTCCGATCAAGCCAGTTGCAGAAGCTGTAGTTTGTAGATTCAGATCGTCCCACAAATAAGTATAGGGAGCAGTTCCGCCAGTAATGTTCGCTGTAGCAACACCGTTGGCATTTCCAAAGCAGTCCACGTTGATACTAGTGAATGCATTAACCATTGCAGCTGGTTCTGGGATCACTACAGCATCGCTTATTGTGCACCCACCGGCATCCGTAATATCTACAGTCAGTGCTCCACCGCATAAATTTATAGCCAAAGCAGTGGTTTGCCCATTGCTCCACAAATAAGTCAGGGGAGCAGTACCTCCTGCAACGGAGATTTCAGCATAGCCATCGCACACTCCATTGCAGCTCACACCAACTATCGATATAACAGTTGAAACCAACGGAGCGGGTTCCGTAACTGTTTCAGAAATTATAGATGTACATCCATTGGCATCGGTCACAGTCACATTAAATCCACCTGCACAAAGACTGGATGCTGTGCCTGTTGTTTGACTTGATGGATCATCCCACGCATATGTGTAAGGAGCGATTCCTCCAGCTACGCTCGTCGCGATTGAACCATCGCAGACACCCGAGCAGCTTGAAGGGAACATGGACGTTGTGACATTCAGTGTTAGAGGCTCTGTGAGTGTTACTGTTGCTGTATCTGTACATCCATTGGCATCCGTCACTGTACCTGTGTAGGACCCATCGCACAATCCAATTGCTGTTGCCGTCGTTTGAGTACCTGGATCATCCCACAAGATAGTGTATGGGGCTGTGCCGCCACTAATGGTAACGGTAGCAGAGCCATCACAAACTGTATTACAAGATGGATCGGTGCTTGTACTGACAGACGCAACCAATAGCGGGGCAGCCATAATCGTGCTGGATGCCGTCGTAGTGCATCCTGTGACGTCTATGATTGTTACCACATAAGTACCCTCCACTAGCCCAGTTGCAATTGTGGTTGTTTGGCTAAGGGGATCATTCCAAGAGTAGGTGTATGGTGGTGAACCGTCGTTGACGAACACTTCTAAACTTCCATCGTTTCCTCCAGGGCAACTTACATCAGCACTGTCAATGATCGATGCTAGCGGGCCTGTAGTATCGCTCACTGCGGCTGTGCCAATACCAGTGCATCCATTTACATCTGTAACAGTTAGTGAATAAGAGCCCGCAAGTAGACCCGTGGCAGCAACACTGGTAGATGGAGGAGCATTGCTCCATATATAGGTATAAGGCGTCGTACCATTGGTTACAGAGGCAGTTGCAGACCCGTTGGCTTGTCCACATGTTGAAGTTATTGTTGTGGTGGTGACTACAATTTCCAGCGGTTCATTAATGGCGACAGTTTCAATGGTGTCACATGCATTTGCATCGGTAACAGTGACGGAATAATTTCCTGCACATAAACCAGTGGCATTACTGGTGACCTGTACAGGAGACGTATTCCAGGCGTAGGTATAAGGCGTTGTTCCTCCAGATACAGTCGTTGTAGCACTTCCATCACATATCCCAAAACAGGTGGCGTCGATTCCAGATACACCAAGGATAATTGCCCCCGGCTCTGCAATAGTAGCCATACCCGTTATCAGGCAGCCAACGGCATCAGTAACACTCACATTATAAGTCCCTACGCATAAGCCAGCAGCGGTAGCAGTGGTCTGAGC
>JYMV01012605.1_pt1 | contig 12438 bp, 16 predicted proteins | sample 338911 | NCBI WGS metagenome assembly JYMV01 (sample SAMN03354496, study PRJNA234377) | hydrothermal vent metagenome | biome: Deep sea; feature: Hydrothermal plumes at the Eastern Lau Spreading Center, Western Pacific Ocean; material: Seawater | place: Tonga | collected 2009 | depth 2000 m m | reverse complement strand
GTAGATTTGCATCAAACTTCCTGACGTGCCGGAAGAAGCGAGTCTGAACGTTCGACCCAATGATCAGGTTTGATCATTTTTTATAGAACGGCTGGGTTCGACTCTTTTTTAGAAACAGATTGAAGAGTACTAACAACATAAGGATTATTAGAAACCACTTCATCACAAACAAATTTGTTAGTTTTGGTAATGATTTCAACCTTAAAATTCATTCGAATATCAGATTCATTGCCTTGTCTCATATGCGTAAAGCTAGTATCTGTAATGTAAGCAACAATTACATTATCCAAGTTGTTTTTATGATAATCCAAAATCACTTGTGCTTTTTTCCGAAGTTCGTCTTTATAATCTGACATATCTTATTCCTTGTTAAATTTGATAAGGGAAAACGTTAACAACTGTAGCACCGTTGTAGTCCTGTTCGCCAGAATAACGATCACCACGAATTGTGTCTTCTTTAGCTTCCATTTCTTCAAGAACTTCTTGAGTTGGCAGATCATCCCAAGTTTTTCGAATGTAACGACGACGAAGACCACGGTCGTAACTGAGTTCAATAACAATTTGATAGCCAACAGTAGACATAAAACACCTGTTTAATTAAATGAAAAATAAATTATAACAAAATTTTTTATAAAAATTCAAGAATCAATAATAGAGCTTAGGATAAAAAATCAAGAATTAATTGAATCAAAGTGAAGAATTAAAAAATCTGCAACATCAGAATCAAGAAAAACGTTTGACGATGACCATTGCTTAGAATCAGAGTGAATACTCCAAAGAATCTTGCCTCCGATACTTTCATATTTAAAAAAATATTCTTTATCATTTTTGGTATCAATGAGAAAAATATTTTCATCATCTTTTAAAATTATTTGATAATTGTTCATAAGTTATCCTTGAATTAATTTATTGCTAGATAATATCATAGATTATATATGTTTTCAAGAATTAATGATGGTTTCTCGGGTCAGAAAGACTTCAAGATGATCTTTGCAAATGTAAACAGCTCCAGCATCAGTAGAAATAGCTTTTCGAACCAATTTAGGCATATCCTTTACAGAAACTTTATTCCAAGATCCTTTTGAATCATGAATAGTAACGGAAGGGTGCTCAAGATGCGTCCAGATAAAACCATCAAGCGCTTGAAACCTTTTATAAACTTTCGCTTTAATTTCGTTACTTTTGGTAGAGCTTGCCAAGAAAAGATCAATAAAAGGAAAAATATAAGCATACATACCAAAGCGTTCCGGTGCGCCATGAAAGCTTTTTTCTTGGCCAGTATGGTAGTTGCCTTTCTGTTTAACCATATTAAGCCCACCAAAACGAGCAAGCGTAATCTGATTGTCTTTGAAAGGTGCTTGATGTTTTTTGGAAAGTGCCATAAAACAAGTAACCTGATAGGTATGTGTTTGTAGAATGAATTATAGCAAAATAATGAAGGTAAAACAAGAAAAGCCCGCATTAAAGCGGGCTTTATTGGGCAATTTATTCAAAGTGTGAAAGTTTCACATTTAGATAAAGATTGCTTGAAGGAACATTCTTCGGGAATGAACTCTTGACGCTAAATCCTTTCTTTCCAAACTTTGAAATTGCAATAATCAATGCCTTTTCTTTCTTAACCTTCATTCTGTCACGAATCAGATACATGCTGGCATTCAGGACACGAATAAAATTACGGTCAATGTCATAAGGAACATTATTGTCAGAAAGAATTCGGTTCAGAACCGGATTCTTTGTGTATTCGTAATCAACAGGAACCTGAATTTTTTCAAAAGAAAACACATCACGAAGAGCAACCTTGTTGCCATGAAGATCGGTAACTGTTTGCTCAATGTCAGAAAAATCATGTTCACCCACACGATAAATAGTGCGAGTTTTCTTTTCCACAACATCATAGCTATGCAGAATTTTGGTGTTTTTTCCATCAATTGCAACATTACGATAAGTGTCTGGCGCAATGCGATGCACAAAAGAAGCAATAAAGTTCCCCGGTGATTGAATTTCTCCATCCGGTGAAATGCTGTAAGATTTTTCAGTGGCAGAATCCAGCATGTGTTCGAAGGTGATTTGTCCTTCGCCAGTATCAAATTGAACGAGAACGCCTTTTACGCCCTTCCGCTGGTTCGCTTTTTTAACTTCGAAATTGATAACTTTCATCTTGAAATTCCTGTTTCATTAAATTTGAGAAATTATTATAGCAACTTTTATATACAAAGTCAAAGAAATCTAGTACTGTTTGATAAAAAGGTTTAAGAGTGAGTAATATCAAAGCTTTGATAGCGATGAAGGGTCGATTAAAGCTTCATCGTTTTGTTAAAAAGAGCAATAATTATTGTCGTTATGGTTATGAAAATTTGCTTTGGCTTGAGTTATTATTAAGATTGCTGGGATTAAACAGCCTTCGAGAAAAGGTCAATTTTCTGAAACATTTAGAAGGCGAAGGAAGATTGGCAATCTTTTATCAACGAAGCCAAGTTCATTTTATAAAAAGCGTGTCGGTACCTTCCCTTGCGACATTTTCACAATATAAACGGCATTTTAACACAAATCAATGCACTTACGATGACCTGTTCAAGCTTCTTTCACAAGAAGTCCAACAGGCATTATTCTTGAAAGAAACCATGGCTCATGTCGCCGTGGACGCCAAGTCCATTCTCAATACGGGTCTTAGCCGACACACGCACGTTCAAAACATTCACGCCACGTTGGGGCAGCAATTGCTGCTTCATGACACGACCGACAATGAAAGTCGATGGGTGAAACATCACTTTTATGAATTTTTGGCTCAACTCAAATCTCTTCCTTTGCTCAAGGATAAGCAGATACTCTTGACCGGGGATGGACTCTACAACAATCAAAACACGCGAAAGCACTTGCGAGACAAAGGTTTTTACTATCTATTGCCGGTCAAGTCTCCGCCCAAGCGACTTCGGCGCTTGTTGAGTCATAAAAAACCGATAAGAACGGAGGAAAAGACCGAGAAAGTCAAACAACAGGTTATCCATAGGAAAAGCACGTTGTATAAGATAAAAGGTCTTGTCATTGAAAAAACCCTTCATTCTTTACGAAACAATACCCAAAAGAAACAGATTCAGACGCTAATCACTAATTGTCCCGACGAAACTCTCGATTATGCCCTTATCAAACAACACCATTGGCAAGTAGAAACGTTCCATAAAATGAAAGATGTATGGTTCAAGGAAGATAGATACCATAAAAGTAAACAGAATGCGTCTTCTTACAGTTTTATCAATAATGTATTAGCATTCATCACCCAGATTTTAGATATCAAACATCAGAACGAATTGAAAATTTTAAGTTTTGAATTGTATCAATGGCTTGTTCATTGGCTCAAAAAAATTTATCAAACAGTACTACATATTTTAAAACTGTATGTTATAATAAAATTATAATCCATTAATTGTAATTTTATGACACCAGAAGAAATTAAAACCATGTACATGACTTATGCAGAAAGTCATATTAAACATAGCCTTGATGAAATAGTTCCAAGTTCATCAAGTTCATTCAAAAAACATTTAAATACATTACTTAACGAATACATTGATAAACATGCAACCCATTTTATCGAAACCTCACCTCAATTATCATATTTTAAATATGAAAATGCTGAAGGATTTGTTCCCGTGGACATCTCTGCATTAAACAATATATTATCAAATACCATACGAATTGCCGAAATACTTTCTGACAACTACATTCAACACAAACAGTTATTTAAACAAGCCTTTCATAAAGAAGGAAAAGATGGCTTCAAACCTCTTGAAACCAAAAATACTGAAGAGCTTAGTGATGGAATGGATTTAATTATTTACAGAAACAAAGTTAAAAAATACGCCAATAGTTTCTTGCGTTCTTATAAACATCTTTTAAACGAGGACAGCTTTAGACTATTCAGCCGTATTTATGATGGTGATTACGATAGAGACTTTGTTCAAAAACAAATACGCAAAATCGCTTCTTTCAAAGATGAGAATGATTTAACCAATGCTTTAACAAAAATTATTGAAAGTGAACATTCTGTTGATTACATTAAACACAAAATCGAAGAGCATCAATTAAATGCAGACATTATTTACAGTGATGAAGATCACATTATATTGGATATAAAAGATTTCAAGGCATCTCAAATATTAGGCTCAAGTCAATGGTGTATTTCTAATCAAGAAACTTTTTTCAATGATTACCTATTTGGTGCGAGTTTGGCAAAATACCACGGCGACTACGACGAACCAGAACTTTCTAAACAAGGAAATCAAATCTTTTGTTATAATTTTGCTCTAGAGGCAAGTGACCCTGAATTTATGATTGGATTGACAATTGCTAATAATGGAACTCTTTATGCAGCTCATGACAATGACGATCAAGACATTATGGTAGATATTATCGATGAAGATATTGATGTTGATCTTGCTATTTTTGAGTACATAAAGAACATAAAACCACATGAACCAAAAAAAATTGTTGATAATTTAAAGCACACGCCTTCTTTCATTTATGATAATGATTACTTATCTTTAAATTATCGAAATCCTTTGAATTTATTGATTAATATCGAAAACAATCAACTCGAAGAATACGGAATGTATTCTTTTGAGCGATTCAAATCAAAAATAAGTTTTGATTTCACCATTATACGCAAGTCTATTGACGATTTTAACACGTATCAGGATATTTCAAAAAGCGAAATGTTTGATGACCTTATAAAGGCTTATCCAATACTCAAAAAAATGAATGAAGTAAACGGACAAAGAGTAAAAGACAAAACTTTATTTATTGATGAAATTTCAACACCTGACATCATAAGTAATGAAAAATATTGGGAATGTATTGAAACCAATCAATTACTTGAACATCTTGATAGTATTGAACTCGATGTTAACTACAGAAATAACAAAAGCATTGTCCATGATGTTTTTTATGATTTTGATGAAAAACTTAAAGATGGATTTGAAAATGCAACCAATGGCTCTGTTTTCATGGAAGGTAAAAACTTTAAAAATTATAACAATACGTTCATTCGAAAAATGCTTCCTTTTGCAATCGATGACAAAAAACTATCACATTACGCAAAATCAACACTCTCATTTTTATATGTTGCAGCTTCAAGTGAAAAAGACAACGAAAAAATAACGGATTACTTTATAGATGCCTTTAAAATTCGAAATATACATATTAATAAAGTAATATCACCGGATACGTGGAAAAACATCAGTCCGGATATTCATAAAAAAATTGTTAATGCAATTAATGAAAACAATGATGTCATTCAAAATATCACAGAAAAAGATATGGAAACTTTCTTAACCAATCCTGTTTTTTCTGATTTAAGTTCACAATCTTTGAAAAAAATAAAAGAAAGATTTGAGGAAAATCCAAATACCAAAACAAATCTTGAAGATTGTGTTAACATCCTTTCTACGATATCAGGAAAAGAAGTTAATAAAGACTTGTTTCCAATTAATAAAGAAAATAAAAGACAGAAAAAATTAAAGGCTTAATCTTAAGCCTTTAATGCCGATATCATTTTCATCCAGAAAATCTTTTAAATCTTCGAATGCTTCTTTTTTTATATCGTTTTCATGTTTTTTCATTTCCCATTCGTAATCGTAACGCCACTCAGAGAAACGAGTTGTTCTTTTCTTTTTATGTTTACGCCAAAGATCTTTATTGATCTCATCGATTGTTTTTTCTTTCTTCTGGTGATGAGGCTTCTTTTGATACTTAGAAGGCTCATAGTGACGATCCCAGAACCAACGCCTTCTGACAAATCTTCTGCTGGAACTGTACCCTTCAACAAGTGCATTCAAAAACTGTTCAAAAGAAAAATCCACTTTATAATCCTCTACCCCTATCGTATAAAGGTTTTTTAAAATAAATTTATCAAGCCTTCTGTATAAAAAAGCCTCAGCAGTTTCATCAGGCAATATTTCATCTCTGAATTTTCTAATATCAATCATATATTTCAAATCCAAAAATTTGGTAACGTCTACCATGAAATCTTTTTCTTTTTCATTTACCACCATTATTAAACACCTCTTTTCAGGCCGTTTTCCTTTAGCCAATTATTAATATGATACCATTCAGAATCGTTTGGTAGGCGATTCCCTTTCCCACGACACTGGACTAATGTTAAATCGCCGACCACTTCTAAAGTGATCAATTTCTTTTTGCTACCAAAAGTATCTTTGTAAAAGCTCCAAATGGAACAATGACCACGTTTACAAGATCCAGCATAGGATGCCACACAATGACTTAATTTTCTACCTTCTTCAATCAATTCTTTTGCTGTTGTCAATTCTTTTATGTAGTAGCCATCTAGAGACTTTTCAAAGTCCTCATAAACGTATGGCCTGATAACTTCACTGCCATTCCAGCAAGAACGATCTTTACTTTTACTCAGTTTTGTATGCCACTCGTGCATATCATTTAACAACTTCTGAATTGAACGATTCTTTAAAACAAACTGCTTATTTTCATTGCTCATTTCACGACGAATGTAAAGAATATAGTCCCACAGTGGCAAAACCTGAGATTTATCAAAAAGCGTTTCCTTCTGGACTAGTAAAAGATAATCTTTAACCATTGCCAAATCAATCAAAGAACACGCCCAGTTACCTGTTGTTGCTATATTAAAAAATTCTTTAGACACTTTGTTTTCAATTAAAAACATTTTCTTATACGCCACTTCAAATACATTATCATGTCTTGAGTTCATGAATTTATGAACCTGTTTCTTTGTTAACTCTGACGTGCCTTTTTGGTTCGCGTAATTTTTCATGGCTTTATAAGCACTGTTTCCCATGCACAAATCAAGGTAAAGCTCGATACCATGATCTTTATTTTCCTTGTTAAACCACAATGTTTTAAAAACTTTAGGCATTGGATACTCTTCAAAAAGATGACTTATCAAACTCAATAGATTCCACCAAGAGTTCCTGTATTGAGTTGGCTCCCATTCTTTGTAATCTCTTACCCAAAAATCTTTGTATTCATAAATTTTTTTCAAGCCTTGGGCATAATCTTCAATACCATATTCCAAGAACATTTTGTTGTTTACTTTTTTAAACAGGTTTATATTTTCTATCACGTAATTAATGAATTTTTCCAACCCCTTATCTATTTTTTCTTTTTTATTGAATATTTCAAGATAAGCGTAATACTTATTATCGCGAGTTGCGTTCACTTTTCCTTTTTGATAATTCTCAAGAAGCTCTGAAAAAGACATGGTTTTCATTGCATTGGCCATCTTGAGCTGATATTGAACCATCTCTTCTCTTTTTACAGATCTAATCTTTTTAGCTGTTTTTTCATCAACAACATTTGGAACAATTATTTTCTTTTCAAAACACCAATTCAGAAATTCAGCATTATTCGAAAAACCGAAAACTCTGTAAGCAGGATTAAGTTTATTATCCTGCTTACTGTTGTTTTTTAGTTGTTTGTTTTGCAAATAATTGATTTCTTTTTTTAATCTCAAAATGTCGTCCTTTTTGAAGTTTAACTTTATATTATATTAAAACTTAAATTAATGTCAATAGTTATAATTATTTATTATGGAATATCTTGAAAAAAACTTCATTTATGGTATTATCTATTTACAAGATGAAACACATCTTTACACAATACACATAAAACAAACAATCATAGGAGGCTATTATGAACACACCATTAAGAAAAGATAATGTTCAACCTTTAATGAGAAATAACGGTCTTGAAGAACGATTTAACTCATTGTTTCCAAGATGGCTAACTGATTTCTTTGAACAGGATTTTGCCTCTTTGGATAGCCGTAAACAAGGTTATAATATTATCAGAAGCGAGGATGGAAATCAATATAAAATGCAGATCGATGTGGCTGGTTATGACAAAAATGACCTGAGTGTTCTTATCTCTGAAAAGTCGCCACAACGCTATCTTGTTGTCAAAGGCGAACATAGAGAAGAACTAAAAGATGGCGAAGAGTATGTTCAACAACATATTCAGATGTCCAATTTTGAAATGTCTTATCCTATAAGCAAAGATTTTGACTTATCAGAGTGTAAGGTTGAAAATGGCATTTTGAACATCACTTTTAAAAGAAACCCTGAGATTGAAGAAGAAAATCTTCGAAAAATTGAGATCCAATCCTGACTCTTATTTAAATGCTAGTAACATCTAATTAAAGGCCGGAAAATCCGGCCTTTTGTTTTGAAAAAAATATATTAACAAAATTTATTTTTAATTATTTCCATTATCTAATAGTTTTTTTGATTTTTGTATTTTTTTTTGTTATGCTTATAAAATATGCAATTTACGTTAAATAATCATGGACAAAAAGGAAAAAACACCATTGGGAACTCGTGAAAAAAATCTTATTCGAATCATTTCCGATTTGAGAGGTGGTCTTTTGCATGTACTAAAACAGGAAGATGCTTACAATGATAATGAAAACATAAAAGAAATCATTGAAGACATCTCAAATCTTAAAAATTCAACGAACATACTATCAAAAATCAAGGATTTTGATTTTGAAGGTAATAAACAAAATCCCAAAATACAAAACCTGATTGATATCTTGGAAAATCAAAGAAAAGCCAATCTTCCTGACAACATTCGATATCATTTGGACAAGTTGAGCGAAGACATTAAGAATGGTGATGTCGATATTGATGAGGCTCACTCCGAATACTTTAAAATCAATCAAAAAATAACGGAAACACTATCAACCATTAGAAGCACAGAGAAAAAAGTGCAAAAAGGTGAGCACTTTAAAGATTTTCAGGAAGGTGTTGGAACCGTTCTTGAATCTGACTTGGTTATCGCTTCTCGAAACATGGCCAACAGCATTCAACAACTTATTAAAAAAATTAGCCAAACTGAAAAAGACAATCCATTAATCAAAGAAATGTCCAATGAAGCAAAAGTGCTTTCCCAAGGAAAAGCTCAGTTTTTTGGTGGGCTCGATCTCTTATCTCGGGTTACTGAATTAGTTGTTAAAATGAAATTTGACGAACAAGAAAAATACAAAGAATATTTTTGCGATCTTCAAAAAAGATTGGAAGATATTTCAGGCATTATCAACACTAATTTAAGTAATCAAGACAGCATCAAGGAAAACGAAGATTCTTTTTCCGATGATTTCAAAACCAATATGAATACGCTTCGACAAAGCGCAGAAGATGCGGATTCTATTGATGACTTAAAAACCGTTGTTTTTAGCAACATCGAATCTATTGAAGAACGCCTAAAAGATTTTAAAGAAAAACAAAGCTCTTTACGCGAAAAGGCCAATCGTGAAGTAAATAAATTACAATTAAAAGTTTCTCAATTAACAGACGCTCAAGAAGATCTTAGGAAAACAATAGAAGAAAAAGACAAACAAATGATGATAGATGATTTAACCTCTATCTATAATAAACTGGCGTATGAAAAAGAAATTGAAAATCTTTATTCTTGGTGGTTTAGAAATAAAGATGAAAATCTACATTTAGCAGTTCTTGATATTGATCACTTTAAATCTATTAATGATAAGCTTGGTCATGATATTGGCGATGTTATACTAAGAGAAGTCGCACTTTCTCTTAAACGCATTATTGGCCCAAAAGGCATGGTTTATAGATGGGGTGGTGAAGAGTTTGTTATCATTATACCAGAGCTTAATCTCAAGGATTCTATTGAGATATTAAAAAATTCTCGATTGTATTTTGAAAATAATCCCGTTAAGATTATTAACCACGCACCTGTTCCTATTACCATATCCGGAGGGATTGCAAGTTTTCACAAAGAAACTGACACCCCAAAAAGCATTTTCAAAAAAGCTGATAGTGCCTTGTATTTCTCTAAAAATAATGGACGTAATAAAATCTCTTTTTATAAAATCAAAAAGTGAAAACTTGATTAAACATTAAAATACGTGTATAATTATCCTAAAATTATTGAGAGGTTATTATCATGAGCTATACTGACATCAAAGGTCGTGAATTACAAAGACATGATCAAATTCTTTACGCAGTTGCCGGTAGACAACTTCAAATTGGAAGAATTCTTAAACTCTTTCCAGATGGTAAAGGCATTGAGGTTATTGGAAAAGGCAATCGCCGAACCGCCAGAATCAAAGAGCCTAATCAACAGGTTTGGCAACTGAAAAAAGAATATTACAAAAATCACAAATCTAGCAAAGCTTAATTTAAAAAACGAGATTTACAATTCCGCCTTTAAAAGGCGGATTTTTGCAACTTTACTTTGTTTAATTTTTGTGCTATAATCTATACAAAGAGGTGTAGTCATGAGCACAATTTCTTCACTTTTAAGTAACAATACACAAAAACCTTACGAGTCCGTTTCACCCATAGAAAACGGATATATACCTATTAATGCAAGAACACTCAACACCAAAAACAATGACTTTTATGTTAATCTAAAAACAGAAGAACAAAGCGAAAAATATGACAATTATTTAGAAACTTTAAAAGAGCAAATCGAATACTCAAAAATAAAAACAGAAGAAAATAAAGAAGCTAGAACCAAAGAATTAATGGAGGAAAGCGTTAGCATTGTTACTGAAAAAATGAAAATTGATGCCTTAGACACTTACCGTCTTATTTCAAACATTTAAAAATAAAAAAAGCAGGAATATATATTCCCGCCTCTTATTATCACTTTTCTTTCTTTACCTCAAGAATTCTTTATTTTTTTATTGGAGCACCAAGCATTTCTTCAGGAACTTCAACATTTAAAGAATGAATATAAAGTTCAATTCTTCTATTCTTAATTTTATCTAATTCTTTATGATTTTCCGCAACATTTACTTTTCCACCATGATCATCATAAAGAACTTGATAGCTTCTCATTCCATTATGAGTTAATACCCTACCCGCTTCTTTTGCTCTTTCTTTGGAAATTTCATAATTAAATTCTTCAAAACCGGTATTATCTGAATGACCATCTACTCTAACCTGAACATTTGGATGCTCTTTCAAAACGAATGCAACCTCTCTCAATGCAAATTTCATGTCATCTGATAAATTGGATTTCTGGACATCAAAGGCAAATGAATTTTCAAGACCTTTATTTTTAGTGTCATAATTCATAAAAACAGCCATAGAATGTGGACTTAGTCTTTGAACGATTCCACCTGCTTCGGAATCCTCTATTATCCACTTCATATCTTCTTCTATTTCATTAAAAATTTGAGCTTGTTCATTATAAGAATAAACCTCAACGGTTTCAACCTTTGCTTCTTCTATTCTTCCGGGACCAGAAGAACAAGCAGACAGTAAACCAGCGCTCATTAGTGCAACCATTGGTAATAATACTTTATTTTTTTTCATAATTTTCCTTTCTTTTTTTATTGACTATTTCTTTCTTTATTTTTTTTAAGTGATACATAAAAAAAACTAACATAAAAAATATAAAAGTCCACCAAATCGTATAATTAAACTCATTTTTTAAGTAAGAAACATACAATATACCAAATACAGGCAAGTACATAACTAAATAACCAAATGCTTTTTTTATAGGCGTAGATAGCAAAGACTTTAATGGAAGCTCTAAATATGCTTTTTTCAAATCGTCTTTCTTAAAATAAACTTCATATGACATTGCCATTACATATAACGTCATTGAGATACTTGTTAATATCATTATCACTGAAAAAAGAACATTTGAGTTCAAATAAGAGCCCAAATAAACCATAAAACTTATCAAGGGAAGAAAAAGATTAAAGATCATTGTTATTTCCTTTTTGTTCTGTTATCATAGCATATTATTTTTATTTGAAAAGAGGACAAAATGGATCTTTTAATAAACTACCGCCACCAAGTGCTTACGCACATGGAAGCAGTTTTACGGATAAACCGTCTCGGCTGGTTTCCAACCGGTTGTAAAGTGTACCAAGCACACTGCGCACCATCACAAGGCCACTCGCAGAATCTCTCGGCATGGATAATCCGCAAGGACAGTTGTGCTGTCTTTCGCTTAACGACTTTTTGACCACAGCGAGACAATCGGGGCAACGCTGACTGGGCTTGACCTTTCGTGTCTCTACCTCCTCGTAATGTCCATCAGTTTCTTCGACTTTATAATGAATCATGTTAAGGAGTTTCCGTGGTGCCGTGTCTAATATTTCCCGGTTTAAACCGGATTTTTGTTTGACGTTCTTTCCGGGTTTTTCCACTGTGCCTTTGGCACTTTTGGTCATGTTTTTAATGTTAAGCCCTTCGGTGGCGACTAACGCATACTCTTTGGCAATTCTATGACTTAATTGGTGATAATCATAGTCTCTTTTTCGAGCGAGCTTTGAGCGAGCATTGGATAATTTCTTACACGCTTTTTTCCAACGGTTAGAGCCACGCTTTTTGGAAGAGATGGATTGAGACAATTTTACCAATTCTTCTTTGGTCGTTTGATAATACCGTGGGTTATCGACTTGTCGAT
>JYMV01001248.1_pt1 | contig 12439 bp, 6 predicted proteins | sample 338911 | NCBI WGS metagenome assembly JYMV01 (sample SAMN03354496, study PRJNA234377) | hydrothermal vent metagenome | biome: Deep sea; feature: Hydrothermal plumes at the Eastern Lau Spreading Center, Western Pacific Ocean; material: Seawater | place: Tonga | collected 2009 | depth 2000 m m | reverse complement strand
TTTATACCTACTGTACCATCTTTACGTTTAACATTAACTTCACTGACATTAGGATTAATAGCTTTCCAAATAGCTTTAAATTCAACGAAAGACTCTGTTAAGTAATTAATTAAAGCTGCATCTTCAATACCTAACTCTTTAAGTAATACTGGGAGGTTATCTTTATTTAATTCTGTTGATTTATTTAAGGTACCGATAGTAATCCTATTACTATCAGCTCTTTCGTACAAGTCTAATAATGTAAGCTCTTTGCCTACTGCTTTAAAGAAGTTGTCTTTATTGTGACCTAGTAAGTCCTGAGGCGCATCTACTGCTACTTCTTTAATTACTTCAACTTTTGGAGCAACTGGTTTTTTACCACGTTTAGCTAAGCTATCTATATCTCCCTTGTCTTTTGGTTTTGTTTCTTTTTTAATAGCTTTTTTAATATCTTTGGCAAGCTGTTCTGATACAACAGTAGCTACGTTTCTTCTAGTTTGTTTTCCCTGTCTTGCGAAAATTAGTTGCATAGCATTTTTAGCTTCTACAGCAATTTTAGCTTCTTTAGCTGTTATATCTAATAACGCATTTGACCCGGGGTGAATTCTAAAATACTGTGTAGTATTTAACTTTTTATGTTTTTCTGTACCTTCAACTGCTGTTTGAATAGGTGCAGTTAAATCATTTTTATCTACAAAAGCATGAGTTTCTTTTTTACCTTCAATAACTAGCTTAGCTGCTTCTTGTAACTTTTCTGCTTTTACTTGGTGTCTTTCTACAAATGCATCAAATCTAGTTGGGATAAAGCTTTCAGATTTATCAGCTGCTTGTCTTAAATATTCATTTAAACCAATGTATTCATTAGACTTACCATTTAGAAATTCTTCATGAACTTCTACTAATGTTTTATCTGTCTCATCAAATATGAGAGATTTACTAATACTCTCTTTGATATCGAGCATTTTTTGCTCAGATTCACTTAATTCAGTATTACCAATTTTTTCTCTAATTTCTTTAAAATTATTGAAATCATCAACACTACCAATTGAAAACAGTTCTGTTTGAATATCTGGAGTAAGCTTACTTTCTGCAGCAGGTGTACTTTTATTACTTTCAAGAAATGTAATTAATTTTTTATCTACTAATTCTATTTGCTTTATATATGTAGCTTCTAACGTTTTATCTTCAGCTAATTCAGCTGCTTGACGTTTTAAATCAATTTTAGATCTGTGTGCAAATATTACTTTAATACGTCCATCTACATCTTCAACAGTATCTTGTTCAAGTGCATTGAATATATTATCAATTTCAACAACAGGGTTATAATCAACGGAGGTTGTATCTATACCATCAATTTGTACAATCTTATCTCTACTTTTTTGAGCAACCTCTTGCGTAAGATTTACATCTCTCAGCGTATCTTCGAGTCCAGCTTTTAAACGATATAGTTGATCTGTTTGTCTTAGTCTAAGAACTTCTTCTTGATCTGGATTAGCCTCTATCTTTTTACCAAAGATATCAATAACTTTTGCAACATCTGTTCTATACTGGTTAATTGCATTTGCTCTATTAATTGCAAACGCTTGTTCTTTAGAATCTGTTTCAAAAGATTGAATATCTAAAGAACCTTCCTCAGTAGGTACACTGATTGCATTAGCAAGATGAATATCTGTTTTACTAACTTCATTTGCATAACCAATACCTGTCTTTAAGTTTGTTATCAGAACTCTATTTACCTCACTTGGAGGTAATTTTTTAAGTACTGATAGTAACCAAACAGCTGTATCTATATCAGTAGGATTACGTCCTAATGCTTCAGCTTTTTCTTTATCGAAAACTTTACGTATCTTATCTCTGTTTCCTGGAGATATTAAACTTAACACTAAATCTTTAGGATTTTTAGATGACTTTAAGCTATCCCATGCTCGTTTTAAATAAGGAGCTCTTACTTTTTCTTGTAAGTTTTTATCTGAATCTTTTAAGAAAGATGCTATAAGCTTATCTCTACTTTCAATTACTCTTGTCTGTTGTTTAACTGTGAGAGATCTACTTGAATCAGCTAAAATTTCGTTTCTACTTTGTATTTGGTTTAGTCTTTCTTGAATGTTAGCTTTAAATGCTACATCACCTACAATTCGGATACTAGCACCACCCATACCAGCTTTAGCTTCTTGTGCACCTGCTAGTGCAGCTGTTGCATCATCAATCTCTGAAACATCTTGTAATAAGGCATCTTGTTCTGCCATGCTACTAATGGTACCAGAGGCATACTCAAAGCCTGTAGAAGAGGCAATTTGGGCCGCCTTCATAGACGTATTTAAACCAGCCCTGGTTAATAGGTTAGTTGTAGGTAAAACTTTGTCAATTTTTCCTTTTAAAGCTGTTAATTTACCACGTAATACCCATTTATCACCTAATGATTCTGCAATTACAGATATTACCGCATCTATCAGTATTCTATCTCTTACAGGTAAGGGCATTTCCATATTTGGATTTTCAGCATGCCATTCTTTTATTAAAGAATCATCTTTTTCTGAAATTAGAGTTACTTTAGTTGCCCAGCCTCCAAAAGCAAACGCTAACATATATGGTAAGTTTTCAAAGAATGAACTAGGAATACTTTCAGGATTATTAGCAAACATTTCTAATGTACCTGCTATAGCACCCTGTGCTTTATCTTCAATACCTAAAGCATTACCATCTTTATCATAAGCATATTCTTTATACGTAGCAGTAAAAGTATCATTTTCTTCATACTCTCTAACTGTTGTATATATAGTATCTTGTAAACTAGTTTCAAATTCTTTGAGACTTTGCTTCCTATCTTCATACGCTGTAATATCACTAGTTATAGTATGTAATATTTCACCTTGCTCTGAATTCCAGAATTCTTTTTCATCCTCTGTAAACTGACTAGAATCTTTTGCAGCTAATTTTTTGTATTTATTAGCAACTGCTTTAAAATCAGGAACATTATCACGTAATGATTCATAATCTGTACCAAATGGTTGTACGTTATCTTTAAACCATTTTCTTGCGTATTCGTCTTCTAAGTCTGTTCCTGATGCAAAGTAGTTAACACCTTGTAATGCTTTACCTGTTACATCCAATACCATGTTATTAAATCTATCTACTGACTGTAATGCATCATGCTCGTACAGTTCAGCTAATCCTTTCTCAGGATTTTCTATAGCAACTCTTGTCCAAACTAGAACTTCTTCTTCAGTTAAGTCAGATAGATAGAATGGTGTGTACTGTTTACCGCTACCATCATTTGGATTTCTTCTAATATTAAAAGTACCATTTTCATTCTTAGTAACTTCTAAGTTATTTTCTGCAAATGGTCCTACTTCTTTTAATGCATCACTTTTAGCTGCATAGTTGATAGCACCTTTTACATTGAACCTAGAATTATAATACGCATTATTCTCTGCAGTATTCATTGCACGGTTAATATTAACACCTGTTATAGGGTTAACCAGTTCAACTAAAGCTCTACCTAGCATATCTTTACCATGCGTTGTAACTAATACTTTAGGGTCAAAAGCTTTATAATTACCTGGACTCAGCTCTACAGGTGCTGTAGCTCCTTCTGGTTTTACTATTGGAGTTAATAGTGAATCTGGTTCTTGTACCGGGTTAAATATATCTACATTTGGATCTCTATAAACTTTATCACCTACAATAGCACCTTGTCCTTCTGTAAGTAATTGTATAAAGTTAGTTTTTTGTTTTACTTCCTCTGCATTAAGCATTTCAATAGTTACATCAGTTGGATTGATGCTATATTTTTCTGCGTATGCTTGAATATGTTTAGGTAATTTACCTGGATGGTAGAAGCCATTCTTTTCAGCTTCAAAAGCATCCATTGATGATAAAGGTTGACCTAGACGAAAAGGGGTAAATATGTTATCTTCTAGGTTTTCTTGGAGTAATCCACTATCTGGATCGTCTAGATTAGATATAGATAAATTAAATAATCTACTTCTTGTACGCTCAGCTTCTTCTTGTACTTTACGCTGTTTGTCTAGAACAACTTCAGTGAAGTCACTATATAGACTGTCGGAAAAATACGAAGACTTACCCATTTACTACTCCTAATAAAGCAGTTTTGATTATATACTTTATTTAATTAATCCAATTGACTATTTACTTCTTCATTCCTTTAGTGACATGTGATTTTTGTAACTGTGCACTATCAGTAAGTTTAATACGCATACGTTTTACTAGTGTAGTCAATGCCTCCATTCCTTGTTTGTCATTTCTATCAAACCTCCAGATACCAGGTTTAGTTTGATCCATCTCAATATCATTCCAAATACCTCCCCAATCATTACTATCATTGAAGTTCAATCTACTTGTGCCGAAACTTTCTGGATCATATGAAAAATTCTCAAAAATTAAACCATAGAATAACTCTTTATCTCTAACATTACCTTCAGGATTAAATTCACCTGGCATAAGAGTTAATAACTCAGCTTGTAACCCTTTAATCTGTTCAGATATTTCAGACGTATGTTGAGTTACACCTAATTGCTGTTTAAGTTCCATTTCAGTAGCTACAGACATACCATGAAAAGCTTTACTATCAAAGTAACTTGCTTTTAAGCTATTACGTTTTTTATGTTCAACTATTTTTTCAGTTATTTTAGGTAAATTTAATCTATCTTCAAGCATTACAGCTACCGATTTAGAATCTACTTCTCGAATTTGAGGCAATCTGTTATGGGCAAAAGTATTTAACTCTCCACCAAGGGTTGCAATACGTGCTTCTAGATCTAATATTTCTTTTTTAGATAGATTTTCTGCATTAGCGGCAGTGAGCATAGCAGTTACTGTCCCTTGAAGCTTTTGTCCTTCAGTAGAAGTTTTTATTTCTTCACCTAGAGTCTTTATTATTAATCCATTCGTACCTGTTAGATTTTTTCCTAATTGATCCCAAGTAACACCCTTTGCGTATCTAGCTGCAATACTGTCTGCAATAGTTTTAGAATTAATCTTTGACGGATCAATCATATTTAATTTTTGATCTTCTTTAAAGTTAAACGCAACTGCCGTCTGTTTAGCTAATGTAACATCTGTATCAACAGCTGTTTGTCTATTTTTAACTGTTAAAGGGTCAGTACCGTTCCTGGTTTGTATAGCATCTAAAAACTCATTAGCTGTTACTCTATCAATTTTAGGCATCATTTCTTTAATAAAGTTATTTATTTTAACTTTATTATCATATCTATCAACTGTTGATATATCACCGTTTACCTTTAGATCAGCTCCTGCAAAAATAGCGTCTATTCCCTCTGAAAATTTACTGTCATATGCTGCTGCTGCATTAGGATATGTTTTAGAATCACTCATATTTTCTTTAAATTTAGATAATAGTATATGATCTTTAGGTGTCCAAGTATCAATTGTTTGTTCGGGTGTAACTGTTATTGGCACATTCGTTACTACTGGAGCAGCATCTTCTGTTACAGGAACACTAAATGGATTAGTTACACCAGGAGGTAATGTAGGTATATCTGTACCAGCGTTATTGTTTACTGATGCATAACCTGCAGCATATGCATCAATTGGATTAGTAGCATCAGTAGTAGGATTAACACTACTTGGGATTGATGTAGGCTCAGGAAACAGTTGATTATTTATTAAATTACGATTATCTCGCTCAAGCTGCATTTGCATACGTTCAACGTTAAGTTTCATTATGCCTAATTGAAAATCATTTACTCCTTTCTGTCGAGCAAAATGCATTTCTTGTATAGCTCCTTGTAGTTGTTGTTGCTTAAGATACATATCTTGCCTTCTATTTTGTATATCAGCACCTTTAATATATCTATCAAAAGGGGCATTAATAGCATCTTGTTCTAACTTAAATTGTTGATTAGCTGTTTGTGCAGCTCTTAATCTAAGGTTAGCTTGATTTAGATCTCTAGTATCTGCATATTCTGATTGTTCTTGAAAAGCTTTACCTAGTAAATTTTGGTCTATAAAACCACTACCATCAGTAATTTGTTGATTTAATATTTGTTGTCTTTCAGCATTACTTCCAGCTTGTAACAGTGCGGCAATAGCATCACCTGTAGCTGCATCAGTTTTATCATCAGCATATTGTGTAAAAGCATCACCAATACCGCCAATACTAGTACCTATTTGTTGTCCTGCTTCATTAATCGAATTTAATATTCCTGCTGAACTAACTGGTGCTATATTCTTCCAAGTGACTGCGCCCATACTATCTCCTTAGCCTATGTTGCCGTATTTAGGTACCAATGATGCCATATCTGTTCTACCTTGTGCTCCCTTCCATGCATTTTGGTCACGTAAACGGTTATTAACTGTGATAGCTTGGGACTCGTAGTTTTTATTCCATTGATCTGTTAGTGTTGCTAATTGTTTTTCACCTAATTTAACACCCTTCATTCCTGCCCATGCTCCAGCTAATCCCCCTATACCTTGTAATACGGAGCCTACACCTTGTAATGTACCATTATTCATCCAGTTGGAACTTTTATTATTAATTAAATTACTATATTGTTGATTTGTAAAAGAGTTAGCTGCTGGAGTACCCCCAGTAAAAGATGTTTGATTACCATATGATGATCCTCCTGGGTTGGTATTAAACCCAGCTTGATTGTTCCAAGTATCTAGCGGATTATTAAAAGTAGTTCCAGAATTATTACTATTACTAATAATATTCCATAACCCTCCTCGCTCTTGGTGACCAAAATAGTGCGACATAAAATTCTCCTAAATATTTTTAATTTAAATAAATGTATCTCTATCATACATCAAAGTATATATGAGATGTTAGTTTTTAAACTATAGCTGCTAATACCTCAAAATCAAATGCTTGTACATACATATTACCTACTTCAACTTGGCCAAAGCAAATATCATATTTACCTGTGTTATACGCAAGATAAACCTCGGGTAATACAGGGTTAAGTGAGCATATTGTATCTACTGCTGTTAAAGATAATGCTGTGCCATCAGCCCTTCTAAATAAAGATTCGTTTAAATCCTTTAAAGGATTTACTAAGTCTAGGTATTGCTGAGCAAAGTTTTCTTGATTTTCACCAAGAGCTTCTATGTCGTATCTATTTTCTTGTGTGATAACACTACTGATTAAATCAGCAGCAGTACCAAACATTTGTAACATACCATTTAAACTACTTACATCACCAAAGTAAAGAGCAACAATAAGAGCAATAACCATTGCTAATTCTGGACTAATAGCTTTAGCTATATATAAGATTATTTCCTTAACGAAGTAATAAATAACCATCTGTTGAGCTATACCCCATAACCAAGCTGATAAATCCTTTGCAGAAGACCAACTGGTGTATAAGATGTATATAGCAATTATAATTAGTACAACAGCTACTAGTTTTTGCCAGAAGGGTATTTCAATTACTTCATAGTGTGCTACATATATTGATACGTGTGCACTTGCTAAAAATAAACTTGATAAGTGAGCATTAGGTAGATGTTTAACTAAATCATAAGAAAATGGAAGCATTAAATCACCTTGATTAGCGATATTAAATTTAACCATCTTAAACTTAGTTGTAGCAGCATCAACTACTCGTAATAGGCCGATAGGTGCTTTAAGCGTATAAACGTTTAAACCATTAGTTACACATTGATAATACTTAAATTCTTGTGAGGCAGTTACACTCTCACCAATACGTAGAACTTTCTTTAATACACCAGAATCCTCAATATAAACTAAGTCTGGTCTAAGTACCGTGTCAGAGCTAGTAGAGCCATCTGATTCTCGAATTGTTGACGTATATGCTATACGTACAGTAGGTTGCATTAAATCATCTGCACCATCTACATAAGTAGATTCTTGTGTTAATGTGCCTGCTAAAAACTGGGAAACTTCACTTGTATTATCACATAAGTAACCTACGGCATATTTAGCTGTACCTGTTGAAACATAATAGGTGCTTATAAGATTATTACTACTATCAAATTTAGTTGAGTCAGTGTAATAGATATTATTAATCTCACTACCCGGAGTAGCATCTACAGCAGATAAGGTATAGTGCGTGAATTTTATATAAGCAAATCTAAAGGCTGCCTTATAATCACTAGAAGTAGTGACAAGTGTGTTATATGGTTTATCATCAGAAACAGGAGTAGCATTGTATATACCTTCTGTTACACCTTGGTTACTATAAAGCGATGCACAGAATCTAAATAAGTAATTCATACCTATCTGTGATGTATCCCATACACGTACACCGAAATTTAAGAATACATGATCTACTTTATTCTCATAATCATCAATACCAGCATCAGCAACATCTTCCATAACACTAGTAATAATCTCATCTGCATCTAATCCTAACTTCTTAACGGTATCACTTATCTGACCAGCTTTAGTAGAACTAAAAGCAGTGTCAAAGTTTTCATTATCTATACGTAAAGGTATAGCTGGTAATATTCCCATATTTTCAGCTGATGGGTCACCATAATCTAAAGTAGGGCTATCTAAATCAGTATAAGTACCTATGCCTGACTTGTACACAAAGTATATATTTTCTAAAGGGTCACTGTCTTTAGCATACGTAACAATATAATGTAGTCCGGTAGTTTTAGTAGGTACGTTATACGTAGGTACAATTGAAGTGCTTGCAGACATTTGAACAGTGTGTTCAAGAGTACTGCCTTCATAGCTACTACTAGTAATTGCATGTGATGTAAATACTTTGTCTGCAATATTTAAGTCATGGTGTAGGCTTGCATATGTATGTGAAAAAGTTGTTGTAAACTTGGGGTTTGAAAAATCTAAGGAATAGTCATCAGTAGAGGAGTTATACACAGAACCATTAACATTAACGTCATATATTAAACTGTCATATGTAACATTATTAGAATTTAGGGTATATCCTTTATTTTCTTGTAACCAATACTTAATCCAAGGTATTACAAACAGTGTTCCTAAGAAAGCTTTATTGACTGTACAAGGTGTACCTTCCAATGTGTTTAAAACTGTAACAACCTCATCATAATCCACAAACATGATGTTAGCTTCAATCGTTGGAAAATCTTCAAAGTAGTTACCATCATCGATGTGTTTTACAAAACTACTTATATTTTTCTTACCGCCAAAAACTTGAGAATATAGTACGTTAGATGGGATATCTTCACTTTTTACAATAGCTTCTTCTATTGCATTTTTAATGGAAGATCTATCAGGATAAGCAAATAGAGGTTGATTTAATACATCATACTGTTCAACTACTTGATCATCAAAACCTAACAGTGAAGCTATAAGATCTACAACAGCTTCGATAATATCTAAGAAACCATTTGTTACAAGAGTAAGTATTCCAATTACTGCATAAAGAGCTACTTCAAAAATAGCAAAAATAACAACTATTACTGTATCAACTAGATCAAGTATTACATCAACAACCGTATCAATGATGTCGATGATAAAGTCAACTATACCGCCCATGTACTAAGCTCCTATGCAGTTACATATGTTTTATACCAAAACTTAGGTTGGTTCAGCATTTGTTATTTGAGTATTTAAGTTACCTGTACCTGTGGCATTAATAGCAGTAATGTTTGTAGCAGCTACACCAGCGGTACTGACGTTAATACTCCAAGCATCCATAAGTGTTTTAAGGTATTTCTGGTCAGCATTCCATTTAAAACCCTTAGCTTGTTCACCATAAAGAGTACCTTGTTTACCTAAGATACTATTAGCATTAGGTGCTGTTTTAGTAGTCTGTTGTGTCTGTGCGTATTCTGTAATTTCTTTCTGACTAAGTACATCAGTTTCACTATCAGTTTTTGTTTTTTGTGCATCTTTTAAACTACTATCTTTCGTTGACTGTGTATTACGGACAGTTGTAGCTGATACTAAATCTAGTGCTTTCTTAAGTTCAGTCGCAGCTTGATTAATAACTAATAGTCTTTGTTGTATTGCATTATTTTCTGATGTAGTTTGTGCTGCACTTCTATTCGTAGTCTGATTAACAACATCGAGAGCTTGTTTATCTTTAATAACACTATCTTTACCAGATTGTGTATCTCTAACAGCAGTTGTAGATAACACATCTAATGTTTTCTTCTCTTCAGTGATTATCTGTTTAGTTACAAGATCAGCTTGTTTATCTGCTTGTTGTTTACCTAATATAAACTGTACAGAACCTTGTAATGAGCTCTGAAGTGCTCCTAAATACACAGTAGCATAATCTTTACCTGTTATCCTACCTAGGTTAAATTGTGCTGATAAATGCGCATTCGCAGCCTCCATTAAGTCATCGAATATACCACTTCCAGTAACGGTATATTTACCATCCGTACTAGTAGTTAAACTACTAGCTTGGGTTATGTCTGTGTTACTGATTGTTGCCATTATATTATCCTACTGAACTTGTTGATTTTTGTCTAATTGCTATTTTATCAATCTCACTTTGAGTTAATGCAGGCAATACCTCTACGTTATAAGCTTTAATCTTAGTAGGCACCATCATCTCTTGCCCATTACGTTTAATTTTTTTAAAAATCTGGCATTCAGCAGCTAAAATGTTTTCATACATCATGTTAGTAATATGCCAACCTTCTTCATTATTATAAGGTACATACTTTTTAGCTTGTTTACCATCATTGATGTTACTACTAAATGAGAAGATATCACCTGTTGAATCAAGTTTAAGTGGATCATTAGGTCTAACAATTACACGTATTAGTTTTAATGCGTTTTTCTCTCGTAAGCCCTCTAGTTCAACTCCATTGATTTTAAAATCATTTAGCATATCATCAGTTATTGTTGTAACACTGATGTCTTCAACTGTCTCTGTTTGTATTTCCATATTAGTATCCTCATTACTGTTATTAATATTATTTAGTGCTTCCACTAATTTTGTTCTTTTAGAATTAAAATGCATCTTTATACCGTTTTCGGCTAGCTTATCGCTTATTTCTTTTGATGTCATAGTTTCAATGTTCATAGGTTCCTCCCGGGAATCATGTATTAATTAAAGTAGCCCGCACCGCACTTACGTGCTAACGGGCTACCAAAACTAAAGGTTTAAAATTTAAACTTTAGTAGACCAGATGATACCTAGACGTTCAGGGCGTAATGCCATGAAACCATAGTACCACTTGATAGAGTAGAACCCTTTCTCACCATACGGATCGTTAAGGTCTGCAATATCTTTACCTGGCTTCTTATGAGTAGTAGTGAACTTCACAGTCTTACCATCAGTTTGGAAACCAATAGTAGTGAAAGCGCCATCACCAACGACTAACATTGGATAGATGTCTTTAGCACTATCACCCGCACCACCATCAAATAACATTTCAGGTACTACAATGATACGGAACTGATCAATTGAACCAATCTCACCGTTAAGGATGTTAGAAGCATCAGCGTATTTTTCTACACCAACAAAACCTGAACCTACAGTAACACCAGCGATATCCTTCATCTTACGAACTAAAGGAATCAAGTCTGGGCCAATGTACATTACACGACCACCGTTAACAGTCTTAGTATCTGTCATACGCGAACCAGAAATAATCTTAGTTTGCTTAGGACACTTAGCGTTATCTAAATCGATTGATAAGTTCATCAAGTCATCATAATCAGCAGCAACTGCAGTAGTTAATTTACTAGTAGCACTACCAGTGTAACGTACAGTACCAGCACTAGATGCTTTATTAATTAAGTCAACTTGTAAAGCTGCCTCAGTTAATTCAGTAGCACCTACAACCATTTCTTCAGTGATGTGTGACATCAACTCTGAGTCTGAATCAAAGTCTAGAGACTCTTGAGTGTACTCAGTAAAGAAACCCTGTTTAACAAGAGAGCCTTCGATTTGAGTACGAGTCATACCAACACGATTCACACGTCCACCATTCTCAGATAATGCAGGAAGACGTTCAGCAATAACACCAATATCTTTAGCAGAGCCATAGATATTACCATACATTTGCTTAGTATAACCACCACCAGCAGCTGCAGTAACAGCGTTAGCTGAAGTTGCATAGTAACCAGCAGTAGTTGCAGTTGCTGCAGTAAAACCAGTACCACCAGTTTTTAAGGCACCGAGTTTATCCCAAGCCATGAACTTAGTACTGTCTTGGATTAATTTACCAGCATCTATACCCTGATCGTTAGTATTTTTATCATCTAAGATAGGATGATAAACGTCTTGTTTAATCTTCTTACCGTGATGTTTAGGCATAGCACGTACATCAGCCAGTGGCATGAAGTATTGCTTATCCCTTGTTGCGATTAACGCTTTTTTGTAATAAAAATCAGTACGTGTTTGAGCACCGATTGACGAATTGGTTCCGTCACCATATGTTAAAGCCATAATATTCTCCTATTAGCTTATTAAATTAACCACTAGCTGCAATCTTCATAAATTCTTCGTCAGTCATCTTAAGATAGTCTGGCTCAGCTGAAGTTTTCTTACTAGTAGTCTTCTTT
>JYMV01032867.1_pt1 | contig 12445 bp, 8 predicted proteins | sample 338911 | NCBI WGS metagenome assembly JYMV01 (sample SAMN03354496, study PRJNA234377) | hydrothermal vent metagenome | biome: Deep sea; feature: Hydrothermal plumes at the Eastern Lau Spreading Center, Western Pacific Ocean; material: Seawater | place: Tonga | collected 2009 | depth 2000 m m | reverse complement strand
AACCCTAATTTTGACGCTCAATTTTTCATGGAAAAATACGGAAAACCTGATTTTATTGACACGAAATTGTACACATACTAAATAGCATTAATTTGACATTGATAAAATCCATATCTGGTATCAGGGGAACAATAGGTGGTATTCCGGGCCAATCATTAACTCCCCCTGACGTGGTAAGGTTTACCACTGCTTATGCCAAGTGGCTGAAAAGAGGGAAAAAAACGAAAAGAGTAGTGGTTGGCCGCGATTCGCGTATTTCAGGTGAAATGGTGAACCACTTGGTAGTTGGAACTCTGGTAGGCAATGGGTTCGATGTGGTTGACATAGGCCTGTCCACCACCCCAACAGTTGAAATGGCCGTTGTGATGGAAAAAGCCGGAGGGGGTATTGTGATCACTGCAAGCCATAACCCGAAACAATGGAACGCACTGAAATTGTTGAACGAAAAAGGGGAATTCATTTCTGGCAAGGATGGTGGGGAGCTATTAAAAATAGCAACGAAAACAAGACAATCGTTTTCTGAAGTGAACGAACTGGGGAAAGTGGAGGTGAAATCGGGGTTCATTGAAAAACACATAGAAAAAATCCTGGCCTTACCCTTAGTGGACCGCGATGTGATTGCAAAGCGTAAATTCAAAATTGCTGTGGATGCGGTGAATTCTTCTGGAGGCATAGCAGTCCCGCAATTGTTAAAGGCCCTTGGGGTGAAGGATGTGACAGAAATTAATTGCGAACCTGATGGGAATTTCGCGCATAACCCCGAACCATTGCCTGAAAGCCTAACAGAACTGTCGAACGTAGTAAAAAAGTCAAACGCTGATTTGGGTATTTCGGTCGATCCCGATGTGGACCGGTTGGCATTGGTTTGTGAGGATGGTGGTATGTTTGGCGAAGAGTATACGTTGGTGGCGGTTGCGGATTATATTCTTCAAAACCAAAAAGGGAACACAGTTTCCAATCTTTCTTCGAGCCGTGCTTTGAACGATATTACAAAGAAACGTGGTGGCAAATACTTTGCATCCGCAGTGGGGGAGGTGAATGTAGTGCAGAAAATGAAAGAAGTGAGCGCTGTGATAGGAGGAGAAGGAAACGGAGGTGTCATTTATCCGGAACTGCATTATGGCCGTGATGCTTTGGTGGGTATTGCTTTATTCCTCACATACCTGGCCAAATCGGGAAAATCATGTTCTGTGATGCGCGCTTCTTTTCCCAATTATTTCATGTCTAAAAACAAGATAAAGATAGAAAGTGAAGTACCGATTGATAAACTGCTCGAAAAACTGCAAGAGAAATACAAGAAACAACCTCTGACCACCATCGATGGTTTGAAAATTGAATTTGATAATGATTGGGTTTTGTTGCGAAGGTCGAACACCGAACCGATTATCAGGATTTATTCTGAAAGCCTTCATGAAGTGACGGCCGATAATATGGCCAGGCAAATAATGGACGACCTACGTTATTTTCTCAATGCCAATGAAAATTGATGTTTAACCGATTGAAAAGCAATTGGGGAAATAGGCTGCAACGGCACTTTTTTCAAACTTATTTTCTAAATTACATTTCAGCCAATTAATTAAAAATTTATGAAGCGGGTATATTTCGACAATGCAGCAACCACTCCCCTCGATGAGCAAGTTCTTGAGGCTATGTTGCCCTACATGAAAAGCAAATTTGGGAATCCAAGTGCGGTGCATGGATTTGGACGGGAAACAAGGGCCGCCATTGAAAAGGCACGCAAAATAGTTGCGAACTGCCTGAATTGCTCTACAGGTGAAATTTTCTTCACATCGGGTGGCACCGAATCGAATAACAAAGCTATTAAACGGACCATATATGACCTAGGTATTAAACACATCGTCACTTCACCCATTGAACACTATTCTGTTTCGCATACGGTTGAGTTCCTTGAAAAAGACCATGGGGTGGAAGTGCATTATGTGAAATTGGATGAGTTGGGAAGGGTAGTGCTGCAAGACCTGGAGTTAAAATTAGCCGCAGTTGATGAAACTTGCCTCGTAAGCCTGATGCATGGCAACAATGAAATTGGCAACCTCATAGACCTTGAACTCGTTTCTGAAATCTGCGCACAGTTTAGCGCATACTTCCACACCGATACAGTTCAAACCGTAGCCCATATTCCAATTGACCTTCAAAAAACCAAAGTCCATTTTCTCTCCGGTAGCGCACATAAGTTTAATGGGCCTAAGGGCGAAGGGTTTCTTTATATCAATAGTGATGTGAAGATCAATCCACACATGCACGGTGGCGGACAGGAGCGGAATATGCGGCCGGGCACAGAAAATGTTTATGGAATTGTTGGCCTCGGAAAAGCCATTGAATTGGCCCATGAAAACATGGAAGAACACCGGGCATACATCCTTGACATTAAAATGTATATGGCCCGGCAATTAAAAGAAAACATACCGGGCGTAAAGTTTTTGGGCGATTGGGATGGTGAAAGCCTCTACACGGTTCTTAGTGTTTGTTTCCCTGAAAACGACAAATCATCCATGTTGCTCTTCAATATGGATATTGACGGCATCGCCTGCAGTGCGGGAAGTGCCTGTTCTTCCGGGGCCAATACAGGATCGCATGTGGTTCGAAATTTCCAGCCGGAGTGTGCAGAACGGACAATACGGTTCTCCTTCTCAAAATACAACAACCGGGATGAAGTGGATTATGTAATTGAGCGGTTGAAGGTTTTGTATGATGTGATGGTAACCGGCAATCCGTAAAGATAGTAATCGGCAAATGTGATGATCGGTTATCGGTTTTTCTCTTTATCAGATATTTTTCTTGAACACACATTACCTTCAAGAAAAGACGTGGCATTTCAAGTTGAAAAAGCCTAATTTTCGGTCCCTTCGCTTACTTCCAATCCTTTTCGAACCATCTTGAGAGTTTTTTGTTTATTGGTGGAAGATTGTTTGGATCCCTTCTTGAATTTCAAATGATTAGTAGAAATTCAACAAGCCTGAGTGATAGAAGTCACCGAGGAAGCATGAATTATCCGTAAACTTGCAGCCGAAATTAAACAATCGCGTTCTTCAGTATGATGACTGCGCGCTTTTGTTTTTCAACAAAAAACACAATTTTTACTAACCTTGCAACTTCTGTAAAAATGACAAATATGAGCAATCAACCTGAACATGTGAAATGCCTGATTATAGGGAGTGGTCCAGCAGGATACACCGCAGCAATCTATGCTGCACGTGCCGACTTGAAACCGGTGATGTACCAGGGAATGCAACCCGGGGGTCAATTGATGGAAACCACCGATGTAGATAATTATCCGGGTTATCCGGAAGGTGTTGTTGGGCCCCAGATGATGGATGATTTTCAGAAGCAAGCCGCGCGGTTCGATACGGATATCCGGTATGGTTTTGTTGTGGAAGTCGATTTGTCCGGACCGCCCCATAAAATAAAGATTGAAGATGGGACAGCACTTACTGCCGATACCATCATCATTTCAACGGGTGCTTCAGCCAAATGGTTGGGCCTGGAAAGCGAGATCAGGTTGCGTGATGCTGGAGGTGGTGTTAGTGCATGTGCAGTTTGCGATGGTTTCTTTTACAAGGGGCAAGACGTTGCATTGGTGGGAGCAGGCGATACGGCTGCAGAGGAAGCTACCTACCTGGCCAAACTTTGCAACAAAGTTTATATGATTGTAAGACGTGACCAAATGCGCGCCTCTAAAATCATGCAAGAACGTGTGAAAAACACTAAAAATATTGAAATACTTTGGAATGCAAACACAGTTGAAGTGATAGGTGAAGATGCCGTTACAGGGGTAAAAGTCAAAAACAACAAAACCGGTGAAGAAAGTACATTGAACGTAACTGGATTTTTCGTAGCAATTGGACATAAACCCAACACCGATATTTTTAAAGGTTGGATTCATATGGATGAAACAGGCTATTTACTGCATAAACCCGATAGTTCACATACCAATGTAGAAGGTGTATTTGTGTCGGGTGATGCCGGGGATAAAATTTACCGACAGGCTGTAACTGCTGCTGGAACAGGGTGTATTGCCGCTTTGGATGCAGAAAGGTATTTGGCAGGAAAGGGGCTGGATTGAAGGGTGGAGGGAAAATTGACCTTTTAAAATAATAACAATTAACGGACAACAAATAACATGAATCAAAAACTCGACATACTGGCATTTGGTGCTCATCCTGATGATGTGGAACTCGGTTGTGCTGGTACCCTGTTAAAACAGATTGCCCTCGGTTCGAAGGTCGGAATTGTGGACCTGACCCGTGGTGAAATGGGAACACGTGGAACACCGGAACTGAGGGATGTAGAAGCCCGGGAAGCTGCAAAAGTAATGGGTATTGAAATCCGCGAAAACCTCGGGATGAAAGATGGTATTATCGCTAATGACTTCGAACATCAATTAACAGTCATTGAAACCATCAGGCGACATAAACCTAGGATCGTCATCACCAATGCCCCTGAAGATCGCCACCCCGATCACAGGAAAGGGTGTGAACTGGTTTGTGATGCCGCTTATCTCAGCGGCTTGCGCAAAATCGAAACCAAGGAAGAAGATGGAAGTGATCAACAAAACTGGCGGCCACAACTCGTGATTAGCTATATTCAGGCCTTACGCTTGCAGCCTAACTTTGTCTATGACATTTCCGACTACTGGGAAGAAAAAACGGCTGCGATCAGGACGCACACCTCGCAATTTTATAACCCTGCTTCCAGGGAACCTGAGACATTCATTTCTTCCCAATCTTTTCTCCAATTCATAGAAAGTCGCGCTCGCGATTTTGGCAATCTGATTGGAGTGGAATATGCCGAAGGTTTTGTTTCGTACCGGCCAATTGGGGTGGTTGATTTGGATGGAATTTGTTAGTTACTATTGAGGCTGATCCCTCAACTAATTTACCTCACGTTTTTCAACTCCATCTATAAACTCCTCAATAATTCCGGCAGTTTTAAGTGGCTCAATCATGTGATAAAGATGTTCGCGGAACAAGTCCTTCTCCTGCAGTCTGGTAACATCCCTGATTTGGGTCTGGGGGCTGTTCTCATAAATGCGCCCAACATACCTGGCAACTACATCACGGTTACTTTTCAATATCAAAACCGGAATGTTGTGCTTTTCTATGTTTTTCAAACCGGTCAGTTTATCGAATGCTACCGATTCTTCAAGCGCAGAGTGGACCTGCAAAACAAAAACTTTTGCCGGCAAGCGGTTCAGTGCCCGTTCGATGGGTATCCGGTTGAGGTGGGGCAGGGAGCCGATACCTGTCATCAAAAACATAATTCGTTCCTTTACCGCTGTCCACACCTGTTCCCTGATCACAGAGTCCTTGCTAATCAACCAATCTGACAAACTGATTGACCGTTTTCTGACACCCTTTTTTGAATCGAGGGGAACCAACCGCCTCATGGTTACAAACATGCTTTTTTCCACCGTATTACTCGCAAAAGAAAGGGACGGGATAATGACTGCATCGAGGAAGCCCAGGAGCGCATGTTTTGCCTCCTCCCCGAAAAACGGGTTGGCGCCAATCCTTCCTTTTAAATACGTTTTGATGCCTTTCAATTGGTGAAAATCGCGGTCCATCATCATGAAATAAACATTGCCCATAGAGTGATCGAACATGTAAACCGGGTGGCCTCGTTCACCAAACCAGTTGACTGCTGCATTTATGTTCTTCACAATGTGATTTGAATATTGGGTTGGGGGAAGGTCGCTGGGTATAGTACCATAGTGCATTGCAGCAGCTATGTATTTACGTGAAGGAATGGCTGTTAAAAGTCCGTCATAAGAATTCAAACCAAGGAAACCATGTACCAAGAGCACTACAGGTAGTTTCTTCTTTGCTTTTTCATTATACGAGTTTGGAAGGTCAATTTTGATGTTTGTGGTGCCATAGGGTGTTTCGCGCTCAACAATTATCTGTGGCCAGGTGAGGGCAAGGTCGTCAATGAAAGCGGTCATCCTTTTTTCTACTTCAGGCATAAAACGAAGGAAACTTGGGCTTTCGTCCGGTTGGCCCCAACGTGAAAAGAGCCAAGCCAATGAGCGCCTTTTATCTGCCTTAGTAGCCAGGAAGGCTATACGTTTCGATTTTTTCAGGAACCAAGGGGTTGCCGTTAATTCCTTTTCCGATTTGCGGTCTTGCACAACTGTTACGATTTCTTTTGAATTGAAAGCAGTTGACTTCCTGGCAATTCCGGCAACGTGACCTTGCGGATTGGTTGAAAGAAAGACATAATCAAGACCGGTTTTTCTGTGTTTTTCAAGATATTTTTTAAATCGTTCATTAAATTCTATACTAAAGGACTCAATACTTTCACGGTTGAGATTACTGCCAAGTATTTGCTCTTTGGTAATGTGCCCTTTTTTGATCAATTCGCGCAGAAATGCCCCTGAGTCCATCACACCAACCAAGTCCCGTTGTCTTTTCAATGGTGAATTGACAAATGAAAACCTAAGCAGTTCCTGGCAGTTGATTTCATAGAAATGGTTCAATATGTATTGATAGGCCCCTGATGGGGACTGGCCATGTGCAAGGCCTACAACGAAAATTTCACCGTGCGAAGTAAGCTGGTTAGCATACTTGATAAAATCTTTACCTACAGCTTGGTCAAAATCCTCGCGGGTTTTGAAATAGCGGGTTTCGGGCACTACAAATTCGATGGTTTCCTTGCTTATTGTTCCATATTTTGAAGTGGAAGGTTTGGTTTGTTCAATCGTTTCCATCGTGTTGGTGCTTTATAAAATCTTGCTTTCCGTTTACCGAATTTACCAGGATTGCAAATATCTGATAAAATGTGTGTGTAGAAAAGTCCGGTCTAACCTGAATGCTGACACATCAAAATAGTAAAGCCAGGAAAATAGCCGGCACTTAAGTCGTGCAGTTCAGTATTGTACTGGTAAAACTATGCCTCCAACTTGAATGGTGCACATCGCACGCTTCAGGCGATTATGAATATTTCCAAATGCAAAAATACCCTATGTATGGTATTTTATAAACGCATGACCCGGATTATCTTGCACCATTCATTTAATTCAATTTAATCATGATCGCAAAACTTAATTACATTGTCAATTCAGGTGAAATCCTGAAATGGATGGGATTATTTGTTTTTTCTTTCAACGTATATACGATTGTGAAAATCGCTATTCAAATTGTGATACAGTAGTTACAATTGATTTAAAATAGAAACGCATAGCAGGGTTTGTTTACCATACTTACGGTAAATGCGTGTAGCTAAAACTACTAGTATCAAGCTGGTTCTGCAGCCAATATTCCTTTTCTTCTATTGGTTTTTTTTCATCGATCCTTAACAGAAAAACGGCTAACCAAATCAATAGCCAGCCGCTCTATGTGCTTACGATTCTATTACTATGTTTGGCGCAGCAATTATGCGTTGAATGTGACTTTTGATCTTACTGTGCGTTTATCAAAGCGGGTTGATAAATCGATATAAACTTATGAAAGCAAATCCACAATATAAAATGAGATCAATTGGAGATCTGGCTGTGCTCAAATTCTGAAGTAAAGTGAAACTGGATGTCAGGATAATTTTCGCGGGTTACGGTCAGCATCCAAGGTGTTTCGGCAAGGAAAATACGGTTGCCGTCTTTGTCACGGTAGAGTAGATTCGATTTGTATTTTTCAAGGTGCTCCAATTGTTCCCCATTTTCGGAAGATAACCAACACGCTTTGTGACAAGTGATGGTGACAAAACGGCACGAAGCGCCATATTCATGTTCAAGCCGATGTTGGATCACCTCAAATTGCAATTCACCAACTGTTCCTATTATTTTCTTGTTTCCAATTTTTTGGGTGAACAATTGGGCAACTCCTTCATCTGTCAATTGCACAATTCCCTTTTCGAGTTGCTTCGATTTCATGGGGTTGGTGTTTACTAACTCCTTGAAAATTTCGGGTGAAAAACTCGGAATCCCTTTAAAGGTTAATTGCTCACCTTCACTAAGCGCATCGCCAATTTTGAAATTACCGGTATCGTACAAGCCGACCACATCTCCCGGAAAAGCTTCTTCCACCAGGTTTTTCCGTTGTGCCATGAAGTTTACCGGGTTCGTAAACTTGACCTTCTTTCCCTCCCTGACATGGTGGAAGAATTTGTTACGTTCAAATTTACCGGAGCAAATCCGAAGAAAAGCAATACGGTCGCGATGGTTGGGGTCGAGGTTGGCATGGATCTTAAATACGAACCCTGAAAACTTTTCTTCTGTAGGGTGTACTACACGCATACTTGTTTGCCTCGAAGCAGGAACCGGAGCAATGGTAATGAATTTATCCAATAATTCTTTCACTCCAAAGTTGTTTACCGCACTTCCAAAAAAGACAGGGGCTAATTGCCCGGATAAATATTTTTCATTATCAAACGGTCCATAAACACCCTCCACTAATTCCACTTCTTCCCTTAGGGTATCGGCTTCCTCCTGTCCGATGTAATTATTGAGTTTGTTGTCCGCAAGGTTGCTAATTGAAACAACATCTCTTTCTATGTTGGTGCGGTTGGCATCGAAAAGGTTGAGACTCTGATCGAAGAGCTTGTAAACCCCTTGAAATGTTCGCCCGATTCCAATGGGCCAACTCATTGGGCGTACGTTGATGTTCAGTTTTTCTTCCAGTTCATCCAATAAATCGAATGCATCGCGGCCTTCCAAATCCATTTTGTTAATGAAAATAATGACCGGTGTATCGCGCATTCGGCAAACTTCCATCAGCTTTTCGGTTTGTATTTCCACCCCTTTCACACAATCGATGATCAGCACCACGCTGTCAACAGCCGTTAGTGTGCGATAGGTGTCTTCAGCAAAATCTTTGTGGCCCGGAGTGTCGAGCAAGTTGATCAATACATCTTTGTATTCGAAAGCCATTACTGATGTAGCAACCGAGATACCTCTTTGTTGTTCAATTTCCATGAAATCGGAAGTGGCGGTTTTTCGAATCTTGTTCGATTTCACAGCTCCTGCCGTTTGAATAGCGCCTCCGAAAAGCAACAGTTTTTCTGTCAAGGTAGTTTTTCCGGCATCAGGGTGGCTGATAATAGCGAAGGTTCTGCGCCTTTTAATCTCTTCAATCAGTTTCATGAGTTTGACCGCCTTTTTCAAAGCGGATGCAAACTTACGAATTTGCAGAATGCCGAATTTTAGATATTCTTCCCATCCAAACTTCTCTGGCCATTTTGTTATCAACAGATAAGAAGCACACCATCCGAAACCACTCCACAGAAAGATGGCAAACTGTTCAAATTGCAAATGATGCTTTGAGAGTGATCAACTGACCTTTAAAGGCAATGAAGGCTTCGGTAAGTTTGTCGAGCTATTTCAAGAGTTTAAAAATTGCCTTTTTTAAGGTTTATTTGTTTTATCAATATATAAGAATCTTCTTAAATAGCATATTTCTATACAATTGTATGGTTTCTTCTATCCGCTTAATACTGATCTTGTTCAATGGCACAGTTGATTGCTTTTTTCATACACGATTATGGGTTGATTTTTAACTCAGGCGGCACAAATAAAAAACCTGTTTCTGTGCGTAAAAGAATGCCTGACTAATACGAATGGGGTTTAAGCAGTTTTTGGACATGAACACTTCTATGTGAATGCAACCAGAGGAGGTACACCCCTTCATGCCAATTTTCGGTATCAATTTCGATATGTCCGGTTGACCTATAAGATTCATGAAAAACTGGCCGGCCATAAATATCAAAGATCATTACAGAATTAAGGCTATTAGTGCCTTGCACTTTGATAGCCAAGTTGTTTAAAAACGGATTTGGTGAAACTTCAATATCTTTGGGCATGAGTTGTAGGCCTGTGGTTGAAGTGTCCTGAACCTCATGTTTCCTGTGTCTTCGAAAAAACCGCCAAATCTCAGCAGTCGCATAAATATCATTGTAACTTTGAAGCCATGTGTGTGGAGCATTGTGTTCGATGAACAAAACCACTTCCGTAGAATCAGTGCAATCTTGCCACTCAACTTTTTGAACCGTGTATCCATCGTTAGCAATGTCGGGAAGGTTGGTGGTATCGGAGTTGGTGTTGCAACTGTTGAAATTAGCCCAATGTTCGATGGAAGCGTTGACTGAAGAACTGGTGATGGATGTGCTACCATCATAGGCAATTGTTTGGTCGGCTGTTCCGTGAAAATGTAAAACCGAAATGGCTTGTGCTGGGCTACACGAAGTCAGGACACTTGAAGCCAGCATACCTGAAACAGAGGCGATGGCCGCAAACCTTTCGTTTAGATTGCATGCGAGATAGTGACTGAAAAAAGCGCCCATAGAAAATCCTGTCGCATAAATCCTGGTCGAATCAACCGAATAACTTTCGCTGATCGTGTCTATCATGTCTTCAACAAAACCTACATCATCGGTCGTGTTGAATGGGTTCATGGCGTTGTTCCAACTGTTTCCGCCTAGGAAATTGTCGAAAAGTCCGGTCGGGTAAACCACAAAGAAATTTGCTGTGTCTGAAAAATTATTGAATCCGGTGCCGTTCATAATCCCTCCGCCTGAATCACCTAAACCATGAAAGACAAAAATCAGGGGTATTGGAGTGCCCGGAACATAGCTCGGAGGTATCCTCAATAGGTATTGTCATTGAGTGCCATTGTGGCTCAGGCTTTCACTGATCGTTTGTCCCGTGACAAGTTGTGAAATGAAGATGAAGACAACGAAAATAAATGCGCGCATTGGTTTTTTTTGAGTAAAGGCAGTCATTGAAAGTAATCTGATAAATGCTTTTGCAACACAACCGTTCCCAGGTGTTCAAATCAACCGGAAATCTGACCAAAGAACGAATGGCTAGGTTAAACTCTTGTTCTCCCTCTCCAGCCATTGGCCTTAGTCTTTCCGCTTCAACATGCTTTCAATTTAAGCGCTGCCGGTTTCCCACTGGCCAAGAGAATGATTTGGAAATTCAGGGAAATAATCATCGATTGCAAAGATTCAATTCCTGAACTGAACTTCACACAGCGATTAATTTATAATAATCTATATGTATCATAATTTATAGATATTAGCAAGGTTTTGGCATAATGTTGAAAAATAAATAGATAAATATTACAAGTAAGGCTATTTTCGCTTCATTAATGAATAATAAAAGCACTTAAATGGCAATACTCAAAAAAAGTTACGGAAAGATTAGTTTTACAATTTTGGTCTTGATATCCTTATTGGCTTGTATCTATCCTGCTCATCATCCAACCTCTTCTTTTGATTTTGAAGCCGGGGACATTGCCTGGATGATCACCGCAGCCGGATTAGTTTTATTGATGACTCCTGGCCTGAGCTATTTCTATGGTGGCATGGTTTCTTCGCGTAATATCATTTCAACGATGTTGCAGAGTTTTGTGGCTTTGTCGGTCATTTCTGTGCTTTGGTATGTGGTTGGCTTCAGCTTAAGTTTTGGTGAAAGCATTGGGGGCATCATCGGCAACCCTTTCACCTTTTTCATGTTCGATCAGGTTGGCACCGCCCCTCACAACGCCATCGCCACATCCATCCCATTTGTATTGTTCGCAGCTTTTCAGTTGAAGTTCGCCATTATTACACCCGCCCTGATCACCGGGGCTTTCGCGGAAAGGGTCAGGTTTTGGGGCTACCTGCTTTTTATCACCTTATTCAGCTTGTTAATTTATTGTCCTTTGGCACATTGGACATGGCATCCCGAAGGGTTCCTGTTTAAATGGGGGGTTTTGGATTTTGCGGGTGGAACGGTCGTGCATATTTCTGCAGGTTTTGCAGCTTTAGCTGGTGCCCTTTATTTTGGTCGCAGGAAAAGCCATCTTGAAAATAAAACATCTTATCCTGTTAACATCCCTTATGTTTTGTTAGGGACAGGACTGCTTTGGTTTGGTTGGTTTGGGTTTAATGCCGGATCGGCTTTGGGGGCGAATACATTAGCAGTTACAGCTTTTGTAAACACAAATCTTGCAAGTGCCGCAGCTATGTTAGCATGGTTGTTATTCGATGCGGCAAAAGGCCGAAAGCCTACAGCACTAGGTGGTTGCATTGGTGCTGTTGTTGGTTTGGTGGCAATCACACCTGCTGCCGGATTTGTCGATTATGGGGCAAGCATTTTCATTGGTGTGTTGGCAAGTGTGGTGAGTAATATTGCCGTTCAGTTGAAGTCGAAATCCGAGATTGATGATACTCTCGATGTATTCCCTTGTCACGGAATTGGTGGTATTGTCGGCATGATTGCAACGGCTGTTTTCGCGCTTGAAGGTGGATTAATTACAGGCGAAACTTCCCTGTTAATTTATCACATACTTGCCTTGGTGATTGTTTGCGCTTTTACTTTTTTGGGTTCATTGGCTTTGTATAGAATCACTGATATGATTGTTCCCTTGCGAGTTGACGAATCGCAGGAAGAACTTGGCCTAGATCAAAGCCAGCATGATGAAATTTTCATGTTAGCCAATCCTTCTGTTCC
>JYMV01019336.1_pt1 | contig 12445 bp, 17 predicted proteins | sample 338911 | NCBI WGS metagenome assembly JYMV01 (sample SAMN03354496, study PRJNA234377) | hydrothermal vent metagenome | biome: Deep sea; feature: Hydrothermal plumes at the Eastern Lau Spreading Center, Western Pacific Ocean; material: Seawater | place: Tonga | collected 2009 | depth 2000 m m | reverse complement strand
AATAAACTGAAGCGTTCAATCTAGATTCTATTTGTTTATTAAGGGCGAAAAAAAAGCCATTAAAAAATGGCTTTAAATATTGATTTGGTGGGATGGCGGGAACTGACTTTGATATATAACTAGTTGATAAATATACAATTTATTTGTAATGAAATCAATAGTACTACTTATGGTACTACTATAAGAAATAATCACTAGCAAATATTACTTCATTATTTAGAGTAAAGTTTACACATAAATAATAAAAAATGCCGCCTGATCTTATACTTTACTAATTGCATATGGATGTTTTAGTAGTTAAACAATCAATATCATTATATTTGATAATTCAAATAAGTAAAAACCACCAGCTAACCATATAATAAAATCAATTAGAATTAAATAAGATTTTTAAGGACACTTAATGACTGAAGCATGGAAAGATGATAATTGTGCTGCTATGAAAGCGCATTATGCAGTTTATTCTGTTCCAAAGGCTGCAGCATTATGGTGTGGTGTGGAAAAAGACATGGTCAATGAGGTTCTTTCAGAAACTACTCAGCTCTCTGACACTGGGTCTGGCAGAGGGGTTTGGCTGCATGATGATATTCCATGCCTAGAGCCAAGAAGTAGGGCGATTGCTGAGGCGATTTTGAGTGGTGCATTACCCCATGGCAGAGAAGGTGGTGTTATCGTTGATTCTAATGATGGTGTTGCGGCTGAGCGACGTCATGTTCTGGGCAGGGATTTGAAATTCTGGATGGAGGTTGAGTTTCCAAATGAAAAGCCAGAATTTCTTTTTGATGATATTGAGCGTAACTCCCATAGTGAGATTACTTTGGAGGCATATCAAGCACTGCTTGCAGACAGAGATGCTTTGAAATTGCGTGTAGAAAAAGCCAAAACAGCTTACACAGGGTTGCGTAATGAGAAAATAATTGTAGAAAATAAACTGATTGAAGTTACAAAGCAACGAGACAAGTTGGCACAAATTAAAACTCCCAAGAATTCTGATGAGTTAGTTACAAATCATTACTGGATTGAATTCACGAACCTTGCAACAAAAGCTATTAATGAATACCCAATATGGAAAAACAAACAAAGAAAGGTTCAAAAAACAGGAAACCTTCAAGATTGGCTAGTAAATGATTGCAATGCTAGTACTCGAGAAGCGGAAATTTTAAAAAAAATCTTATCGGATAAGTTTCAAGAACTTCGATAATTCAACGGGTTATATTCGACATATTTTCTGTCATATGACCAAGAGTGTGACAAACCCCCATTTCATTTAAATTGTAAACCATGTTCTATCAAGCACTAAGGAGTGTAAGCATGGCTATTACAATTTTAAGACTTCCAAAAATACTCAAACGCACAGGGCTTTCTCGAAGTTCTATTTATTTACGCATCTCAAAAGGTGATTTTCCACAATCTATCTCATTAGGAGGTCGCGCTGTTGGCTGGCTAGAAGATGAAGTTGAAGACTGGCTAAAAGAAAAGATTGAGGCTAGTAAAGTGAATTCATAATGAGTAAAAAAATTAATTCAAATCTAGTTAAGATTCACCGTAATTATTCAGTAGAAGATATATCTAATTTATTAGGAGTTCATAAAAATACTGTTCGTGACTGGTTTAAAAAAGGCTTGGAGGCTATTGATAATAATAAACCTGCATTAGTTTTGGGCAGTGTTTTGAAGCGGTTTCTTAAAAAAAGGAGGGAGGCAAATAAAAAGGCCTGTAAAGATGATGAAATTTATTGTATGAGATGTAGGCTGCCCAGGAAACCTGCCGAGAATAAGACTGATTTTAGGTTAATTAATCAAAATGTTGGATGCTTAAGTGCCCCGTGCCCCGTGTGTCAAAGCGTTATGAATAAGTTTGTTAGTCAAAAAAAATAAGGTTGATTATGGGTAAATTAGATGTGACCTTGACGCAAGATTAGAAACAATTATTTGATACTAGTTACCCCTTCGTAAACAGTGACTTTAAATAGAGGGAATAAAACACAATGAAACACAATGCAGAAAATGAAAGAATTAAGCGTCAATACTTTACTTTTTTAAAGGAAGCTAAGCGACAAAATGAGTCATCAGTCGATGCTGTTGCAATGGCCTTATATCGTTTTGAAGATTATAACAAGTACAAAAGTTTTAAGACATTTCACTTTAAGCAAGCGGTTGGATTCAAAAACTTCTTGTCAAAGCAGAAATCCAAGCAATCAGGAAGGCCTTATAGTAAGTCTACTATTAATTCAACATTGCGAAATTTAAAAGTATTTTTTCAATGGCTATATTCACAAGCGGGGTATAAATCTAAAATTAATTATACGCATACTGAATATTTCAATTTATCAGAAAAAAAAACACGTATTGCCACTGCCAAAAGAAGCATGCCAGTGCCAACTATTGAACAAATAAAGCATGTAATAAATAGCTTGCCATTTGAAACCATATTAGAAAAAAGAAACCGAGCTTTGATTGCCTTTACTTTGTTAACAGGTATGCGCGATAAAGCCATTGCTTCTTTGAAAATAAAACATGTTAATCTTGAAGATGCTGTTGTTTTCCAAGATGCACGAGATGTTGATACAAAGTTCAGTAAAACATTTAATACTTATTTTTTCCCAATTGATGATGAGGTTAGAAACATAGTGAGTGATTGGGTTGAGTATTTAAAAACAGCTTTGCTGTTTGGAGAAGACGACCCTGTTTTTCCAAAAACTCAAATGGTTGTTGGTAGTGATGGAAAATTTAAAGCGATGAATGTCATGCCAGAGCATTGGTCAAACGCTTCACCAATTAGACGAATTTTTAAAGAGTCTTTTGAACAGGCAGGGTTGGCTTATTTCAACCCACATAGTTTTAGAAATACTCTAGCCAAATATGGTGAAAGAATTTGTCAATCTGCAGAAGAGTTTAAGGCATGGAGTCAAAACTTAGGGCATGAAGGTGTTTTAACGACTTTCTTTAGCTATGGTGAAGTGCAGCAAGATCGACAAGCTGAAATTATCAAACGATTAAAGTTAGGTGGCAATATTGATAATAAAGAAACTGCAAAGTTAGCCAAAGAATTGATTGATCAGATGGTTAGAATTAATAACTTTTAATCTTTTGAAAATATTCAGGCGATTTAATGTTAAGTATTTATAGTTGTTTACAAAGAGTAAATAACGTCTATTATTTTTTTTGCATGTTTTTGATAAAGATCTAAGTTTGAATCTTTACCTTGAAATGAAATCGATTCACCAAAAGATATTGTTAATTGTTTAAGTAACGTCTTTTGAGTCCAATCTATACGCATTGGCACAACCAGTCTGCCAGATTTTTCAGATAAATAGCCAACACCTGGTCGTATGTAGCCTTGTTCTTGTTTAACTGTTATCTTTCCTTCTGGAAAAAACATTACTGTATTCCCATTGCTTAATTTTTCAATACTACTTGATAAAAATTGCTCTAATGTCCAGCCACTTTGCGCAATAGGAAAAGATCCAAACATCTTAAGAAAGGGTTTTAAATACCATTTGTCATAATAGATCTCACTCGTTAAAAAGTAGACTGGAATCAAGCGTATAAAGATAGAAAAAGGTAGTGCGCATAGGAGAAATGGGTCTATTCTGGATGGGTGGTTAGAGGCTAAAATAAACGACCGTGCCGGAATATGTTCTAGACCAGTAAGCTTCGGTCGCAATAGGAGCTTAAATAAAGGATGACAAAAACAGTACAAACAGAGTTGAAAAAATGAAACTATCAAAATTCAATACTGCTTGATAGCAAAGCTCTATTAATCTCCCAGAATAACTTGGAGATTCGAAATTGCCTGATCACTTTCTTGGTCGTTTAATCGTTCAATTACTGCCGCATCAGCCATCTTAGCTAATATACCTGAAGGCAGATCATATTCAACATCCAATGTAAGTCTTGTTCCATCATTTTCAGGCTCTACACTGTAACTGAATGTGCTTGGTATTCCACTAGTGGTACTGAAAGAGTAGTTTTTAGCATCGACAAAACTTGTTGTTTCAGCATTACCTTGTACCTCGATTCCGCCCATGACAAATGTCCAATCCCAGCTTTCGCCAACATTCTTAGGGTCGCCTTGAAGATTATCAACAGATTTTAATGCAGAGATAAAAGCGGGGTGGTTATTTACATTCGCTATATAGTCAATAACAACATCTGGTGTTGCGTTGACAGAAGCTATTTTTGTTATGCGTGACATAATATTTCTCCTTTTTAAGGTTCATTGTAGTCTTATTTTTATTCTAGGAAAAATAGTTTCAAAATTCTTAATTAGAAATTTTCTAAATACTTGAACTTTTTTCAAATTCCAATTACCTTTAAAAACAATGATAGCAAGGCCTGGCCAAACATTTATCAATTTTAACTGCACATCTTTTTCAATTGTTTGAATCGCATATTTTTGCTTATTTTGTTTATTAAAATTTAATAACACTCGAGACAATGAATCTTCAATAATAGCACAGGTATTAGACATATCATTTTTAAAAAGAACCCACCTATGCCTATTTAGAAAAGCGACAAACGTCAAAATAGAAAACACTAGAATTGCATTATCTGCGCAACCTCTCTCCTCTTGATTTAGTGCTGGAGGGCCGGTAACAGAAATAATAATTAATAAGACAAATGAAATGGATAGAAAAATTAAATTAAATTTTAAAAAAGTCTTACCTTTAAGAATCGAGGTTTTTTTTCTTAATATTACAAAAGAAAGTCCAAATAGAAGTATGAATAAATAAAGATAGATTAGAATCATATTAGACCATTTTTTTTATGTATTATAAAACACATGAGGTCAAATATAGTTGGTATAGAAAAAATTAGTTTAAATGCCGAATCTAAGTTAAGCGAATATGAACTGGATGAGTATTGCAATTTGACAGAGTATAAACGGGAGGATTTTTTATTAGGTAGGATCGCTTTAAAGCAAGCAATATCTAGCCACACTGGCAAAGATTTTGACCAGAAGGTTACTATAAAAAACTCTAAAAGTGGACGACCGTATATAAATGATAAAAACAATTTTTTTTGTTCAATTAGTCATTCTTATGGTCGTGGGATTGGAATAGTGTCCCCTTTTAAAGTTGGTGCTGATATTGAGAAAGTTCGATCTCATGATCGTTCTCTACTTAACTATATTGCTGATATTGAAGAGGTTAATCTAGTGAGTGATTTTTTTGGCAACCAAACGGACGTCATAACACTTATTTGGGTTATTAAAGAATCTGTTATGAAAGGGATGGGTGTTGGCCTGAAATTACCACCTAAGCATGTAATGATTACTAAAATGACTTCTACTAGAAGTCATTTTCAAGTTAATATTGTTGACAGAGAATCATCACTCACATGGTATGTTTGGCCTATTAAAAAAAACGATTTTTATATTGGAATAGCGTATGAAAAAGAGCATAGAGAAGAACCAAACATACATTGGTATAGAGACACTTGCCTACAAGCTGCCGAAAACTAAAAAATCACTCTCTCAGTTAGAACAGGAGGGCGCTTTAATTTCATCTATGGATCTATTGCAAGATTTTGGTTTTGGTAGTTGCTTTATTCAAGAAGACCATAATGAGTTTGAAGGGTTTATTCTTTCAAGCGCACAAGAGGCATTAAGTAAAAGCAAATCTGATATTGATGCAATCACCCAGCTCTTTTGGTATTCTGGAATTGAAGGCGGTGATGAGACTAAGCATGATGATAATGTTCTAAATTTATTTAGATATCCAGTTTCTCGACTTAGGCATAAGTTAGGGCTTACCAAGGCAAATTCTATCGCTCTCTCTCAGCAAGGGTGTGGAGGTCTTCTATCTTCAATATATTTAGCAAAACAATTGTTAATTGCTTCAGAATTAGAAAAAGATGCTGTTTTGTGTGTTGCTGCAGACGTATTTCCGTATTGGGCTAAGCGAGAGATTATGTACAATATTATGAGTGATGCTACTGCTGCGTTAGTGGTGTCAAAGGATGCTGGTAATAATCGTATCGTCCATTTTTATCAAACATTTCAATCATACTACTGGGATACGCCAAGGCATGAAGATGAATTACTTGCTTCTTATTTTCCAATTGCGCAACGCACAATAGAAAATACAGTTCATCAGGCAGGGCTAACGCTTGCGGATATTAAGTGGTTTGTTCCTCACAATGTAAGTTTAAAGAGTTGGGAGATATTAGCAAAATTACTGAATGTCCCGATAAAAAAGATATGGACAAACAATATAGCACGCATAGGCCACACAGTCTCTTGCGATCATATCATTAACCTTGTGGATATGGAGCATGAAGGGGCTCTTAATAAAGGTGATTACTTAGCTTTATTTACATTTGGTTTTGGTGCTAATTGGTCTTGCCTAATCTTGCAGCATTAAAATCATGAAAGAAAATATCTTTATTACTGGTGGAGCAGGAATGATAGGGCAAGAGCTTGTACCTATTCTCTTGAGAAAAACTCAGGCAAATATCTATCTTCTTGTGCATGAAAAAGGATCATCCTATAACAATGAGATGGTATTAAAGCAATTGTTTAGAATGCCTTTAGATAAGGATTTTTTAGTTAGACTTGAAGTTGTTAGAGGTGACGTAACCAAACAAAATTTAGGAATAGATGCCCTTTCATATAAAAAATTAATAGGCATCACAACACATATCATTCATTGTGCTGCTTCTACGCGGTTTGACTTAGCTTTAGATGAGGCACGATTAATTAATGTAATCGGAACAAGAAACACTGTTGAGTTTGCTAAAGATTGTAAAGCACTTAATCAATTTGGTTTTGTTAGTACTGCTTACGTTAGTGGTAAGAGGAAAGGATTAATAAAAGAAACTGATCTAGAGCATGATGCCGGTTTTGTAAATACATATGAACAATCAAAATATGAGGCGGAAATATTGTTACAGAATTATGCTGACCAGATACCCATTAGCATTTATCGGCTTTCTACTGTACTAGGGAATAGTAATAGTGGCAGGATAGGGCATTTAACTGCACCTCATCAAGCAATCCGCATGATGTATTTGGGTTTGGCATCTATGCTTCCAGGCACACCTGATTACTCTGTAGACCTTATCTCTAGTGATTATACGGCTAATACGATATTTCAATTATATTGGAATAATTTTTTACCTAAAACACATCACATTACACATGGTCGGGGATCACTCTCTCTAGAAGAGATGATAGATAAAAGTTATGAAAGTATGGCAAGAGTAGACCCTGACTGGAGTGCCAAAAATTATCCGAAACCGTCCATAGTTTCTGAAGAGGCATTTGATCTTTTTGTGGGTGCGGCTATTGCCGCTAACAATCCTATTTTAAAGAGTGTGGTAACAACCCTTAATCACTTTACTCGTCAACTCCTTTATCCAAAGAGCTTTGACAGGAGAAATTTAAAGTTATCACTACCTAGTTATGAAACAAACTTGCCAGGCATCCATAATTACTATGAAAAAATTGTTAGATGCTGCATACAAGCGAAAAACAATAAATTATAATCATTAAAAAAGGATCAATATGGAGTTTAAATTATTAGAGTTTATTGCCAGTATTAGCAAAAATAAAGTCCAATCTCTTGATTTGCAGACCATGTTGTTTAAAGATAAGGTGCTAGATTCGATAAATATTCTTAATCTTATAGGTTATGTTGAGGGATACTTGGGACGCAGGCTAACGGATGATGAGATGGTAATGCCTAACTTTGAATCTGCTCAAAAAATGATTAAAGTATTTTTTAATAAATATGGGTAATAAAATCAAAACACAGCATCAAACATCTATAGCGCAAGTGCATTTGTTTCAGTCGTGGGTTTTATTTTTGCAAAATTTATTAAGACCACACTATGAAATACTGTTTTCTCCACCACTTTTTATTCCGCAAGAATATTTAAGAGATGCTAAATATTTCGATCACTTTCCTCATCAACTATTTAAAGTTTCTGGAATAAAAAAGTCTACTATGCAGTACATAAATCCTGCCGCATGCCTGCACGTATATCCGGAATTAAGGGGAAAAAATGTTGAGACTTATTCAGCCTTTGTAACTGCACATTGTGCAAGATTTGAGGATGGGCTCTGGCAAGAGCCATACCGTCTTGCCGATTTCCATATGTCTGAACTGGTTGTCGTAGGAAATCTAGATATCATTAATAATAAATTAATTGAAATAAAGTTATTACTCCAAAACTGCTTTAATGATTTTGGGTTTGGTGGGCATTTTGAAAATGCAACTGATGCATTTTTTCTTGGAGAAAGTGAGGGTGCAAAAATGATACAAAAGCTTAAAGGGTTAAAGCAGGAATATGTTGTACAAAGTGATGGAAAAGATATTGCTTTGGCGTCAATTAATAATCACGAAGAGTTTTTTGGAGGTCGCTTTAATATCAGTACTAGTGACTCTACTGCAAACTCAATGTGTGTTGCTTTTGGTATCGAGCGGTTGGTTGCGTTTAGTCTGGAAACTTGGGGTACTGATATGAATAACTGGCCAAATGGGTTTACTAAATATGTCAAAGTTTCACAATAAAACACGGCAATCCACCTCTATTCCTTCAAGATTACTGAGAGAGGGAAAGTTTTATTTAATTCCAATTTATTACCTGCTTCGAACAAGTGATTTGGCTCGTGAGGGTATTGAAAATTCAGGCAGTTATCGTTTTGCAGACCATGTATATGCAAACAAGCCTAGTGGTAAGTTTGTGTTTGGCAAGCTTCTTGACTCCGTCCTGTTAAAGTTAAAATCAGCTCGATCTATGCGTTCACGTTATGTTCATGCAAAGAAAGAAATCTATAATCTGATTGAAAGTGTGCAGCATCAGGATTCTATTGATATTTTGACCGTCCCATGTGGACTCACTAGAGAGTTTTTTGAAGTGGCGCAGGAGTTGAAAGACTCTAATAACCCGATATATGAACGAATAAGATGGCATGGGATAGATTTAGACCAGGAATTAATAGAAAGGATGGTTAATAAAAAAGATAAGCACGCATTGCAAATGTTTTTTTCACGAGGAGATGCCTTGAGGGAGGGCTCATACCAAGAAAACAAGGGGTACGATATGATTATAAGTACGGGATTGAGTGAGTTTTTAGATGATCAAGATACTCTGGATTTCTATAAGATAGCTTATATTAAATTAAAAAAGGACGGGGTATTTTTTACATCTGGAATGAGGCCGCATAAGCTCTCTGACTATCTAATGAGGACATTTGCCGAACTTCACACCCATTATCGTACAGAAGAAGACTTAAAGAAATTAGCATATGAAGCTGAATTTAGAAATATGCATGCATACCAAGACGAATTACAAACAATTTTAATAGGAATTAAAGAATAAACATGATTACACTTGAGCACTTAAACAATACAATTTTTAATGACAGGGTTGATTGGCAGTCTATTAACCAAGAGCTTGCGTTAAGAAATACAAAGTGTTTGGATTTATTGCATGAAGCCTGCCTTATAGAGGCCTATCTTCCTGTCTATACTGGAAAAATGAATGAATTGTTTTGGGATGATTTAGATGCGACCTCTATTTTTACCATTGAAGCGTATGAAGCATACGGACATTATTTTATTATAAGGAAATACTTGGATATTGTTGGTTACAACCCGGTTACAGATGAAGAAGTTCTGCAAGTCCGTTCCAGAGATAAAGACAATGTATATACGGACAAAATACGAGAGTTGGTTAATTTTATGGGGACTGAGCATTTTGCTGCTGAATTTTTTAAAGACCTTATGAAACTTACTGAAGAGCCTGTATTGAAGAAGATGTTGAAGGGGTTCTACGCAGAAGAAATATGTCATTCACAATTGGCTTTTGATTTACTTGAAAAAATGATGAAAGAAAATCCTGAAGTTAAGAAGAAAACTTTGGAGCATGCTTTAAATTATCAACATATTGGAGCCTATGTCACCCCTAAAGTTTCTCCTGCAAAAGATGACAACTTAAAGGTTGTTTTGAGTTTTAACAAAAAGATAGAGCGTCTAACAGGAAAAAGCTTAAGTGAATTTATTGCAGAACAAGAGAGCGAGTTATGATTTCAGAAAAGGAGCTTTATATACTTAGTTACTATTGGGCATGTGAATTGTCTGGATCACTTTTGTATGGAAAATTGGCTCTTCGTACATCAATAGATGAATATCGACAGCCCTTAACACAGCATTCTATGGAGGAAGCCAAACACTCCTCACTTTGGGCTAAGGTAATTAAAGAACTGGGACATACGCCATTAAAAGTTGTACAAACTTATCAAAAAGAATATGGAAAAATTATTGGTATTCCAAAAAATATTTTGGAGATATTTTGTGTCACTCAGGTATTCGAGGAAAGAGTTTTAGATCATTATATTAAACACCTTAGTCTTCCAGGGACACACCCTATTATCAAAGAGACACTACAAAGGGTGATTGAGGATGAGTCTGGCCATATAGGGTGGATTGAGACTGAATTAAATAAATACGCAGAACAGAATGGACAAGAGGCTTTAGATAAAATTATGAATAAGTTCAGAAAGGTTGATGAACAAATTCATGACAATTTATCTAAAACTAGCCCATTTAAGGAATATTTTAAGGATTTATTATGAGAGATGAAGTTATTAAAGTAATTCAAGAAACTCTAAATTTAAGATCAGATCAGCTTAAAGAAACTACCCAGCTAGAAGAGATTGCCAAAGACTCAATGGATATAGTGGAGCTTGTAGCTGTTCTTGGTGGGAAGTATCAAGTTGCAATTGAGCCAGAAAAAATGGGACACATAAAAACAATATGTGATCTCATTGATTATGTTGTTCAAAATAAAGGTAGTATCAAGAGTGTACTGCCTATTGAGTCGTTTTAAGCTGGCATTATAAAAGTTAATGATTGTAGTTAATTAGATAGAGAAGGCTTATGAGTGATTATGATGGATGTAAAGGAATTGAAGTAGTCAGATTTAAGGCTTACCTAATTCTTGGTATCGCTTTCATCAGTTATTAATAAATTTTAACACTTTTCTGCCGGTAAGGCTCATATTGCCTGTGGCTGCTTTGTCTATATGCTCACTCCACCACTTCATTAATGGAATGCGGCGTTTAATATAATCAGCACGGTTATATGCATTTCTAACTTCATTGTCACCTATGTGGGCTAGGGCAGCTTCTACAACATCACCATCAAACCCTTCTTCATTTAATATGGTACTAGCTAATGAACGCAAGCCATGAGCTACTAATTGATTTTTAAAGCCCATTCGTTTTAATGCAGTATTAGCTGTTTGTGAATTAGTATGTTTTTTTGAGTTTCTATCTGACGGAAATATATAATCACTTTCAAGGCTTATTGTTTGCATTAATTCTAGCAACATCAAACTCTGTTTGGTTAAAGGAACTGAGTGGTCTTTTTTGCTTTTCATGCGTTCAGCAGGGATATTCCAAAGTTTATTATTAAAATCTATTTCGATCCATTCTGCTCCAGACGCTTCGCTTGGCCTTACCATTGTATGTAGTTGCCACTCTATTAGACATCGGGTGGTTATTTTGATATTGGCAATGGCTAAAGTTTGCATTAAAGTTGGGAGCTGTTCTGGTTTAAGTGTCGGCAGGTGCTGTTTCACTGGAGTTTTGAAAGCCTTGCTTATGCCGGACAATGGATTTGCTTGGATTAAGCCAGTGTTAACCGAGTAAATCATTATCTCATTAAGCCTTTGACATAAGCGTTTGACAGTATCTAAATTGCCTTTTGCCGAAATAGGCTCAATTATCTCAATTGTTTTTATGGCTGTTACCTTATGAATAGGAACTCTTCCAATGCTTGGAAAAATATGTAGCTCTAATGAACGCCAAATATCTTCCGCATGGTTGGGCGAAACAGTACTTTTCTTAACTTCTAACCATTTTTCTGATATGTGTTCAAGGGTATTGCTATGAATAATATCATCCATACGTCTTTTATCATCACGACTTTCTTTTGGATTAATATTTTTGGCTAATAATTTTTTAGCCTCTTCTCGTTGTTTTCTAGCATCTGCTAGTGATATGTTGGGGTAGATGCCAAAACTAATAGCTGTTCGTTTTTTAGTAAACGGAGCGTAGTAATTAAATATCCATAGTTTGGAACCGTTTGGTTTAACTCTTAGTTGCAGTCCTTGTCCATCGGCCAGCGCATAAACTTTCTCTCTAGGTTTGGATTGCTTAACTTGTGTGTTTGTTAAAGGTTTTAATATTTTAGCCATGTTAGTAGTACCAATCTTTTAAGATATTGTACAGTACTACTATAGGTACTACCAAATACAGTGGATTCTATAGTTTTTACTAGGAACCTTTGGGACTATAAATAAACCAATATTGTGCATACTGTATGCATAATAAGGTTATTTTGTATTTATTAGAACGTTAATTTGGTGGAGATGGCGGGGATCGAACCCGCGTCCGAAAACCTTCAAACAAAGAGTCTACATGCTTAGCTTGG
>JYMV01052754.1_pt1 | contig 12446 bp, 9 predicted proteins | sample 338911 | NCBI WGS metagenome assembly JYMV01 (sample SAMN03354496, study PRJNA234377) | hydrothermal vent metagenome | biome: Deep sea; feature: Hydrothermal plumes at the Eastern Lau Spreading Center, Western Pacific Ocean; material: Seawater | place: Tonga | collected 2009 | depth 2000 m m | reverse complement strand
AAAGCAATAGGTACTGAATTCACTGGTACGCCAATCAATGATTTGCTGTCACAGTTCATCAAGAATCCGTCAGCAATAGATTATTCGCAGGCTGTGATACTTTCGATTGAACCAAGTGTCGCTGCAGGTTTGAGTCCAGGTGGGATGTTTGGTGCGATGCCCCACCTTGTTGTAATCTGTAAACCAAAAGCAGAAAGTACTCTAGAACTTAATACGTTCAGCGGTGTCAACATCAGCACGATGCACGATGGTTGGTTTGTTGCTGCAGGTGGCACTAGTTGGACACCTCCAGAATCAGGAAAGTTATCTCCTATATTTTCCGAGTTGCCTGAAGCACAAGTAGGCCTACATCTGAGTTTTGGAAAACTATGGTCACAAATTGGACCGGTCACACAAATGGCGGGTGGCATGATGATTGGCCAGTTGAATAAGCCGGGAATTTCTGGAGTTATTGACCCAGCAACAAGGAAGCAAACTGCTGCAATCAGTCAAGCATTTCGAAAAGTGATGCAATTTTGCAGCCAAGTAGAGACAATTTCTGCAAGCCTTTCACTCGTAGATGGCATAGTAGACACCCAATTCAAGATTGCTCAAAAGAAACCCCAAAGCGAATCAATTGACAATACTCCGATGCAGAAAATGGCTTCATCAATGAGAAATAGCGCATTGCAATATGCAATGTCAGAAGAATTTACACAGTTACTTTTAAGTTTCAACCTTGAATCACTAGGGAAGGAATTTGACGAATATCCAGTGATTGCTATTACAGAAGCCATGCGTGATCTTGGGGAGCTTCAAGGTAATAACGTTGTGATGTTTGGATTAGAAGAAAAAGTTGGGCTGACAATTTCATCACTTGTAGAAACAACAGATCAGGAAGCATACTTATCTCAAGCAAAAGACGTAATCAACAATAAGGAAACTCATTTTGCTAAAGACTTTCAAATGAAATTGACACCTAGAAGTGGGTCAAATACAGAGTGGACTGTCAGTATGCTTGGTGAAACCAAGGCAGATTTGAAGATGATGCATGCTGTAATTCCATCCGACACAGTTTTAGCCTTTCGTAAAGTTGGAGATTGGATTGGCTTTTCCTTTGGAGCGGTTAAATCCAATCCATTTTTAGGAATTCCCGTTGAAACGGATCTTTCTCGATTGATCACAACACATGAAAATATCTCAGTAGACTTTGCAATGGCGATGGATGCGAGAAAACTTGTACGCGGATTAATCGCAATTGAAAAGGATGCAGGGTTGGACACGGCGCGAAATGTTCCAGCTGAACCTTCAGTAAAAACAGAAGTTGTACTTGGAATGAATGCAACCGCTTGGATATTGGATTTTCACTCGGATATTGCTGGCTTTGCGAAATTAATGGCAGATATTGATTAAGCGGAAAGTTCGCCTTCTTCTTCAAATTTTTGGAGATCTTCTTCGTTTTCTTCTGCGTCAATCTCTGGATACTTCAAACGTGTGTGATAAATCGAATTCAACCGTGCAATGATTGCATCTTCGATCTTTGCAAGTTCACCAAATGTTAATTCGCAATCATCAAATTGATGATCGAGAAGACGTTTGCGAGAAATGTCGCGTACTAGTGCTTCTATTCGTCCGGGGTTGGGATCAGGCATAACTCTTGAAGCAGATTCAACAGCATCAGCAATCATCAAGATTGCAACTTCCTTAGTTTTTGGTTTTGGTCCCGGATATCGAAAATTTACATCGTTAATAGGTTCACCACCAGATTCTTCTGCAGCCTTCTTCGCTGCATGGTAAAAATATTCAACAAGAGTTGTTCCATGATGGGCAGCGATAAAGTGAATAATTTCTCTCGGCAGGTCATATTCCTTTGCAAGTTCAATCCCGTCTTTGACATGTCCAATGATAATGAGCAAACTCATTGACGGCTTAAGTGTCGAATGCCTGTTAAACCCTGTTTGATTTTCGACGAAATACTCAGGCTTATTCATTTTTCCAATGTCATGGTATAGCCCTCCAACGTATGCAAGTAGAGAATTGCAACCAATCGCTTCAGCAGCAGTTTCAGCAATATCTGCTACTTGTCTTGAATGGTTAAAAGTGCCTGGTGCAAGTTCTTGAAGTTTTTGCAATAAGTTATTTCGAGTGTCCTTCAGTTCAGCGAGTGACATGCCCGTAGTAACGTCAAAAATACGTTCGATTGGTTCAAGTATGCCAAGGACGAAGAACCCTACTACAAGGGAAGACCCTCCTGCGATAACGGAATCAGAGATGACTTGTTGCCATGCGATCGTGATATCTGGTAATGCAACAAGGGAAAAACAACATGTTCCAACTGCAAACACAATTGCAGTAAGACTTGAAGCTCGAATCAGCGTTTGTCGATGACTAACGTCTTTAAGTTGACCTATGATTGTTCCGCATCCTGCAACCATGACTATGAACCAAATGATTGGTTGTGAAAGAGACATCGTCACAAGTGCACATTGCATAAATGCTAAAAACATTGCGAGCCTTTGGCCATATGCAAGGCATGCAATTGTTACAACAAGAAGAGTTGGAACAATTGCTGCAGCAAATATAAATACAGGTGCTTCAAGTGTGACGACTACAGACAAGCCCAACATAAATACCATCAAAAAACACAACATAAATAAGCGAAGTGGATTTTTTGAAATTCTAGGATTGGAAATCGTTGTATACGCACCAATAAAGATTGAGAGCATTGCGAGCAATCCGATAGTTCCAAGGCGTGGGAATTGGGATTGTTCAAGAACAGCCTCTTCATATTGTTTTGCAGAAAGTCGGTCGCCTCTTGTCCAAATTATTTCTCCCTTTTGGTGCGCAGAAATAACGGGTTGAACCGCGTTGACTGCTTCGTTAATTTTAATTTGAGTCGCCTCAACGTCGAATTGCACTGAAGGCTGATTTTCAAATAGAAGTCTTGCTTCAATAATCGGTACAGTTGTTTCTTTGAAACCCGCACGACTGACTAATTCAGAAACTTTATGATCGAATTCCACCCCCTCGGTGGGCAGGGCGATCGCCTCGGCTTGATATGGACGTTGAATTCGAGAGTTGGAACTTGCTAACGCTCGGTTTGCAGGTGGTGTTGTTGTAAAAATTTGGAACTCGTCATTTGTAAGCAGTGGTGTACTACCCCGCAAGTTACGGGTCAAACGTGAGACTGCGCCTCGCCAAGTACTTGTTGGTTCTCCATCTCTTGACATGTTCTGGAGAGCACCAAGTTTTTCTGGTGTAAGTTTAAATTGAGTTACAAGTTCTGGAGCGATCTCTTCAACAGTCGTTTTCCCAAAAACTGCTGTCGGAAGTCCTAGGACAGAAGCGCTTAACCGTTCGATAAATGAATCATTAATGATGTAAATTCGAGGCGAAGAGTTTCTTACTTCTTCTCGTTTGATTTCAGTTGCAGACGTATCTTCAATTTCAAAATCGAGTCTTGTAACACGAGTGTCTGTAACAATTTGTCCATCCCTCACTTTGATTTGTTCGCGCGACCAAGTTGCTACAAGTGAGACAAGTAAGAGGAACAAAAAGATAATCACGCAAGTCCGAAGGAACTCTGGTTTTCTTAGTAATTCACTCAACTGGAATTGCTGCTTGGGTACTTTTCGGAGTACTTTCGCACGCCTCGTAGTTGAGGATTTGGTGTTTGGTGCCTTACCCATTGATAGTTGGCATTATCGTCTATGAAGCAGCAGTCTGTTGAACAGTCAAATTCACTATTGAACTGCCGTTACGATACACTGAGGAAGGGCATTTCTATTTCTACATCTTGCTGCGGAAGCACGAGTTTCAAAAGAACCTGCTCGAACCATAAAAAGTGCCTTCCCAATCTTTGATTTTTCTTCCACAATCGTTGCGTTTCCTAGGCCTGCAAGGCGAAGATTTGACCCAATTTTATTCGCTGCGTTCTGGGCGTTCTCCAAATTTTTATACGCACCAAATTGTAACGTGTATGCTCCAGATAATACTGTTTCTGAAAATGGAGATCCACTACCTGTAGTTGCAGCACGAGAACTTGCTTTTGTTTTATCGCTACCTTTTAAATCATTCGTTGCCTGTTCGAAGGCGAGTGCTGCTGTGACGTAGTCGCCACTATTTGATGCAATGATGCCCAGCATAGCGGTCGCTTTGCCTCGCACTTCCTTGTCCTGCGATGTTGCCACTTGCTCAAACCACTCCTTGGCTTTAGGAATGTGTTGCATTCTGAATTCACATAACCCCAGTAGATATGCTGCTTCGTCGTGTTTCCCATTTTCGTTGAGTGCCTTCCTAGCCCACATTGCAGAGATCGACCATTGACCCTGATTGTATTCTTCTATGGACCTCTCCATCGCTTTTGGTCCATTGGTTGAACACCCAATGGAGGCTAATGTGAAGGCGATTGCAAAAATCAGATGTAAAGGGCGTGTTAGCATGAGTAGAATCCTTTCTAGTCATTTGTTATCGTATCAATGTTAGAAGGAACCATATGAAACTTTTGCAATCAATTTTGAAAACTTGGCGTTGGAATCTATTCACATCATTGATCGTGGACGATTTTCGATCGTGGCGAGGGATTGATTTGCAGGTTGCCTCGTGGCATGTGCAGAAAAAACTTGCAACGATGGACAATTCTAAGCATGTTGGAGTCATGCTGCCAACTTCTGGACTCTTTCCAGTGGCCGCGACTGCAATATGGTCACTTGGTAAAACGATTGTCCCAATCAATTACCTCCTATCACCAGATGAAATCGCCTATATCATCAAGGACGCAGGGCTAGAGACAGTGATCACGGTTGGCCCTATGCTTGAGATGGTTGGTCCGCTACCAGAAACTGTGAAACAACTACGTATGGACGAAATGTCATTTGGTGGTCTTCCCCCAGTCCGTCGTAGTGTTCGACAAGATGAAAACGCATTGGCGGCTTTGCTCTATACATCTGGTACTTCGGGTCGTCCAAAGGGTGTGATGTTAAGCGAAGGCAACATTCGATCAAATGTAGAACAGTGCTGTCAATGGTCTGGTTTTAATAAATCAGATTCATTTCTGGGTTTACTTCCACAATTTCATAGTTTTGGTTTTACGGTGACTACGATGCTCCCAATGTCAATCGGTGCAAAAGCCATCTACACTGCGAGGTTTAACCCAAGAAAAACTTTTGACTTGTTACGTACACATCGACCAACTGCCATGCTTGCGATTCCTTCAATGTTCAATGCGTTACTCAACTCAAAAAGTGGGCAGAGTGACGACTTCGCTTCTGTACGGTTCGCTGTTTCTGGTGGCGAAGCACTACCAGATGCTGTCTTTGAAGGGATGAAGAAAAAGTTTGGTTTGATCATCAATGAGGGGTACGGTCTTACTGAAACATCTCCTGTAACAAATTGGTGTCGACCAGATGAACATCGCCGTGGATCCGTTGGCATGCCAGTCACTGGAGTAACTGAAAAAATTGTTGATGAAGAAGGGAACGATGTGCGATGGGGTGTGGATGGGGAAGTGCGAATTTCAGGACCGAACATCATGAAGGGGTATTACAATTTGCCTGAGGAAACTGCTGCAGTTTTCGATGATCAAGGATTCTTCTGTACTGGTGACATGGGGCAACTCGATGAGGATGGCTTCCTCTATATCACCGGTCGAATAAAAGAAATGTTGATTATTGGTGGTGAAAATGTTTTTCCTCGTGAGATTGAAGAAGTTTTAACGAAGCACGAAACAGTTTCAGCCGCGGGTGTTGTTGGTAGACCTGATTTGTCACGTGGCGAAGTTGCTGTTGCTTTTGTCGAACTGGTGGATGACGCTACGTTCGATGAACAGTCACTTCGTAGTTGGTGCCGTGAAACTTTAGCCTCTTTTAAAGTTCCAAAGTCGGTTATTCTTTTAGATGAGTTACCAAGAAATCCAACTGGTAAAATTTTGCGACGTGAGTTAAGCGCATTGCTTGAAAAGGAAATGTCTTCGTGAAAAAAATTACGTTAGCCCATAGCCCAGATCCAGATGATGCATTCATGTGGTGGCCACTTGCAGATATCGACGGCAGCGGTCCTTCGATTGAAACTGGAAATTGGGAAATCGAATTGGTGATGAAGGATATTGAGACGTTAAATTGTGAAGCGGAAAATTGCTTGTACGACATTACTGCAATAAGCATCGCACAATACTCTCGCGTTGCTCTGCAATATGATTTGACTTCATGTGGCGCATCTCTTGGTGATGGGTATGGTCCAAAGTTAGTTGCAAGAGAAAAATGTACTGTTGATACACTTTTTGCAACTTGCCCAAAAATTGCAGTTCCAGGTGAGCGAACAACTGCATTGGCAACACTTCGGATTTTGGCAGGAAATCGTCCCTTGGAATGGGAACCTGTAGATTTCACGAAGATAATGGATTGTGTTGTTGCAGGGGAATACGATGCAGGTGTTGTTATACACGAGGGGCAACTTTCTTACGAAGAGCGCGGTTTATATGAGATATGCGATTTCGGTCAATGGTGGAAAGAACGAACTGGATTACTGCTGCCACTTGGCGGGAATGCAATTCGCTGTGATTTTGATGCGATCTATGGAGAAGGCTCAACAAGTGAAGTGACAAAACTCTTGAAGGACTCGATCGTATTCGCCATGGCAAATCGCGAAAAGTCTCTTGCCTGGGCTTCAAAGTGGGGGCGTGGAATTGACATGGCATCAACAGACAAGTTTGTAGAAATGTATGTCAACAACTGGACTCTCGATTTTGGTGTTCAGGGAAGAGAAGCAGTCAAGCGATTCTTGCATGAGGCGTATTCAGTTGGTGCAATTGAGCAAGTTAGCGCTGTTGCTTTTGTATAAAAGGATTAATTTAAATCAGCTTCGCCAAGCAACGTGAAACCCTTTTTAACAAGGAGTTGACCGCCAAGCATGAGGTCATCGATTGCAATTGCAACGAGAGAATCTCCAACAATTGGCTGTTTAATAAGTGAATAGATGAAGTGGATATTGAGTTCAGCACCAAGCAGGTATAGGCAAAGATCTGCAAGGGAATGCGAGTCGTCTATCATTGCAACAATGACATCGAGTTCTGAAAATGAGATTGATAAATCATGCAACATCAATCTTGCAGCATCAGCATTGTCAGGAATCATCCTGATGACTGCATGATCAGAAGAGTCTATGACATTAAGCCCTACAACATGGACATGTGACGCATCATCGAAGTGACGAAGTAGATCGAGAAGACGTCCTACGCGGTTCTCAAGGAACACGCTGAATTGTCGGACGCAAGGCACGAGGTATCCTTGCATGGTTTCAGGAGGAAGTTGTGACATGTGTTATTGGTTTGAAGAACTGTTTAATGTAGGTTTTCTCGACTTGTCAAGTATTGGTTTTACTGTCTCCGATGTATCTGTTATATCTTCAAGAGGACTTTCGATGAGTGGTTGTCCATCTGGACCTAGTTTTTCAGGTAGATATTCGTGATCACGTTTGCGTATCACTGTAACAGTGATAATCTCGTCACCCTTTTCAATTGCACGAGCAATGTCTAGACCATCTAAGATTCTGCCAAAAACCGTGTGTCTACCATCAAGGTGTGAAGTGGGTAAGTGTGTAAGGAAAAATTGACTGCCTCCAGTATTTGGTGCGGCAGTTTTTGCCATAGAAAGTGACCCAGCAAAGTGGTATCTAATATCTTCGCCAGTATGCTCGTCACGAATGGTATAGCCCGGACCGCCTGTTCCAGCCTGAGTACTTGTTTTGTCACGACTGATGGGATCACCACCTTGCACCATAAATTTTGGTAGTACCCGATGAAAACGAGTTCCGTCGTAATATCCACTTTCTGCGAGTGAGATGAAGTTCGCGACCGTATTTGGTGCGTGATCTTCGTACAACTCAAGTATGATTGGACCTTTAGTGGTAATCATGTGAACGCGGGGAAGATCATCCATTTCGGCTTCAGATTCACGTATTGCGAGTTCATCTTCCCATTTTTTATCGATACTGTTGTATCTAGTTCTCTTGCTTGCTAGCGAAGCCGTTTGTGCGGGATTCGCGGTTAATGTTGTTGCATCGGCTTTGTCAAGTTCTGCAATCGCTTCATCAAAACGGTTATCCGCAAATAGGAGATCTGCATAGACACCTATTACATCCAGTTTCAATCGCTCTTCTAGGCCTAAGCCGTCAATCGCATTCCTTGCCTCCGAGTAACGATTTTGTTTATCAAGTTGGATTGCCCAGTCTAAAACAACCTTTGGTGATGTTGGATATAACGAAATGAGCTCCCCAAAGATCGCTTCCTCATCAGCGTCTGGCAGTTCCAAAGCAAAGCGGGACCAAGCCAAACCGATCGTTGGATCATCAGGTTGCGTAGCGATCAATAGGTGAAATAACTCGTCTGCAAGCTCATTATCGCCAATCCAAAGGGTAAGTTGAAGTTCTGCGGCAAGGGTGTCAAGTTCTTCATTTGAACTATTCCAATCATGCAAGTCATCTCTGAGGATCTCGATTACCTTCATATCACCAGGTGCAAGACCGTGTTGATTCACGACTGAGTTGCATGCATTTTGGTATCGCTCTAAGAGCAAATCGCTAATATCTGCCGAAAAAGCGGCAAAAGTAAGTAGGACGGGGGTAAGGAATATAAATCGCATGCATTGCCTTTCAAAGAGAATAAGTTCGTAATTGAGAAAGATACCAAGCCTTGACACTTTGCTCGTGGGTATGGACAGATATAGACAGAAAAAAATGTATTTTTTTGAGATATTTCATAGAAATAGAGGAAGACGTGTGTATGATTTGGATGTTGCCTTTGCGTAACACCGATCTTGCCCCCGGAAGGGCTCGGTGTGGTGCTTGCATCCACCGGGCCTTCTTTTTTCGAGGGTTCAACACATCTATGAAATTTTATATTGACTACGACTCGTATGGCCGCGTCGCGTTCCATGGCCTGCACAAGACCCCGCCTGCTTCACGCTCCTTGTCCTACCACGTCTCGTGAGCGCCCAAATTACCATATATGTGTTTCACCCTCTGAGTTTAGAAATTACCTCAGAAGTAATTAATTTCACGATATAGGAATAAGAGTTTCGACTGCGCTCTATCTTTGTTTGTCGCACTGATGTGTGACAAAGCAACGCGAAGGTGCAGCAAGCCACAGGCAGTAGAGATGAAGAGAAGCCACTCTAGAAAGAAAGGCCCGGCAGATGCAAGCACCATGCCGAGCCCTTTCGGGGGCTAATGAATTATGGCTTATCTTAGAGTCTCTAATCTGGTCTGTCAATGAACAAATGAAGAGATTTTTCGCTAGTACCGCATTGCACCTGTGACGCTGATTGCAAGGGCATCAGCGACATCTGGTGGTTCTGGAAACTCGCTAAGATTGAGAATGGCTACAACTGCGTGTTGAATCTGTGATTTAGTGGCCCTACCGTTGCCCGTGACAGATTTTTTGATTTCTGCGGGTGCGAGTTCGATCAGGGGCAACCTGTTTTTTTCTACGGAAAGGAGTATGACACCCCTAGCGTGACCCATCGTAATTGCAGTACCAACATGCCGAGCATGTGAAAAAACGGTTTCGACTGCGACTACATCAGGTGAAACATCCGTGATAATTTCATTGATATCAGTCCAAAGTTGAAAGAGACGATGAGAAACGGATTGTGTTGTATCAAGTTTGATCGCTCCCGCTTCGACGAGTGTTGGTCGTGGATCACCTCGATCATACGTAATACAACCATACCCAGCGACTCGTAAACCTGGATCGATCCCGAGTACACGTAATGGTTTTGCATCAGGCATTCTTTGTATCTCGATCAATCAGACCGTCGAGCAGTTGTATCGTTCGATTGCATCGTTTACCGACTTCTTCGTCATGCGTTACGATCATAATTGTAAGACCATCTGCATTCATCTCATCGAATAATTGTAGAATGTCATTTCCAGTTTTCGAATCCAAATTTCCCGTTGGTTCATCTGCTAGAAGAATAGATGGGTTCGTTACAAGTGCTCTAGCAATTGCAGCACGTTGTTGTTGACCGCCAGAAAGTTCACTAGGCTTATGACCTATGCGATCGCCTAGACCTACGCGATCAAGAATTGCTGTTGCCTCGATCCGTCGCTGCGGGGCACGAATTCGTCTGTAGAAGAGTGGCACTTCGACATTTTGTTCTATGGTGAGTTGTGGAATGAGATTAAATGATTGAAAAACAAAACCGATTTGCTTGCCTCGAACAAGTGATAACTCCGCGTCATCGAGTGAAGAGACATCTTGCCCAGCGATCGAAATTGAGCCAGATGTTGGCTGATCGAGGCAGCCTAGAATATTCATAAGGGTACTTTTTCCAGAGCCTGAGGGTCCCATGATGGCCAGTGATTGTCCAGCAGGTACATCGAGATCAACACCTCTTAGGGCACTTACGAGGATGCTTCCGTCAGGCTTGTAATAGACGCGTTCTATCCCACTCATCGACACGATATTGCCATTATCAAACATACCGCTATCGTACCCGACGTCACCTCCCACGACTCATCATGCGATGTAACAAGTCCAAGATTGGTCCTAGACCAGGTGCCATGGTGCCTTGGTACACTTTGCGAATGTCAAAAGCAGCATTTGATGAAGTAGCAAAAAAAGCCACAGTAATTCCAGTGGTACGGCGAATGATGGGCGACCATCTTACGCCGGTACTTGCATATAGACGACTTGTCGCCCAAGATGACCGCACAGCAGCGAGTTTCTTGTTTGAATCAGTAGAAAATGGAGACGAAGTAGGTCGGTATTCATTTTTGGGTGCAAAGCCAGCTGTTGAAATCATCGCAAAAGAAAACAACGTCACGATACATGATCATGAGCAGGGGATCATTACAGAAATCGTTGCGGAGAATCCCCTTGCTATTCTACGAGAACATTCCAAATCTTGGATTGTTGGAGAACCAATCGCAATTGAGGACTTACCGCTGCCAAGTTTTTTAGGTGGCTGGGTTGGATATGCCAGTTACGACACTGCGCGGTATTTTGAACTTGGATCCTTACCATTTGAAGATGCACCAACCGATGATCGCGATCTCCCAGATTTACATTTTGCACTTTACAAAACGATTGTGATTTTTGATCACGTTTCTAAAGTAGTACATGTCGTACACAACGTCACCGTGAGCGAAGGAAAGAACGACAGTGCTTGGGAGTCTGCTTGTCAAGAGATCGACGAAGTCATTACCGCTATGCAGTGCGAATCACCAGATATCCCTGTTGGTTCAATTGAAATGGATTTGTCTTCACCACCCCCCACGCCTGCAGTTTCTACTATGACGCAAGAAGAATTTGAATCAACAGTTGAGCGTTGTCGCAAGTACATCTCAGAAGGCGATGCTTTTCAAATTGTTATTTCACAACGATTCGAACATCGAACTCCGATCGATCCGTTTGAAATTTACCGCGCATTACGTGTTGTGAATCCAAGTCCTTATATGATTTATTTACAAGGATCAGATTGTATTCTTGCCGCGTCTAGTCCAGAAATTCTTTGTCGTTGTAAAGACGGGATCATTACAAACCGTCCACTTGCTGGAACTCGAAAGCGTGGTAAAACAATGCAAGAAGACATCGCCATTGAAGAAGAACTCCGAAATGATGAGAAAGAATGTGCAGAACATGCCATGCTTGTTGATCTTGGTCGAAATGACTTGGGGACAGTCTGCGAAATTGGGTCAATCTCTATCGATAGCATCATGGATATTGAGAGGTACAGCCATGTAATGCATCTGAGTTCAACTATCACAGGAACCCTAGCCAAAGGGATGGATTGTTGGGATGCACTAGCGGCGACCTTACCAGTTGGAACGGTGAGCGGCGCTCCAAAAATTCGAGCGATGCAAATTATTGATGAACTTGAACCAACTCGTCGCGGTCCATACGCAGGCGGTATCGGAATGGTGAGTTTTTCAGGCGACATGGATATCGCAATTGCGCTTCGTACAATGGTTATTCCTATACATAAAAAGAAAGAGTCCCAGTGGCGAATAGATGTCCAAGCAGGGGCGGGAATAGTCATCGATTCACAACCAGAACTTGAATGGAAAGAAACTAGAAACAAGGCGGCTGCGCTCGGTAGAGCAATCGAGTTAGCCGAATCTGCATTTGGCTCACCTAACACCAAGTAACATGCTCGCCTCTAAGAAACGATTCTGGAAGCAACCGAGGTTTTGGATCATTGGATGCGTTACGGTAGTCCTCTTTTTTGTGTTTTCCGTATTTCTGTTGACTCGATCTTTTGTTCTTTCACCGATTCTCGCAAAAGTGATTGGAAATCAAATACATGCACAAGTAAAAATTAAAAGTGCAATTTGGTCATGGAACGGTTCGGTTGTATTGGAAGATCTTGAAATTCATGCAATTGGTATTGAAGGACCTGCTTCTCGCATCGCATTATTTGATCTTACAACTGTTCAAGTTGATAATTGGATGCCATGGCAATCAATTCAAA
>JYMV01012802.1_pt1 | contig 12448 bp, 6 predicted proteins | sample 338911 | NCBI WGS metagenome assembly JYMV01 (sample SAMN03354496, study PRJNA234377) | hydrothermal vent metagenome | biome: Deep sea; feature: Hydrothermal plumes at the Eastern Lau Spreading Center, Western Pacific Ocean; material: Seawater | place: Tonga | collected 2009 | depth 2000 m m | reverse complement strand
CATGTATTTTTATTTATGTATATACGGATATATATTTATTTTTATTATTATTATTTTTGACATACCTGGACTTTTGAGTGAATGTTTATCCGAGGAATGTCCAAAATTTTGACCATGAGAACTATTTCTGGAGTGTGGAGAAGATAAAAGTCCTTCCATTTGGAATCTCAAATCCCCGGGATATCCATTAAAATTAAACCCATATGGGTTCCCTGCTGCAGCAGCCAGTGCAAAAGAGCCACCAAAATGGGCTGCACTTCCGTAAATTGATGATAATAGTCCATAGCCATGAGGATAACGAGCGTCAAGAAGACCAAGAGTTCCTGTCATGTTTCTTCTACTACTGCTTTCTTGTCTAGAACAGAATGTTAACATTTCTAACACCTTAGTACAAGGTCTGATAACATTTCTTGTCATTTAACAGTAAAGTCTTAGCGCACACTTGCCGTTCCAATAACGCCGTCAGCCAATCAGATAATAGAATGACTTTTGTGGACAAAGATGGGAGGGAAAGTCGTCAATATGAGTTGTATGCAAACAAATATTGAATGTCCTCTAGCTGTTGAAGACATTTAGAAGGAGATGATCACAAAATTAACGTTCGCTGATTGATCATTGTGACATTTATGACATGGTTGGGTTAGCATATGCTTCAATGCTTTCAACCATTCGTTAACAAACTTTAATAGATTTAAATACAAATCAGGTAAGGATATCATTATTCAAAATACAAGCTAAAAAAAAATATATACTTCGATTAAAATTATACATAAACAAGAAAACCCATATACAAATTGTCAGCCTTTAAAATAGTCGGACAAAAAACATACCTTTCAATTGAAACAGACTATATAGAGGCAAAGTGATTTTAATTAAAATTAGTGTAAAATAACTGAATATAACACAAAAATAAATTAAAAATAAAATAAAATATGAAATTATCTGTTTCATAGATCCTTGTTTAAAAATAGGATACAAATAGGATACAAATGTTTCGTGTATAATTTCAACAATTATATAAAAAAGATAAAAGGAAGTTAAATTCTTATATGTCCTGTTTTATTAAAACATATATTCTACATATCTGCTCCCAAACACTTTTACATTAATTGGCTTTCTAATCTTTCGATTTTAAGTGTACCTGATGAAGGTTATTCCAGAAACGCGTCGTGCTCACTAAATTAGATATCTATGTTTCTACTACAATTAACATCATCATCAATCAGTATTATCAGAATAAAAATATAATATATAAATTGTATACTTTAATAAACAAATAAACACATTTGATTACAAAAAGAAACAAAAAAAAAACTATAAAATATCATACACATTAATGTTAATTAATATTTTGGTAACATTAATCTTGATTCGTACCATGTGCACAATTTTGTCTAAAATACAGCTTATTTGATCCTCTAAACACTTCTACAGCAATGAAGTCAACATATATTTGGGATTCCATTAACCCTGCCACACTTTTGTGCCTGTCCCAAGCCAGGATCTGGATTTCCAACATCGTATGTCTTTGTCTTTGCTCAGCGAGTTAATGAGAGCTGATTGTTCTTTTTGTTGATATTTGTGGAATTGTTGACCATCACTGTTTAAACCTTTTTATACTGGATAACAATTTTTTTTACATTTCCCGAAGTCAGTTCAAGAATTCCTAAGAAATCATGTTTTATGTAAGTATTATGCATATGTTGCCTTCCGACTCTAAATAAAGATTGCTTTATTTTGCTTTACCTAATTAGTAATTAATATAGGTATTAAAAGTCATATAATGGTTATCATGATTTCTTTTTTAAACCTGCTGTAAATATGTGCTCCAGATTTAAGTACAGTCTACCAGCGTTATAAATCTCTTTTGGGATCCGTGTTGCTAATCTTTTAGTTTATGTGTTGTGTTTTTTGTTTTGTTTGTCTTCGTTCTATGTGTTGTGCCCAAGGGTGCATATGTCTCTGGATTGTCCATTCTTGATTGCCGCTTCGGTTTTCTCTAACGTTTATTTTCTGGAATAATGAAAAGAACATATGCATTTGATCTGAGGTTCGAACTTAAATACTTGTACGAATTCTAAATTAATAAACATCTTTACCTCCTTTTGGTTTGTCCCCTCTGCTAGATCTTACCCCCCGAAAGGAAACGTGCAGAATGAATCAAATCTGGCCCTAAAAACTAGGAGGTAGGCGAGTGTCTCTTGTACGAAGAATATCGCACTCCTTGTTGGTTATTTGGTGTGGTCGTTGCTGGCCCTTTAAACGGCCATTTTTTTTCGAATCTATCGAAATTTATACTTATAGACCCATCACAATTTCATTATTTTACCTACAAGACATTTTGTTTATAAGTTTGTTCCCGCCATGAATGTAGATGAAATGTTGCTCATTTGATATTAAACAACAATCAACCATTTTCCCCACTTAGTCCAGTATAGTTTCGACAAAGCAGGATATACACATTTTCCTATTGCTCTTATCATCAGACTGAATTGTATACGCTCTATCATATTTACTTTATATCGGAATTAATTGAATTTTTACTGTGCTGTTATCACCCAATTTCAAAACGAGTCCGGTTTAAATACTGTTGTTTTAATGTGGTCGTTGCAAAATGTAGAACACTAAAACAGCTGGCCTTCTAAATACCCTTTTGCATCTCCGTCATCTGATTACTAAACTATTAAGTCAAAGGTTTTAAAGATTCGTTCCATCTCATCTTTCAAATAGTAGTATATACAAAAATGTACCTAATATTTTACATAAGGGTAACAACAAAATTACCGAACTCCGAGCAATCTTACAAAAGGAAAGTCAAAACTCATAAGTATATAAACAGACAAAATCAGTCAACAACCGGAAAACATATGACAGCTTCTGTATCATGATTTAAAATATTATATATGAAAATCAAGATTAGAATTTAGAGCGTTCTTTATCTGTGTCATAAAAATGACTGCGGATAATTCGGTCCTTTCATCATTTATGACTTAAGAACAGGTAACCAGAGTAACACACTGGGTGTCACATGTGGAGCAGGAATTGCTTACCCCTTCGGAGCACCTGAATTCACTCCCGGTTTTTAGAGGGACTTGTGTTGCTCAAGCTTTAGTTTTCTGTGAAATGTTTTGTAGATCATTGTTTGTCCTTTTTCATTTGCCCATTGTATTGTCTGTACATTTGTACTTCAATTTACGGCTTTTGATTATCACTTTGGTATCTTCAACCTTTTTTTTTATAACAACGTTGCTCATGCAGTTAGGCTTAATATAATATTTTATGACAACGTTGCTCATGCAGTTAGGCTTAATATTTTATGACAACGTTGCTCATGCAGTTAGGCTTAATAGTTTATAACAACGTTGCTCATGCAGTTAGGCTTAATATTTTCCTCACATGTGGGAAACACTTGCATGATGGAATAATTTCACTAAGTGGGAAGATTTGGACCCATAAAACTAGTTTAGCGTCGCCCATTTTTTTCAAAATGTCTTTTCCTAATCGGGACTATCAGACCCTTAAAATTAGTTTATTCTCGCCACTTTTTATCAAAGTGCTTTTATCTAATCATTTCATTGAAAATTAACTTGTTCTCTCCATGATATAGCTGAAAAATTGATTGCTGAATTGGCGTTATGCAACAATCACTCACTCACTCACTCACTCACTCACAATGACAAGCTATTATTACTTTATATAAGATCATGTCTTATCAGACGTTATACAGTAGTAGTCTGTATATACTTTTTGTAAGCCCCCCTCGTGTTCTCATTTCAGATATTAAACAGTCTATTCTTATGATACGTATTGCCTTTGATTTGTTCTATCAGATACATATACAATGATAGTCTGATCTAAGTTCAGGCAAGTCATCGTGTCGTTCTATTAGATATTATTCAACGACAGTCTATTCTTGCTTTATGCGGGTCATAATTTTGTCTTCGCAGGCAGTGCATATACAGTGGAAGTCTATTCTGGCTTACAACACGCACAACAGAGATACGATTACAAAAGACATCAAGCACTATATCGAATTCAGCAGAGATTTCTTTGAGCACATACACGACCTGGATTCGTGGATGCAAAAAAGGAAAGAACAACAACAATTCACACAATTAAGATTGTCGTATTCGGTCCTATATACGTTGGGCAGTTGAAATGAAATTCGAAATGCTGCATGAGATTGCAAGAAGGATAGGATAAGAACATATCCAGAAAGATACATTTAGACTTGCGTATCTAAATATATTATGAAAAAAAGTTTAAACAGTGATGGTCATCAAGTCAACCAATATCAACAAAATGAGCAATCGCCTCTCATCTTAACTGAAACCACTGAACACAAAAATGTATATTAACTTTATTAATTAATTTATTAATACATTGTACATGCTTTGGTTCCATTTTTTTCTGTAATAAAAACAGTTTGAAGATACCAAAGGGGTAAAAAGAAACAGCAGAAGGAGGAAGGACAGACAATACAATGGCTAAGAGAAAAAAGACAGTTAAAAATGATCTTCAAAACATTACACAGAAAGCTAAAGATCTTAATATTAGTTTGCATATTTGCTAACTTTGAAGTAACCAGAATGTCGTTTTTCATCTAGTAATTTAGTAATAATATATACTGAAAACCCGGGTGGCTCAATGAGTTAGGTCGATGGATCTAACAGCTCGCATAAGCCTATCACCAATACGACGTGGGTTCGCGCCCAGCTTTGTAAATTACAAAAAAGGGTGCAATCGACTCGCAGCCGCAAGTGATAGAGTACCTGTTGCTTGCCCAGGGTCGGTGGTTCTCCCCGGGTACTCCGGCTTCCTCCACCACTAAAGACGGGTCGCCATGATATAGATGAAATACTACTGAAAGTGGCGTTAAGCACAATAATTCAATCAATGAAAACATTTCTATATTGATATACGTGTTCTGCAACCGTCTGTTAAATTTAGTATGGCCTTTTCAGCAATGAAAATGTAGATATCAACTTCGAGCGCACGATGCGTTTCTGGAATGAACGTCATCATGTACGCTTAAAGCCAAATAATTTTTAAAGTCTTTTAAAATGATTTTTAGAAACAACTTTGGTTTCAGAATTGAATGTTGTATGGCGTTTTCGATAACTTAGTATTAAAATTGAATATACATTGATGAATGTGTTTTTGCTTCGTTAATTTGCTACTAAAATTTAACATTGTTTTGCGTTTTGGATAGTGTTAGATAGCCATATATAGAGAGGAACTGTTTTACCCCAGTTAACCCCCAGTTTTAGTGGGTTTCGTGTTGCTCGGTCTTTAGCTTTTTGTGTAGTGTTTTGTAGATCATGACTTCTGATTACTCCTTTGGTGTTTTCAAACGTTACTTATAGAAATGCTGTTTGTACTTTCGATATCAAAGAGAGATAACCAAGAAGTCGTATATCGACGAAGGACAGCAATACAATGGAGTATATTGATTTTTGTATTTCCCTTCTCATTTGCTAAGCAGAAATATGTTTGTAGTGCCTTGTAATTATTTAATGAATACTGTCATTATCAATATTGAGTGATGTGATATTACTATATTATAATTATTTATAAGTGTTGCACAATTAAAAATTCAAAATGCATATACGTAGAGTTATGGATGTTTATCGATACCTTCAAAGGAGGTAACTGTAGCCGAGTTTGTATATTCTGTTTACGTATTTACCTAATCTTAGATATTTTTATTGTCTTTCTAATCTTCTATGAGTGTACCTGATGAAGGTTATTCCAGAAACGCTTCATGAGCACAAAATTAGATATCTGCGGGTTTTTTTTATTAGATAGGATGCCACGTTCAGTGCATGTAAAAAAAAAACGAAATAAAGTGAGCTATACATTGTACCTTGTTATGAGTGGTAGTTAAATTCTATTCATAATAACGATTTTCGTCTGTCTATTTTTGCAATTGTTACATGATTTCCTGTTTATCAAGTTGTGAAATAGTTGAAGTACTGCTAACAAACGGTTCTACCAGGAGATAACAGAAACATCAAAAATGGTACGTTGGATATACATTATGTTGAACACATATTTGTATTAGAAGAGTTTGAAGATACGAAAGGGTAATCAGAATCCGTATATCGAAGAAGAACAGACAACACAATGGCCAAAATAAAAAGTACAAACAACGATCTACAAAATATACATATAAAACTAAAGATCAAATGAGAGCAAACTTTCAACCTTCAACCCAGTGTTGCTCATTATATCTTGTTGAAAAAAAGCAATTTGATCAAATTAGTTTTGGCTTAAGAAAAGATATCAAAGGTGTAATCAGAAGACGTTATTCGAAGGGGAACAGACAATACAATGGCCAAATGAAAAAGACAACAAATGCTCGACAAAATACCACACAGAAACCCATAGATTCCGCAATCAGAACTCCCGCTAAAATGATGCTCCGGAAAAATAAGCAGATCTTGCTCCACTAGTGGCACCCGTCGTGTTACTCTTGTTCAAAAGCCGGTGATAAGTCGTAAAACGTCCATCGGTTGTTTTGAACCTCTGCAATATAAATCATTCAAGTATTCTAGGAATATCTGATAACGCATACATCGGCGTAGATTTTGTATTTCAAATACAGTGCTTTGAATATGAACGAAAACTATATATGTAGGTTTGAGGTGATGGAAATTAATTTGTGACCAAAATAATTTTCATACAGCTGTGTACCAAATCCTGTACGCTGCTGTTTAACGTCTTAACAATTAAGTCACATTTTTTAAATTAAATTTCAAAATTACCATTAAACTGCATTATTACAATAATTATTTCAAAACAGCAATACTAATAATTAATTAACCGTACCTTTCTTTTATGAACCAGGTATATTTAATATTAGTATGTACTGTCAAAATCTGAAATCAGATAAAAAAATAATTTGCCATTTTGAATTTAATTGCATAGTGATAAAAAGGGGCTTGCTTCTAACTTCGATAGTCATTTAAGCTATAATAATTCCTAATCATTACGAAAATCAAACCAGGTTAATAATTAACCTTTCAAGAAGGGAAATTAATTGTAAGTTGTATTTTTTTTTTTTTCAGCATAAATCGAAATATATTTAATGATGTGTACCATGTTCTTCTTTCATAAAACGTTTGTGGGAAGCAGACACATTTATACTTATTTTACAAACATTAATACTGATTTTTCAATTGATATTTTCACTTAATAATGCTTAAGGAGAACTACAAAGAAGTTAACACACCAATACCTCAGATATAATTAGTATAAAACATTTCAAAATTACCTCAAAATTATATTTTGATGGTTTTTCCGTATCAGATCTAATTTTGTGAGATACACATTGTATGATCAAATGTTTTAAAGCAATTTATTGGAGAAAATTAAATATATTTAATTTATTTAAAATTAAAATTGGGATATCTACGCATTTTCCATTTGCAAGTTTATAATCAAAGAGCTCAAAAGTGTTTATTAAAATGTAGTGTTAATATTCCATTTGCAAAATTCAAACATCAAATTAATTCAAAGATTCTAACCCCTATATTTAAAGATAAATAAAATGAGGGTTTGTTGATTACAAATTTAATGTGTGAATAAATACTGTCTGTTAATCAAAGCTACATAAAACAGATCTTAAATCTTTAGATATCTGGCGGGAAAATACGACACTACCATCAGATACCAAAATCAATTTTATGTACCATAACTTTTAGGTATAATTGAATATTTTTCACTGACTTTTAGTATACATTAATTTAAATATATTTGAGATAAAAGCGTTATTTGTTGGTTAAAATGACACGGTTCATATATAACCGTACTGTCCCAACGGCAAAAATGAAAATGTGTAGTGTAAAATATGAAACTGCAGGCAAATTTTAAACGGTTTCATACATATATTTATTTGATAAAATAACACCAAAACTATTTATGGTTTGTGATATTAGTTTATCAAAGAAAACAATCAGTATGTAAAATGTGGTATTACATACCAATAAATTAAATTTCAGTCAAATTTGACACGATCTTAGGCCAGAGCGTTAGATTTCTATACCACATGCTTCCATTTTATTTTAATTTCATATTCTCTATTATGTTGATGATTTTTTCCTCAGAATAAATAATTATATACCGGGTATTAACATATGATTATCAGTTTTGATATTGCTTTTGTTTGTTTGTTTTTTCTTTTTGTTTTGTTTATTTTTGTCTCTAATGATATTGTTTTATTTCACAGCCATATAAACACACGTATATGCATGTCCGGTATAGAATGCCAAAGCTCATCGAGGGAACCCATGGTATAAGATACCATACAGAGGCAACCGCTAGTTGTGCGGGACAAATTAAACATACACAACTAACACTTAGAACGGGACATAAATTAGTGCCTCGTGTTTTGATAAAACCACACTCTTTGCACGTAAATGACAACTTGTAATATATTTTGATGAGAAACAGTTTGTTAGGAGTGGCATGTTGCAAGGAAAAATTGTCCACAACCTTGTTCATCGGCTTACCCTTTTCCTTGTGAGGCTCTTGTGTGAATCAAAACATCCGTCCATTGCCACACGTTTTTACTGACATGATTTATTGTTTGTGAATTTGTTCTCATTATTAATATAGCTGAAATACTGGAGACTTGACGTTAAACAATACTCAATCAATCAATCAATATTATTAACTTTCCTCTCGTGTAGAAATCCTTCCCAAGGTTCACGTCATGAATATAGCTGAAATACTGCTCAATAACAATTAATCAATAAACAAAATATACCAAGGGGTGGGGAAACAAAATAATTAAATATACCATAATACAAATATAGCTTTTCAATACTAAGAAAGGGGACATATAACAAAATGAATAGGTATACTATGATATAGACTTAAATACCAAGAAGCGGAGTATGCAAAAATATTAATATACATAATACAATAATACACATAGTATATACAGACTAGTGCTACATTTTCTTGTACCTCAACAGCGGGTCTATTTTGTTGTATAATACAAGCCATTTGTTTGATCCCGTATGAACAAAACCTCGTTAATAGTAACTGACACTCAAATGAAAGGCTTTTTGTTGAGTAAAAAAGAGTAATTACAAGATTTCTAGTAAGTAATGACTATTTAACTTTTATCAAAAGAAGATTCGGGCTGTGATCAAAATTTTAAACATGGTTTAAATCTTGGCCGATTAAATGTTTTACGATGCATATAAACACTGACTGAACAAACAAGTTCTCAGTTGACCAAGATCACCCAACATGTTCAAATAAAATGCAGTGATATGTTTTAATTATATACTTCACTGACACCTTATGTGTACAACTTTCCTGTTCAAATACTGCCATGCTTGGTTAAATATGTTTCGCTGCATACTTATAATAATAAAACTGCTAAATAAATTTTAGTAGACGGTGACCAAAAATGTTCTAGCATTTGTCAGTGTGGTAGAAGGAATCATTCATAATCAATGTTTAGTCTTTCTTACTTTATCAGATACTCACCTTTTTGGACGAAGATCTTGTATAAACCAATTGATCAATAACAAAAAATACCCTAAAAATAAACATTATTTTTTTAAACTGACAAATTATGTTGTTAATTTAACTATAAAAGCAAATTCTCCTGTGCCCAAAGGGTATTACAATGTGCAAAAACAAATGAAGTCTACAACGTGAATAAAGCTTTAATATGTGAAAATAAACAATGTATCATGATATATATACATGTAAAAACAATGATAACAACATTTAAGTGCGGAATCATACTTGTCATACTATGTTAGGCTCGTCTATGCCTCCTGTTGTTTGTGAGAAGGATCATGTCTTATTTACGTTAGTTGTGCTTGTTTGAGTATAGTGGTGTCCAACACATATTGTGTTGTTTTTGTTGGTTATTTTTTGTGTTTCTTCGAATAGTGTACCCTATGTTGCCAGTTTCTCTGAATTGTTAATTTTTTAATGCCCCTTCGGTATTCTCTAACATTTATTTATATTCACATAAGTTACTTCACAGAGGTTGAACATTATCTTCTATCAATTGAATAAACTTGGTAATCAAATTAAATAGTCGTTTGAAAGCTAACAATTATTCTGATGATATGGACACACACAAATAAACAGCAAAAAGATGAATTGGACAAACTTTGTTCCAGCATATCCGGTGCTATTATATAATAAACATCTACGAATCATAAACAGAAAAGAAGTAGCTTATGTCATATTATTATATTTTTGCCAACTTCCTTAAGTATAGGTAACCTTGGTCAATGTTGGTTATCATTGTTTATTCCTGTTTATTACTTGCTTCCAAAGACTATCAAGGTAAAAGGCTTTCCAATATTCAGTATTGTAGAATTACATCTACTAACTTATCTACGTTTCTGCTACTAAATTTTAATTATTTCGAATGTATCATTTATACTCCGTACAAATATTGAGCATATACTATTATCTTAGTATACATACCAAGGTATTCAGAGATAAATAATAGTGGGGGTTTTTTCGTTTTTTTTTTTAGACAAGTATCGTTCTAAACACATGTTTCATTTTTGCACTTTCAGTTGAATACGTCAATCGAGTGTTAATAAAAACGTAGATACATGTATCTAATTTGGTGCACACGGCGTGCATGTTTCTGGAATGACCTTCACCAGGTACGCTCACAGTTAAAAGATTGGAAAAACAATATAATTTAAAACTTATCAGGATTATGTATATCCCAAATGTTTTCAATGTTAATATTATTGGTACATCCAGTCCCTCAATAAACAAGTCTATATTGTGGATTTAGAATGTTAAATTTCTTGGACTTGCAGATTTCTGTTTTGGGAAGAATATATAAGTTGATAAACAGTTAGTGTATTGTCATATTATATAGTCTTTATATTCTGATATTTGTGTTGTGATGTCCGTAACGATTTCCGCATAAAAACGATATTCGGTTCGTCTTGTGTTGTGATGTCCGTAACGAATTCCGCATAGAAACGATATTCGGTTCGTCTTTACGTTAAGTAGTTTGTAGGAGAGGAGAACACATATCTTATTTACGTTATTTGTGTATAGTGGTGTCCAACACATATTGTGTTGTGTTTTTTGTTTAGTTTTTCTTCGTCTTGTGTACCCTATGTTGCCAGTTTCTCTGGATTTTCCCTTCGATATTCTCTATCATTTATTTAGTACAATTAGGTTAATAGCCTGGTGCTCTATCTTATCTTCTTGTGCTGATAGTTGATTTTATCAATATGTTAATTTTTTTTATTGTTGTTTGTTTTAAGATAAATATCTCCATCTGTGTCACCTGTATTTGAAAAAGGATATATTTTCTTAGTACCGTTATTCATTCTATCATTAAATTTCAAACTTGTGAACTTGGGTCTTGTAAATATGCCACACATATTAACTCGATCGATATAAACAGGAATGGTACTATTACATTTCTGTTGACTTTGTTATTCGGTCCATAATCAATTTCAAATTTGAACAAAATTAGTTAATTTAATCGAAATGTTCGTAATTTCATAAAGTTTAACGAAATCGGCAAAACAATAAATCAATTCAATGTTTCTTCTACAAATTATAAATATAGATCTAAATGAGTATGCTAAATAGTAAGTTCCGGTGTAATAAATGATATATTCATTTTGAAAAATGGGTGAAATTATTAATATGAAAGACTGCTTTCAGGATACGACACAGTAGTTATATTTGTACGGATGGGGTAAGCATGGTTGAAGTGTGTGTACAAATAAAACACTATTAAGGCACATTAGTAGCGTAAATATGGCCAATTTAAACGAAATGCTTCATCTATTCATGAAATAAACATCCAATAATTGAAATCGATAACATTTAATTGTGTTAGTTACATAATAACAATTTTAATTCAGTTCAAAAGCGAGTTATGTCAAAAATAATTCTTTTGATGCAATGTTTGACAGAGGTGTCAGTTCACTTTTCCTTTGTCAAAACTAATCAGAAAATTGCAGAAAATATGAAAAATAAAATATAACATTATTTACGAAAGCATTAGAGGTACAAAATGTTTTAGTAGTTTTTAAGGGAAACACCTAAGGACGATTGTGATGGCGTTCGACCTAGAATTTCTTTTCTATGAATGCTAAATAATTGCAATAATATAAAAGTACAAGGGTTAAAAAACACAGACGCAAGTTTTAATCGAAACCAAAAAAAGTCGTCTATATAATATCTTTTTATACTAATAGCAAATCATGCTAACAAAACTGATTTTTGCCCCCCAAAAAAGTCAGTAAAATTAATAATATCTTCTGTATACTAAGTAAGGTTTTAAGTATTTGAGTAAATAAAATGAAAATAAAAACAGCAAAAAGTACAACACTGTCGGAACAGTTGTACTAAGAATTCCATAAACAATGCTTTATTTCAATTGGAATACATCTGAAAACCAAATGATATTTTCTCATTAGAT
>JYMV01007982.1_pt1 | contig 12449 bp, 5 predicted proteins | sample 338911 | NCBI WGS metagenome assembly JYMV01 (sample SAMN03354496, study PRJNA234377) | hydrothermal vent metagenome | biome: Deep sea; feature: Hydrothermal plumes at the Eastern Lau Spreading Center, Western Pacific Ocean; material: Seawater | place: Tonga | collected 2009 | depth 2000 m m | reverse complement strand
GTCATGAGCACACTAAGGGGAACATTCCTGAGTCTACCGACTTCCTGTGCCACTACCTCCAGATTCCGTGGATGATTAATTTTACATTCTGGGTAGGGTGGCAGGAAAGGAGCATCAGTTTCCAAAAGGATTTCCTTAGTTTCCATTCTGGCCACACTATCAGCAGAGGCTCTATCAGTAACTGTCTTCCAAGTGACTCCAAAACGGACATGTGGAAGCGACCTCCACTCCAGAAGCTCCTCATAGGTCCCGGTAAAGCAGTGGCGGTGATACTTCAGGTCTGTTAGTCCAGTCTCTTTGATCACTTGCAATGTTTTGCTGGCAGCCTGTCCAGTTCCATTGTCCCTACAGTGCAAAACAACAGGCAGGTTCCGATCTCTGGCTAAGAATAGCATCCCTATCAGAGCCTCCTCCTGATTCCGGGCCATCCTCCCTCTACATTCATTCTCATTTTTGCACATTGGGTCGCACCTGCAACGGGTGGTATGGTCAATCCCAATCTCGCCAACAGCTACACATTTCGACTCTACCAGAAGGCTACCAAGTTGGTCTAATTGGGAGCGTGTTACCCCATGAGCAGCTACATGTGGATGTATCCCAAAGGTGACAAGCAGCTGTTTTGACCCCTCAATGTGCTCTCTCCATCTGTTCCAACTCCTTGGGAATACATAGTTGCATACTCCATAGATCAGGGTGGCGGAACAATTTGGCGCAGCAATACTCTGCAGGTGCTGAAAACCACGAAGACGTTCACGCTGGATAATCAGGTCTAAATGAAAATGACTGTCTATTATATCTATCCGTGGTCCAGAATCCTCTTCTTCCTCTTGTCGAGCTCGGACTAGATCTCTCACTACATTCATTCCAGTGGCAGTTAACTTCCTATGGCTGTTCCGGAACTGCTCTTGTCTACTACTTCCAACACGTGACAGTAGCACTGATGTCAACTCCCAGTTGATAAGGCATATGACGTGGTTCGGTGGGTTCACGGTGAACTCTTCTGGTTCGTCATCACTGTAGTTGGTGGCATAAAACTGTAGCAAGGGGATGTCGTCATCTGTAAACCCACTCCTGGCGTCCTGATATAACTGGTGCTGGATAACATGACGGAGTAAATCATCAAGTGAGTCACACTTTAGCCATGTTGCAAGTAGATATAACCCACCATTTACCAACTGACACCAATCATGCAGCTGTGCATCTGTAAAGCCTCCAGTATGATCCAGAGTATGGTTTATCGCTGTTTTACCTCTCTGTGCTTCCTGCTGATGGCAAATCCAACAAGCAGTGGTGGGCATCCAAAACCAGGGAAAATGCTTTCGCATTACATGCCTTCTAGGACGGTCAACCTTTCCAAGACAGACGGGACAGGAACGGATCCTCTTGGATTTCGACCCAGATTGTCGTATCGTCTCTAATACTAACGGTGCCTCTAACATGTCTGAAACGAAGCGGATTGCCTCAGTACCAGGACATGCTGCTGATTCCGGTTCCTCCCGTCTGGTTTTATCTCTAGTTGCAGTTGAGGCGGGGCGGGTAGCCTCAGACCCAGTACAATCACCACTGGCCAGTCTTCCATATATTCCCTCATCAATCACTTGTCTTGAAGCCTGTGGAGGAGGTTCTTCCAGACTTGTCATCTCCTGATCTGATGCAAGACATTCATCTACCACCAAATAATCAGACCCTAAACCCGATAATGAACCAGTATGAGGGGAGGAGTGCCTACTGGACAGAACACTTTCACTATTGCCAGAACCTGGGTCCATCTCCTCTGCCTTAGAACTGCTCTTTAGACTGGTCTCCGATGGAGTATATGGTCCGTAGTCCAAACAATCAATGTCATACATGTCATACTCTGTTGGCCTTTCCTGTGGTTCCATAACTGCAATTACAGATTAAGACGGATTATCAATAACTATTTATGCGTCTTCTAAGACACATAATCTCTCAGATGGGAAGGCTTCCGTATTGTCCTTCCCTTGGTAGACACACCGACAGTGTCCCCATCTTGTGCCTCTGGCGGAGCTTCACGCCCCAGCACAGACTTGTCAGCATCTTGGCCGGGAACCCGAAAATCAGTGGGATCGGCCTGCTTAGTACTATTATCATCGTCTGTCTGCTCATCTGCAGGTCCCCACTGGCTGTCCTTACCATCGTCCTTCGTTCCAGTACCTGGTCCATCCAAACTAGAGGGTCCTAGTAAAGGGAACCCATCGCAGTATGGAAGTGTTTCATCAGGATCAATGCCTGATTGTTCTAGATCAGGCATGGGGGTGTTAAACAAATCATGACGTAGTCTCCGGAGCCACAGGGGAATGTGTCTATCGTGACATCTTTTCAGACGGTCATGGTGTACCACGTACTCCTTTTTCTTATCCTGGATACGATACAGTGGAGGACGGCTGCCAATGACGAGGAATGGTCTCATCCATGGCGAACGTAGTTTACTGCTCTGTCCTATTTTGGACGACGAATCCAGTTTGTATACAAGATCGCCTTCTTGGTAGGCATGCTGCACTACGCGCAAATCGTAATCTCTTTTCTGCCTGGCCTGACTGGTACGGAGGTTATCTCTGGCAAATTGGTGTACTTCTCGCAGACTATCTGCCAGTTTCACGACCCAGCTGTCAGGATCCAGTTGTTCTTGACATTGTTGTGGGATGCCTAAAAGTAATTGTACAGGTTGAATAGTCTCCCTTCCAAGCATAAGCTTGTTTGGAGTATAGCCAGTTTGGCGGTTGACCATAGAGTGGAGAGCCATTGAAAGAAGAGGAATATCTTTGTCCCAGCGTCTACTTTTCTTTTCAATATAGCAGCGTATCATCTGTAGCAGCACTGTGTTGAATCTTTCGATTTGACCATTGGATGAGGGATGATACGGGGTCGTCCGTGTCTTAGCTACCTCTAGTATGGTACATAATGACTTGAAAAGGTTCCCGTCAAAATTTCGTCCCTGATCGGTGTGCACCTCAAGTGGGCAACCAAAAGTAACCACAAAATGAACAACAAACTTTTCAGCGATGGTTAAGGCTGACTGCTCTGGAATGGCCGCCATCTCCACCCACTTTGTAAACTGATCAATCGTCATCAATGCATACCGGTTACCATCTTCACTGGTGTTGAAGGGCCCTAAAATGTCAAGGTGAACTCGTTCCATGGGGAACCCTGCGTGGAATGATTGCAAACCGGCCCGTGGTTTTATATGGACTTTTTTATTTTGATTGCATGTGTTACATGTTTTGACATATTGAATACAGTCCTTAGACATGTTGTACCATATAAAAGACTGCTTCACTCTCTCTAATGTTTTCCTTTGGCCAAGATGACCTGACGATCGGCTGTCGTGACAAAATTGTAACACTTCCGACTGGAGGCCTCTGGGAACTACCAAACAAAGGTCCTTGTCCGGCCTTTCAATCCACTGATAGTATAGAACCCCTTCTCTAAATACCAGACAGTCGCGACAGAGCCATAGGGCCCGGGTGGCTGGTCCATGAAGCCTTAGAACAGAATCAGTTGGAGTCTGCTTAGATTCCAACCAATCAATCATGGGTTGCAGGTCATGATCTTCTAGCTGTAAGGAACGGATCTCGAGTTGAGAATAACTGGGTGCCCAATTACTAGCTTTAGAAAAATCCTCCCGATAAGGGATAGTCTCATCCGGGTCAAACTCATGGACTGTTGTGTCCTGCTCATGGCTAATTGATGAACGCGGAGCTTTAGACCCCAACAGGTTCACTTGCGAATCAGCACCATCATCCCCAGGATTCACTTTGACAGTTTTAACTGACAAGGGCACTACATCATCCACATCCTCTGTAAATCTGGACCATTGGTGATGTGCCCGAACACAGTATGCACAACCTCCACACGGGAGGGACTCGGGAACTGCTCCAGCGTGGTAGCAGTCGCATTCTGTCATTTTATCGGGCATTCTGCTCAAGCTGTCTGCATTAAGGTGTTTCTTCCCTGGACGGTGCACAATCTGTATGTCGTACTGTGCCATCTCCTCCAGCCATCTGGCTAGTTGTCCCTCTATGTGCTTAAATCTTGTGAGCCAGACCAAACTGTTGTGATCTGTCCGCAGGGTGAATCGGCGTCCTAGAAGGTAGTGTCTGAAATACCTACAAAATTTCACCACTGCTAACAGCTCCTTTCTTGTAGTGCAATAATTGCGTTGGACTTTTAGCAACACGTGGCTAGCATAGCAGATCACTTTTGTATCATCTTTTTGAATCTGTGAAAGGACGGCTCCAATTGATAAATCTGACGCATCGGTGTCGAGAATAAAGTGTCCGTCCGGTGTGGGATAAGCCAAACAAGGAGCAGAGATAAGGGCTAACTTGGTTCTTTCAAACGCTTCAGTGTGTGTGGCCTCCCAAATTGGCATATCTGTGGCGTGCGCCAAGTCGTACAAGGAAGCTGTCATTCCCGCAAAGTCTGAAACATGATCCCGGTGATAATTTGCAAAGCCAAGGAATGACATGAGTTCTTTCTTTGTATTTGGCATGGGCCATTTCTTGACAGCGTTTACCTTCGATGGCGAGACTGACACACCTTTTGCACTTACTAATTTTCCAAGAAATTCAACCTCATCTTTAAAAAGCTCACATTTCTTGGGCTTTAACTTGAGATTGAACTCACGGAATCTGTAAAGCACATTCCTCAAATTACGAAGTCCATTCTCAAATGACTTCCCTAAGACTATAATATCATCCAAATACACTAAAACCTGTGTCCAGGTCAGGCCCCTCAGAACCAACTGCATGGCTCTTTGGAAAGTAGCCGGTGCGTTGCACAGGCCGAATCCCATGCGTGTGTGCTCGAATAGACCATAACGGGTTATGAATGCGGTCTTCTGTCTGGACTCCTCGTCAAGCTCGATTTGGTAATACCCACTCGCCATATCTAACGTACTAAAACAAGTCGTTCCTTGGAGGGTATCCAAGCAGTCTTCAATTATAGGGAGCGGATAACAATCTTTTGTGGTCCTATCATTAACAGCACGGTAATCCACACACCACCTGACTGTACCATCTTTCTTTCGGACCAAGACTGGAGCTGACGCCCAAGCCGAGGTGGAGGGCTGTATCACTCCTGCATTAAGCATCTTGGTAAGATGTTGCTGCTCATGTTCTTGAAAACCAAGTGGTGTTCTTCTCATCTTTTGCTTCACAGGTGTGGCATCCTTCGTATCGATCTTGTGCTTTATCGTGGTTAAACATCCCAGATCTAGGTCGTGTTTTGCAAAGACATCCTGGTATTCTATTAACAAAGACTTCAGTTTCTTACGCTCCTCAGGATTTAGCCCTTTGATAGCACGATCATACATGTCCCTCAGGTGTGGTGGAATGATGTCACTTGGTTCATTCTCAGTCTCTGTATTTAACTTAGACTGTTTGATTTGGATGTCTGGTGACCACAGAGTATTTTGCGAAGCATTATGCCCCAGCACCTCTGTGGAACCTTCCATCAGACCTGAAACAGCCTCTGTTTGTCCCAGTACAGTATCTTTTCTAAGTTTCACATACTGGTTGCTATCATTTACTAGGTTAACTGGACAAACATTTCCAGTACACAAACTGCTTGCAATGAGGACTTTAGTAATTGGCACTGGTTCCATAATGAAGTTGCTCCCTTAACGGTTCATTGAGTGGAACAGCTACAGTCATCATGGAATTCGGGGGAATCTTGATCGTCTCATGCAGTAATATCCGTGCAACACTGTTTTCTGTTGTCTGGTTAGCAACCAACTTGGCTTGAATTAATTCCCCATTTATCTTAACTGTCTCGGCTCCTAATCTTATTACTGCTTTATGGGCTTCAAGAAAATCAAGTCCCAATATCACGTCATCTCGTAAGGGAGCTGTGCATACATCCCAAGTAATTGTCTGGCTACCAATCTTAATATGTACTTTCTTCACAATGCGCCCATACACTAATTGTTCTCCAAGTCCTCTGAGCTTCACAAGTCCTTCATCTCCATGTTCTTCTCCACAAATTAACTTCTCATTTACTAATGTGATCATCGCTGCAGTGTCAACTACAACTTTTACTGGTATATCATTCAGAAAGGCATTCATCAGGAGATGCTTGCCGGAAGTGTGTCTTACCATCACTTCAGTTTCCGCTATACTAGACTGGCCTAATTCTGAGTTATTCCGGGCCAAGCGTTGGCCGCTGGGCTTGACCCTTTCTTGTTTAAATCCTCACTTTCTCTATCTGAACCAGTGGATGTGTCTCTTCTTCGGAATGGAGCATTCCTGCCACCACGATTTTGAGTCCTATGTCCCTGGTATGGTGAGGGAGAACGAGATCTAGTCTGTCCGGATTGGTCCTGTCCCCTGTAACCAGTTGGTGGAGTAGACGACCGATATCTGTGTCGTTGAAATCTTGTTGGTGCCCCTTCAGGGCTCTTGGCTCTTGCCACTATATTGTCATTGACAGCCACACTTAGCTTTTGTACTACACCAACTAAATTCCGCAACTCATCTTCCAGAGAAGAGCTTGGCTTCTGGTGTACTGTCTCTATCTGAAAAGGAGACTTGTCTGTGAGCATAACTGTGGCTTGTCCGGACTCCAAATATGGCACGCTGGTTAGCTATGTATGTCTTGACCATTTTCACAGCCTGAGTAATGGAAGACGGGTCTTTTTCAAGAACACTTCTTGCAGCTTCTTTGTCTCTGCACCCACGAAGGAATGCTTCCGTGGCTATCTGGTCTACGACTTCCGGATTCCCCTTATCAAAACCATCCAGCGCCATAAAATATATTCTTTGAGAGAATTCTTCTAATGGCTCACTTTCCTGTTGTCTCATAAACTGTAATTGTCTTCGCGCCGATACAGGCGCCTCTTTTGTGCTAAAACGTCTGCGCAAGTCTGCTCTCAAGACATTGTATTCCACACTAGTGCTATGAACTTTACGTGTGTACTCTAATGCGGAATCTGTTAAGCAGTCTAATAACTTGCATGTTTTCGTTTCTCCAGTCCACCCTTTGCGACCTGCAGTTCGTTCGAATTGATACATGAATGCTTCAAAAGTAGGTTTTCCTGAGCCACTAAACAGTGGCATCTTGGGTGGTTGTGGACTTTTACTCTTGGCTCGAGTTCTAGCATATTCTGACCAGCGTGAGTATTCTTGATCAAAAGACTCATCGTCTCTTTCCCTTTTCCTTCCTCGAGACTGTCCACTTACTTTTTGTCCTCCACTGTCTGCAATGATATGCGGAGCTTCACGCCCCAGCGGTGCACTAGCAGACTGCTGCCCAGTAGCAACTGTGGTAGGAGGCGTGCTTGTTGTTACTATATTTGCCCCTATTCGAGGAGGAAATTCTTGATTCATTATATTTGACCATTGATAATTCGGATTCGTTGGGATTAGGCTACTGGCTTGAATCAGGTCACCTGACGGACCCTGGACAAATTGCGCTTGATGAGGACAAAAACTATGCCTGGTCTGATTCGTACATGCTGGTTTCATCAACACGCTATTTATACAAATTATTTAGTCTGACCGAGGGTGTTTTGATTCCCTTTGCTTTACGCTGATAATTACATCACCCGAAGTTGGTTATCTAACTAATTTCTGCCTCTAACGTAATAAAGCAGTGTTCTGGACATATGAAACACTGTCTTGCAGCTATTTTAGCCATGGAATTAATTACGTTGCTTCTTTTATATACTACATTATGTCATGGTATATGGAACAGAAAATGTCAAGACAGGAGAACAAATTGATATCAAATGGAATAGAAAACAATGTTATTTTTCTTAGATGTTGCTGTCTCAAGTATTTTGAACGTATTGCCTGTCGTGTCTGTAGACAGTTAACACTACAAAGGAGATATTATTAACTAAAATGGGTATATAAGACATCATAGTGGCACTGGACTATTGTTTTCATCTTACGGTGATGTATTTCATTAGATCTAATAATGTCAACATTTCATGAGAGGGTCACCAATGATTTGACATTATTAAATGATTATTGTTGACCTATAACGGATTGCATTTATTACAATGGTGAAATAATAGACGAATCGTATGGCAATTTCGGATTAAAGGGTCGATTCAGATTCAAAGGCAACAACAGAACAAACGCAAAGACAAATTAAAAGAACATTTCGGCAGGCAGAATGAACCATAGGAACTTTTCTATATGAATCTAATGTTGGAAATGATTTCCATCATCTCCCCAAAAATCTAGTCGATCAAAAAGACATACATTATCTTTTAACATTGTTTCCTTTTTGCTACAAAAACAAATAAATAAACATATCTAAGCGTACTGCCTTTGTAAACAAACATTGATAATTATTCATTGTAATTAAGGCTGAATTTTTAGTCTTGATATAAGAAATTATTTATAAATAAACCACAGTGAATCAATTGTGCATGAATTTCATTATGCTTTGAATTAGGTCAATGTTGTTCAGCACGTAAAAGTACGATCAGTATTACACAATTATTTGTTGTATTGTTTATGTTAAATAAAATTACTTTGAAGATCTTAATCAAATGTGAAATATTGTATTGACAACATTGAATACTAGAGACATAAGAAAAAGAATTAAAATTAATTCAATAAATAACCCATAACGAGTGATACTCGGCGACACGCAGCAACCTTATTAATATTATCAATGATATAATGAGGCAGAACAAATACTCTCTATTGTTACATAATAAGCTAGTGTTACTCAATATCAATTGGTTCCACTTTTAGGTCATTAATTTGAGAATAGAAATAATGTAATAATGGGAAACTTCAATTAGTATTTTTTGAAGTTATCATAAAAAGTACGCATTGATTGTATATGAACTTTAAACAAAATTATACTTTGTAGTTATGACTCAAATTATTTTGATATGAACTACAAACATTCACTAATAAAACATCAAAATAACAAACGAAACATGCTGTCAACAAACGAAGCAGACGTACAAAATTATATTACGTTACTTAGCCAAGTCGTGTTAGGGCAACACATGGTATTGCTGTACGTGGCCGCCATTGTCCTGAGAAATATATTGGTCAATCAATGACAATAATACGTTAACCCATAGTGCTTTGTAAGTTTTACGGTGGTCATCGTTATGGAATATCTGTGTCACAAATGATCATGGATATGTTCTACTTGTCGCAAACACTTCCCGGTCCTTTCCTCATTCATGACTTATCACCGGGTTTGTAACTAGATTAACACGACGGGTGTCACTAGAGGAGCAGGAACTGTTTACCCTTCCAAAGCACCTGAGTGCACCCCCGGTCTTGAGTGGGATTCGTGTTACTCGATCTTTAGTTTTATGTGTATGTTTTGTAAATCGTTGCTTGTCCTTTTCTATTTTTTCTTTTGACCAATGTGAGTTCCTCCCCGGTATTTTGTTCGCGTTTCCAATCTTTGTGTATTGTTTTGTCTTTTTGTCCCTTTTTTCCATTATATTGTCTGGCCTCCTTCAAGTTAGGGCTTCTTATTGCATGTTTGGTATATATATTCAAACTTTTCTAGTTATCCAAATTTAGCAATAAACACAGCGACCGGAAATATAACACGTGCGCAAACATATCTTATTTACATGTGTAGAAAAGAAAAGACATGGATGTAAATGAACACGATAGATTGTCCACCATTAGACCTTGACACTAGTTACAACATCATTCAGTAGAGAGGAACGATAGAAAAACACCCATTTTAATAAAATGTCTAAATTTAGTCAAACCAAAGTTCTTAATGAACAATTCCTTTGACAGGAAATATTTTAATTGCCCATGCACATGCAACTTAATTACTTAAACAACAACAATGTATTCAGCAAAATTGCTTTTATGCTTATTTGTGAAAAAATACATCAAATAATTTAATAGTATACTTTTTTAATCTTGAGCTTCATCACACATCAACGTAAGTTCAGAATCAATACGCCCCAATTTTAATAGTACATTGTCTGGACTATTGTTCACCTAAATATGTTAATAATATAGTAAAGCATAAATCAACACTAAATAAACCGTAATTATCTCTGCAGACATTACCTGAAATCGTTCGTTCGTCAATGCAATATGTTAACCATATTCATCAGAAAAAATGGTGACGGAATAAAAAAAACTACTCTGTGGGTGACACGATAATTTAAGATAGGACATCATCATGACCATTGGTTGGAGCAAATAACCTCACCACGTACCCTTTCTGTCTTGGCTTTTCATTGTAGCTATGCAAATTTCATCGATGTGATTGCAACATACAATTGTGTTCAAACATATATTAATAAATATGATCATATTCCATCAAAAACATAGTTGTATTCTTAAAGAAAACGGCGTGAACATTGATTAGGTTTTTAAATATATTACAGTATATCACTATCATGTCAGTAAGCCATGCCTAATAAGTGATAATATAATTTGTGTACTCCGCATTTCATTCACTCCACGTCGAAAATTTATTTATTTTTAATCATTTGAATGCTTAAACTAACATTTCACTGCAAAAAAAAAAATAGAATAAATAAAATAAAATAGAGAAGAAAATAACAAAATTCTGCAGACACTATTATTAAATGGATATTTGTTTTGTTTTAATAGGTTCAGACAAGGATTCGTTCGTGCATTTTGCTGTTGTCCATGTGCACCTTGTAAAAGAATTAGAAATAGACTATACCATGTACGTGCTTATCCAGCAGGACAATTCACAATGTCAGAAAAGTTTTACCATAGAAATGGATCGTCAATGCATACAGTTACAGAAGACATGGATGATACTTCATCAACTCTAATGAGAAAAGGTCTGAAACAAAACCCACATAAACTAGTGGACTAATTATATATGTATAATATACTGTCATGCTTCAGTGTTGTAATATCATTAAAGTATTTGTGTTCATAAATACAGATTTTATGGAAATAATGTATCTCACTGATGAGATCGCGTGTTTCCTATACTTATCTGCAAGATATCTTTGTTTTGTCCCACCCTTACAAGAATGACCACACTAATAATATCCTATAACATTGCTGTCAACGCTTCAAAAACTTATCTGCATAACTACAATCACTTACTTCACAGATAATTAAAAACGATATATGAAATCTTTCTTTTTTTTATCAAAGACTTCCATACAAATCAAGGGACCGTCGTGGTCGTGATCGTATGGTAGTTGGATTTATGACTACCTATGCAATCAGTGCCTATCACCACTAACGTTGTGAGTTCGAATAGCGCGCAGGTGAGGTTCCTTGATACAACAGTATGTGACAAAGTTTGTCAGTGACTTACGGCAGGTCGATGGTTTTCTCCGGAAATTCCGGTTTCCTCAACCAATGAAACTGACCGCCACGATATAACTGAAATATTGTTGAAAGTGCGTTAAGCACCATATACCATCTAAACCAGCAACCTGATCTTGTTTATTTTACCATTGTGGATTAATAATGATTTCAAATTGTGATTTGCATGTAGATTCATTCGCGATTTACCCACATAGTACACACTGACACAGTTCTCCTAGTAGTAAAAAATATAATTAAACATCGTTGAAAAGTACAGGATCGGGAAATCCCACACGTACACCCTCGGGTAAGACTTCACTAATCGAGAATTCATCAAGCCTTGTTCCTGACGATTGAATTATTATCCTCGGGTGGCTGCGATCATTTACTAGTTTCTATTGGACACCACAGTTTTAATTCTAAAATATAATTACAGTGATGATGACCTTAAATTCGTTCGTCATGTCAGTCTGACACGTATATTATAGTGTTACACTGACTTTGACAGATTGTTGATTAAAGCAAATTATTTGTTCTAGAAAAGAAAGAAACGTATGCCAAATTTGTCCACAATATTTTCTATTGTTTTTACAGATAGCTCGTCATGTCTCTATAGTGCTTCTTTTTTAATATGTATCCTGACATAGTTCGTGTGAGTTGAATTTGTATTGTTATTCATCAGGGTATCCTGTATTAGATGGCAAACATATACATCAGTGTAAAAACTGTAGAACAACATGGTATGCTTAAAAAACACTAATTATATAACGTACGTGCGGTTATTTCTATCCTTATTTACGATTGGTGCCTGATTTGTCTTCTTACGTCTAGACGTATACAATTTGCAGATTGTTCGTTGAATCTTAAATGGTCAGAACAACAGATGAATGCACAGAAGTAATTCATATAACAACTTAGAAATGCATAACAATATTGTCCTTAGAAGTGCATACACAATATTTGTCTCTGAGTAATTAAGTATACAAAATGTATATCGCTATATCTTACCAGTACTATCAGGTCTTCCATGTAACCTTATTGTATTGGTTTGGAATTTGCTCTTCTATTTCTCTGAATAAGTTTTCTGGGAAGAGGCAGACAGCAATGTTATAGGATATTATTAGTGTGGTCATTCTTGTAAGGGTGGGACAAAACAAAGATATCTTGCAGATAAGT
>JYMV01021726.1_pt1 | contig 12452 bp, 7 predicted proteins | sample 338911 | NCBI WGS metagenome assembly JYMV01 (sample SAMN03354496, study PRJNA234377) | hydrothermal vent metagenome | biome: Deep sea; feature: Hydrothermal plumes at the Eastern Lau Spreading Center, Western Pacific Ocean; material: Seawater | place: Tonga | collected 2009 | depth 2000 m m | reverse complement strand
AGATTGGCGTAACACCAAGAAATGAGAGGGCGGTAGCACTAAGATTACAAGCAGACCCTATATACTTTAAATGGAAAAGAGGCGAGGCTACTGAACAAGAGTGGTTAGACAAAGTACAGGAAATTAGAGAGAGGCATCCAGACTAATGCCACACTCAGCGAATCCCTACGCGCCACACATTCCGTTCAATGAATGGCTACCTGCATATGCTCGTACAATAGATACCGCAGGTGAGGATTATGTAGACCCTTATACCGCGCCAGAGGACACCAGAACAGACTACCAAAGATTCTACGATTATGTAGATAAGGGTAGGTTTGGTTTTGCTGACCGAACACTAACCCAAGGACTAGGTGCCCTTATGCCTGGTGGGTCTATAATGACAAACGAAACTGATAGAGCGTATGGTGTACCTAATAACTCATCAGGTATGCTCTCATGGCTTACAGGCACAGGACCGCTCGGAGACTGGGCAGAACGCAAGGCAAAAGACTTGGGGAACGGCGAGGGCTTTCAACCCCGCTACGGTGAAAAATACTTCGGACCAGGTTCTAAGTATTCCGCCGCCATGGGATACACTGGACAAGAAAGACAGGACGCAATAGATAGATTCACAGGACTGGCCTTAGACCAAAAAATAACAGACGCCACTAGAGCAGAGGCATCTCTCTCAGAAAGAGGGCTTAACTACCTAAACTCACTCCCACTAGCACAGCAGACACTGGCACTAGAAACACAATACGTAAACGCATTAAACGCTAAAGGCGATATTATGTGGATGCAGAACAATCCCAATAAACCTCTAGAGGTTAGACAAAGTACAGGAATATTCAACGGTTTTTTTGATAATTGGGGTAACCGAGACGAGGGAGTACAAGCCGGGGAACTACAAGACCCTACTAACGTAGAGATTGTGGATAGGCCTCGGACTAACATACCTGCTCCTGCTATAACTAAAGACAAAGGAATTAGTACACTCCTTACCCAAGAAGACAACCTCGGGTACAGCCAGAACTATAGTGAAGGAGGGGGTGACAACTTCGGCCATGGTGGCGATAGTTCAGGTTATGGTGAATCAGCCTCAGGATTTGGTGGGCATGAGGATGGTACCGATGAAAGCGACGCCGCTGCAGCTGACCAGGGCGAATGGTAGATTTAAAGTAGGAGATACAATCAATAAACTTCCCCCCAGGTGTACAGAAAGATAATACTACATACTCCGCAGAGGGGTCTTGGTACGATGCAGATAAGGTACGATTTAAAGGCGGGCGTCCTGAAAAAATAGGCGGGTGGAAAAAACACCTGGCCGCAGTATTACAGGGGATAGGCAGAGCAATACACGTATGGCGGGCGAACAATGGCGTTATTACAACCTCATATGGAACTCATTTAAAGCTGTATGTCGAACAGGGCGGAGCACTTCATGATATAACCCCCTTACGTAAGACAGTTGACCCTGCAGCTACTGACACCTTAGCCAGCACTTCTGGCTCTGCTGTTGTTACAATAACGGACACAGGCCATGACTCTGCTGATGGAGACTTTGTGACGTTGACTGGATTCACAGTAGGCGCAACAGGTCTCTCATCTTCGGAGTTAAACGCTAACTACGCCATTACATATATAGATGCCAACTCATACACTATCAGCCTGGCTACTAACGCATCGGCAACAGTAGCGACTTTTGGAGGCAATAGCGGTAAGATAGAATACGAGATACCTATCGGAACGGCGACTGAAACCTTTGAGTACGGTTGGGGAACGGATGTATGGGGTAGCGGTACCTGGGGAACTATACGTGCTACGTCGACTATTACTCTATCCCCTAGAATGTGGTCTTTAGATAACTTTGGTGAGGACTTAGTAGCTACTTATGATGGTTCTAAGGTGTATACATGGGATTTCTCCTCTGGTACTAGTACAAGGGCTACCAGTGTAACTAACGCTCCTTCTAGAAATAACATCGCACTAGTAACCTCCCCTGACAGGCATTTAGTAGTCTTTGGAACTCATAATGGAACAGCTTTTGATGCCCTTTTGGTAAGATGGGCATCACAGGAAACCAAAACAGACTGGACTGCAACCGCTACCAACACATCAGGTAGTCAAATAATATCAGGCGGTTCTAAAATTGTGGCCGCTAAGAGAGCACAAGGACAGACCCTGGTGTGGACAGACACTGACCTGCATTCTATGCAGTACACAGGCCCTCCTTTTACTTTTGGATTCCAGCAAATAGCCTCACAATGTGGCGCAGCAGGACCTAGTGCGATGGTAGTTACGAGCTCAGTTACCTATTGGATGGGTCAGCATAGTTTCTATGTATATGATGGTTCTGTCAAAGAGTTACCTAGTACTGTAGATAGACACGTATTTGAGGATATAAACACTACCCAGAGAACTAAAGTCATTGCAGGACTAAACCAGGAGTTTAGTGAAGTGTGGTGGTTCTATCCTTCGGCAAGCAGTGATGAGAATGATAGGTACGTTACATTTAATTATGCCGAGAACGCGTGGTCTATAGGAACTATGGACAGAACGGCTTGGTTAGACCGAGAGATATACACCCTCCCACTAGCTATTAAGTCAACGGGCGAGGTATACGAGCACGAGACAGGTAGCACTGACGATGGTTCTAGTATACCTACTTATATACAATCAGCTGATTTCGACTTAGGGGAAGGAGACACTCTATTCTTAATGACTCGGTTTATACCTGACGCTGTACAAGGAGCTGGTGACATAGAGGTTACCTTTAACGCAAGGGACTACCCATCAAACACCCCGGTACCGCACGGACCCTTTACAGTAAAAGCCAATACTGATAAAGTAGATACACGAGTAAGGGCTAGACAGATGAATATTAAAGTGTCTAGCGATACCAGTGCGGGAAGTACTTGGAAACTAGGCACTCCTAGAATAGACTTAATTACTGCAGGGAGGCGTTAAGTGGCTGTTTTACTAAAAGAAAGATTCCCCATTCCTAGAGATATATACGACAGAGAGCAATTTAATCAGCTCGTCAGAGTACTAGAGTTAGCTTTCCGTAAAATTGATTTTGAGCTAGTGGAGGATGCACAACAAAGAGAAGCAGAGGACTGGTTTTTAAGACGATGAGTAACCTATTTAAAGTAAAGGGTATTAATCTAAATACTACAACGGAAACTACACTACTAACGACACCTGCCCAGTCGTCTTTTATCCTAAGTAGTGTTATAATATCGAACACTACTGCCGGAGCGGTTACAGCTAGCTTTGATTTCCATGATAGTAGTATTGGGGCTTCGTATAATATCGCCACTGACCTCAGTATAGGCGCCAAGACGAAAGTAGAGTTATTTACTAATACTTTCGTACTAGAAGAGCTAGACTCTTTAAAAGCTACCGCAGCTACTGGGAGTGCTTTGAATATTACAATATCATATTTAGATAGACAACGAGGCGGTTAAATGGCAGGTATACAAGACTTAGCACAATACGGTAGAGGCAACGATAGTATGATAGCCCACGTAACTCCCGGTGAGATGATGGTCCCACCTGAGATGATGGCGCGACACCCTGACTTACAGAGAAAGCTATATCAAGCATATATCGACGAAGGCATGGACCCTCGTCGATTTAAAGTAGGCTCTGGCATCACTTCTTTAAATCCTACAACAGGACAACCTGAATACGGATTCTTTAAATCATTACTAAAAGCAGCTGCTCCTGTAGTAGGCTACATGCTGGGCGGTGCTGGTGGCGCAGCCATTGGCGGCGGCTTGGCTGGTTATATGGACGGGGGTGGTTTTAAAGGCGCTCTTGGAGGCGCTGCACTAGGTTACATTGGCGGTAGCCTAGCAGGTGGCGGTGCTTTTGGAGATACCGTAAAGGGTGCTGCAGGTGGTGGAATCGGCGGATGGAGCCCTTTTGGTGCTGAAAAAGTCCAAGGGTGGGGTGCTAATAAATGGGGCACTGACCTAGTCAAAAACAGCATAGACAAAGCAGGTGGTTCTACTTTTAGTACTATAGGCAAAGGATTAGCTATAGGTGCAATGGCCACACCATTACTGGCAGACATTGACAGCGAGCCTCTAGCAGACCCTAGTGAAGACGCTAGCGCCACTGAGAAAGGCGAGCCTTTTGATTTAGACATCCCAAGCAGCAGTAGTTTTGTTCCTAGACATCAAATAACAAGTGATACAGCTGGGTACAGCAACAATAATGGGGCATATGCTACCTACCCATACCCTAACTACAAAGATATGGAACTCCCTAATATCGAGATACCGGATTTTGATTTTGATAACTTGTCCCTAGCGGAGATGAGGGAGCTATACAACCCCAAGCCCGTATATTTTAAACACGGCGGCATAATCAACAGCGGAACAACTGGTACAGCGGACGATGTACCAATTATGGCATCTAAAGGCGAGTTTGTAATGACCGCAGATGCTGTACGAAACGCAGGAAAGGGCGACCCTAGGCTGGGCGCTAAAAAACTATATAATTTAATGTACTCATTAGAAGGAGCTAGATAAATGTCATCAACAACTACCGTATCCGGAATACCCCCATGGATGGAGGACTATACGAAAAGTATAATGGCCTCAGGAGAGCAGTTAATTGAAAAACCTTATCAGCCCTATGAAGGTGCGGAGTTAGCAGGATTCAACACTAATCAACTAGATGCCTTTAATATGGTAAAAGGCAACATGGGCATGGGGCAGGAAGCACTGTCAAACGCTATGAATGTGTCGGGTGATTCAGGTAAGTCAGGTATTAACCAAGTACAGGCGGGTGCTGGTCTATTCAACCAAGGCGTAGGAATGACTAACGAGGCTGCCATGGCCTCTCGAAACGCTCCGGGTACCTTTAATGCAATGCTGCCTGGTCTTTCAGGTATGTACAAAGGGACAGCCCAAGCCTATAATCCTACCAGTGTAAATAACTTCATGAACCCGTACACAGCTGCCGTAACTGAGCAGGGTCTTGACGAGATACGCCGACAAGGTAAAAAGGACCTTAATCAGATTAGCGCAAATGCTGCTGCAGGCGGAGCATTCGGTGGTGCGCGCCACGGTATAGCCGAGGCAGAGCAGCGTAGAAATATGCTGAACACACAATCTCAGTTCATCAATCAGTCTAATGCCCAGAACTACGGTCAAGCACAGAACGCATCGATGCAAGATTTTCAAAACCAAATGTCACGTCAAGCAGGCGCTGCACAAGGTATTGGCGGGTTAGGTCAAACAAGCTCACAGCTACAAGCAAACACAGCCAGCCAGCTAGGGGCACTTGGTGGTCAGTACGGACAACTTGGAACTCGCTACGGTCAGGCAGGACAGCAAATATCTGATATAGGCAATAGAATGGCTATGACTCAGGCGGAACTAGCTAGGGTGGGTAGAGGATTCGCAGGTGACGATATAGCAGCGATGCAAAACATGGGTAACACACAGCAAGTACAGGCACAGCGAGGATTAGACCTAGATAAAAACCGTTGGCAGCAACAGCAACAACACCCATATGAACAGCTTAACTATATGAGTGGGTTACTTAAAGGGACACCATACCGCTCCCGTGATATGTCTGTGACAGAAGGAGACCAGCCCTCCACTGCAAATCAGCTAATAGGCGGGCTAGCAACACTGGCGGGAGCTGGTAAAGAGTTTGGTTGGTGGGGTAAATAAATGAGTATTTCAGAAAAGTTAGTAGAGTTCACTAAATCTTTAAACCACACAGATGAGTCTGCATTAGATAGGTACCTTCGACTCGAAGACGAGAGGTATGGCTATGCAAAGGCCGACAAGGACCTTGCTAATATGTCTATGGCCGATAGAATGTCTATGGGAATGGGTGCATTAGGTACTTTATACGCTAGTTCAGGAGAACAAGAGGGCGTGCCAATGCAAGACTGGACGCGCGCTAATCTAAAACCAGGTGCTATGAACGACGTGGGAAGGGGACTAAGCGCTGCGGTTAGCGAATGGACACCAGAGCAGATGCGGGTGTTTCAGGGCATACAGAAAGCTGGGGTAGACGGTTCAGCACAGGCACAGGCACAGGCACAGGCACAGGCACAGGCACAGGCACAATTAACTCCAGCACAGCAGAGCGTAGTAGCGGGTGAAAACTCAATGAACCGTATGCAACAAGAGGTTGATTACGCTAAAGCACAGGCACAAGCACAAGCACACCAAGCACAAGCACAAAGTATGGCACAAGGTTTTAGGTCTGCTGACTTAGAAAGAGCGGGTAAAGATAACTATAAGCAAGCTTCTCAAGAAGCAACAAACCCTGCTTCTGGTTGGCAAGATGTACCAGCTTCAGTTTTTGACGACTTCAGAAACTCAGAAGAATACAAGAGAGGTACTGCTGGTCAGAACTATAAAGAGATGATGGGTATAGGTAATAAGGGTATTGTTACTAGTTATCCTGGTAGCGCTGCTCAAGCTAATGGAAAGGGGGGAATCCCGTCGATTTCAACTGGCGATTTAGAGTCAGCAAAGAAAGGTACTCAAGAGATAATTGACACGGCGGTAAAAGGCTTTATAGACCCTAACAAGGACACAACCAAGCAGGCTGAAATAGAGACCAGAGGTTGGTCAGAAGAGCATTTCCAAGGTGCCATTAACGCTATAGACGGCGTACTTGCAGGGGGAGAGCTAACTGAGCTACAACGCGCAGCGCTAGAGAGTGAGAGAGCTAACTTAGTTAAGATATACAACGCGCAGAAAGGCAGCGAAGACCCGTATAGCGCTATGGAACAGCAGATTGTCACTAACCAGGCGGATAGTCAGAGAGCAGAAGAAGCTGCAGAAGCACAACTACTAGCTGACCAGCAAGCAATAGCGAAGCGACAACAACAGGGGTATAACACTGTCCAGATGATGGAGGAATCTAAATCGGACGCCGGTGAAGCAGATGCACGGACTGATTATCTACAGAGTATGGCAGAGCAGGAGATGCTAGCTGACTGGGATATGGACACTCAGATGGACACTCAGATGAGTGAAATAGACGACGTGTACGAAGGCTTAGACTTAGAATATAAACAACGAGAAGAGCAGAAAAGAAAACAGGCTGCTTATATTGAATTTAGACGTCAAATGGAGGAATCTAAATCACCTATGGGTGAGGAACTAGCTAGAACAGCCTATGTTAGAGCACAACGAGAAGAAGCACAACGAGAAGACGTGGAATTCGCTAAGCAAGATGAATTAGAAACGGAACAAATGCTAGCTGACTGGGATGCAGAAACTGAATATGAACAAAGTGAAAAAGACACAGCAGAGTTAATTGCCGAGGCAAGAACAGGGGCTAGTGACCAATCACCTGATTGGCTGGGCGAATCCGAGACCCCTAGAGAGAAGTGGGAAAAAGGACAAGTGAAAGCAAACGAGGTACAGCAGAACATTATCAACAACGCTGACCAAGCGTACGAGGACGAGTTAGATGAATATCATGCAGGAATAGATGCAGATAACGCTGAGATTGACGCACGTACCAAAAAGGTAGTAATTAATACTGTACCAAAAACAATCACGGACCCAGATGCTGTGGGTGCTATGACCGCAGTTAAGAAGGAGATTACAAACCACGCTACAAACCCAGACGGTACACTGAAATCTGCAGGGGACCTGAGAGAGCTCTCTAAAAAGTTCTTTGAAGCAGGTGAGAAATTAGACAACCTTAAACCGTCAGAAAGAGACTGGGGCCCGGCAATGATGCAGTTCGGTCTTACATTGATGTCAACTCCCGGACCTTTCTTAAGTGCAGTAGGTACAGCAGGTAAAGAAGCACTTAAGATGTGGCAGGATATCAAGAAAGGCGATAAAGACGCGGCACAGGCTAAGCACGAACTAGCACTTAAGTACGCTACACTGGCGGACACTAGAGATAAAGCAGCATCTAGTGCTAAAGACAAGACTATCCCACTGTACTCTATAAATGAGGAAGGTAAGCTAGTAAAGACAACTACCAAGAGACCTCCTACTGAAGGAGAAGCCAGTAACATGAGGCTGTCTAATATGTCTAATTTGATTATGTCCGATAAGGTTGAAAAACTATCAGAAGAGGACGCGGAGAATCTAGCTCGTCATTACCAAGGGATACTTGGTGAGTATATGAAGGACAACTTTAAAACGGGTGAGCGTGAATGGCGTTCAGGGATGGAGAACCCAACTACAATCTACAATAAACTGGCTAAAATGTTCCCTAACAATGGGGCTATACAAAGCGCCAAAACATCGTGGAATACAGGCTCGGCCCAGGGCAAACGGAGAAGAGAGTACCAAGACGTACATGCGGATTTCCTAGCTTATCAGGATAACTCAGCAGTCTTCCGCAGGCATTTAAAAACAATTGGGCCGGATGTCACTACATGGTATGGTGGCGCCGTTAAGGCTGTCTCAGGAGCTATCTCACCATTTTTAACCTCTGAAGTAGAAGAAGGTGTTGATATGGACGCCATATCAGAGAAATACTTTAGAGAATTTGCTGGCGTTACGGACACTGGAAAGCTAGCAGGTAACGTACAGAAGACCTACACCATGGCGTACGGACTGGCTCGTGATTATATGCGAGTAGCTTTTGGTGAAAAAGGAAGAGCGTTGTCTGACAAAGATATGGAAGTAGCTATGAAGATGATTGCTAGTAGCATAGGCACTACTGCAACCCCTGGTACTATGACTGCTGCAATGGATGCGGCTAACGCGGCGCTCATGAATAAGCGGTTCAGGAATTACCAAAAACTATATAGCGTAGAGGGTAAAGGCACTGAGGCTTTACGTAGTGATTTCTTATTAAGTATGGACAAAGAGTACGCAGTAGCCCATGGACAAAGAGTGGGTGGTAAGTGGGCAGACGCTCTACCCGCTGAGTATGGCAACACCGGCTCCGGTACACCACCACCACCACCACCGCCAGATGATACGGGTACCCCGATGTTCACCAGTATAGATAAAAAGACCACTTTTAGCAACGCAAAAGACACAATGTTTAAGCTTCGGTCTATGGTACCTACTTTACGGGCACAGAATAAAGGCTCTGGCTTGAGTGATACTGCTCTCGTTAAGCAGTACCTAAAGGATAATTTCAGTGCAGCAGACGGTCTTAAGATACTGAAGATAATGAAAGGGGTTAAATAATACTATGTCATACCATACTATATTCGAGATAACAGACGACGATTTAAAGGAGTTTGAGAATAGAGTCCCTATAGATGCTAGAGGTAACTTTGGTACATTTACTACACGCTCGCGCCCCTCAGGAGAAGCAGTAGAGGTGCAAGTTGATGATAAAGAGGTATTTGGTGAAGATGATGAGGGCAGAGGGCCAGGAAGGGATATAGTCCAAGATGTGGGAGACGTCGGTGAATGGGTAGGAGATGTGTGGCAGAATGTATTTTCTGGAGTACCTGAAGAAGAGTCAGGGGTTAGTAACGAGGGTGCTCCTGCACAGATGCAGACAGACCTAGCTCACGTACCCGCAGACTCTACTCATTACGCTATTAAAGTAGCTTTAAGTAGGTATTACAAAGATGCTGCGGATAGTGGCCATGCTTTTGATGTATACCAAGATGATAACTCAGGTAAGTATGTATATACTGACCCTAACACAATGAAGCCTACGTGGATAGAACCCCCGGGCATTGAATGGGGGGATTGGGCAGACGACGGCGCTCTTATGGCCTATGAAATGGGCGCTAGTAGTATTGGCGCCATAGGTGGTTTCCTGGTGGGAGGCCCGCCTGGAGCAGTAGTCGGAGCCTCTACACTCTCAGGACTGACTACTGGTGTATATACCGCATCTGAATTATATGACCTATTGGAAAAAGGGTACCTAAACCCAGAGATATACGGAACCGCTGATAACCCTAATGATTCAGCTATAGCGGGTGAATCCAGTAAACAAGGCGGACTATCGATGGCGGGTAGTGTTATTGGTGATACCTTTGTGTGGGGAGGAACAAAAGCTTTTCGTAGAATGGCACAAACTAAGCCGTTTAAATCAGTGTTCCCAAAAACATCAGAAAGGTTATTCATTGATGACAGTATTGTAAAAGCTGTTAAGCTACAAAAGAAAGGGGGGTTATTTAAAGTAGCAGATAATGGGGTGTACCGAAGACTATCTGACGAAGACTTCTCCAAGCAGACAACCGCAGGTGTTCTTAAGACGTTAGCCAGGCGGCAGAGAATAGGTCTATGGGATAGGATGACAGGCGCCTCTGCAGCCGAGATTGCGGTAACCGGAGAAAAGCAGGCTGCTGGTAAAAGCACGCAGCAGTTTCCAGATTATTCAGAGATGACCCCTGAAGACGCTAGAAGGCTCGAGGAAATGTACCTAGGTGGAGAACTCAGCCCTACAGACGCTAAAGCATACGAAGAAATCGAGCAATTAAATGCTGCTGCAAGTAGAATGGAGGTATTTGAAGCTACGGCTGCTAATCAAAAAAGCACTAGCGCCCAACTACAGAAGAAATTTTACGAGAGAGCGGAGCACGTAAGAAAAAGATACGAGCTTTTACTTACAAACAGCGGTATAGATAAAGAGATAGCTAGAAAACTAGGCCAGCAGTTTGAGCGTAACTATAGTAGAGATATCCATAAATACGTAGTAGGTGCCCATACTGCTAGAATAGATGCTTTTCCTAATGACGTGCAACAAACATCCCGAGACTTAGCTGAGTTATTAGACGGTATGCTTTCTCACGCAGGAGACCCAGATAAGTTAGGTAAGAAGATACAGAGCATGTTAGGTCTCTCAGAAGGTATCTTTGATAATATGGTAAGTAAGCAGTACTTAGATATATTTGATGGTGAAATGCCCAACTTCCCACTAGATGATTTACTAGCAGGTGGCAGTAGTGTTAATAAGTGGATAGATAAACTAGACAATAACCTAGTCAATTTCTCAGATTCTAGTATTCCTTTCATTGAAAAATTCAAAGCAAACTTAGTACACCCAAAGGGAAGCACTCTTGAGGGTGAGTTTAAGACTATAAATTATGAAGCTCTTGACGACACCCTTAAATCGCTACGCTCACTGAAACGTGATATTTTTGCAAGCAATAAGGACAGAGTAAACAGAAAATTAATACTAGATGTTGAATCGGACTTACTAGCATTACGTACTAAAGTACTAGAAGAGGCTTCTGGTGGCGGTGACAGACTAAAACTAATACAAGAAACTGAACGCCTAGTCAGAGACGGTCGTGAAACTTTTGACAGAGGTCTTATAGGTAAGCTCCTATCAACAGACACGCCAACACACCAGTTGTTCAACATACTAACTAACGCAGGTTCCGCAGACATAGGCTACATTAAAGGGCTGCTGGAAAATTACGTGGGAACCTCTGTTAGTAAAAAAGGACCAAAACCTCTAAGTAAACTGGATACAAACAGCGGCCAAGATTTATACAACGCCATGAAAGACGCTTTTTACACTGATTATTGGGATAAGGTAGTCAAACAGGAGTTAGACTTAGGTGAGGGGGCTGATATATTAGGCATACCAAGAGAATTCTCAGCGTCCGGTAAAGCTGCCCACGTTAGGTGGGCAAAGAGAAATATGAAGTATGTCGAACAGTGGCTAGACCCAGAAGATGTAGTCATGTTTAATGACGCAGGCTTCTTATCTAATACAATTCTAAAAGAGAAAAGGGCGCTACAGCAACTACAGAAGCAAACCGGAATTAAAGACCAAGTAGGTATATTCAACGCTACCTACGGCCCAACAGCAGTCCGATATGACAAAACACATGAGATATATAGTTTATTGCATGACGGTGATACAGGCGCGGTAAATAAAGGAGCAGAAGCAATTGTAGATAAGTATAAAGCACTTATATTCCACGATATGCAGAAAGCAGTGCTTGCCCCTAACCCGAAAACAGACCCTAATATGCTAGGGGATGTAGTTGTTAAGCATTTAGAGTTTGAGTCTTATGTAAACAGTAGAAGAGACTCTATGGCCTTATGGTTAGGTGCTGATGCGATGAAAGAAGTAGATGACGTAGTAGAGTTGTCCCGTATGGCACAAGTATGGAGAACTAACCGTCCTGACGACTCAGGTAATAAAATTTCAAATGTCCTGAATGACGTAGCTAGAGCGTATGTAGGTATGTTTACCAGGCCGGGCCGTATGCTTACTGCAGGTAAGCGACTACATCAAAGGAGTGCAGAAATAGGCACTGTAGAGAAACTACTAGATGCAGAACTATCCGCAAAAAGAATCACGTACGGCGAGGTTAGCCTATTTAAAAGGCTGGTGCGTCAGATGTACGCGCGCCAAGGTATTAATTTCATAGGTAACGAGCCACAAGAAGGCGCAGAGCCTATAGTTTTAGACTTTAGTGATACCGATTTAGAGGAATTTCAACAAGGATACAAAGACGGCGGCGTAGTACACGACTACCAGCTGCCTACTTTAAATCGACCTGATTATATGGATGGGATGATGCAAGAAGG
>JYMV01037140.1_pt1 | contig 12456 bp, 13 predicted proteins | sample 338911 | NCBI WGS metagenome assembly JYMV01 (sample SAMN03354496, study PRJNA234377) | hydrothermal vent metagenome | biome: Deep sea; feature: Hydrothermal plumes at the Eastern Lau Spreading Center, Western Pacific Ocean; material: Seawater | place: Tonga | collected 2009 | depth 2000 m m | reverse complement strand
ATACTTTTGTGATATTTGCGAGAAAGCTTTCGCCAGTTTGATTTTGGGAGGCATGGCGTGACCACTGTTATATGTTTTTCTTGTGAATGAAAAAAGGCTGCTTCTAATAATTTTTCTTCTAAAGTTTTTCCTACATGAATTCTAGGATCTTTCCAGATGTCAGGTATTGGCCTAGGGGGGTAGATCATCATGCATCCTCCATATGTGGCACGACCCACTCCAGGGCCGACCATATCATTCATGTAATTTGTTGCAAAAAAACATAATGTTGATTCTTCATTATGTTCGGCATACCAAGTTTGACACCATTGGTAGTTATTTGGATTGGGTTCTATATCAAAAATAAAAACAACGATTTCAACACGTCCGCGGGAAGGCGGTATTTCTTTAACGTAGATATCGCCTTCGTGCCAATGACGAAGTGTTTCTCTCATGTCTATACCGTCTTTTGTGGACGAAGTAAACTTCTCGGATCTTGCGAGGTCATTGCTCAAAAGTAACTTGGATTGCTCTCGAACATGAGTATTAAAGCTTTCTATTTGATCATCTTCTGGTGGCCAGGAGCATTGACCGTAGGGATTCCAGTTGTATTTCCATTGATTTTGCTTTTTTATATCAGGCTCTGGTTTTAGATTGACTCCACGCCATTCAGTTTGAATTTCTGATAGGCGATTTTTCATATTAATAGAGTTGTTTTCACTATCAATGGCTTTATCTATTCCAAGTATTAAAGGTTCGAGACTAGTAGATTCAAGGTCTTGAAAAGGGTACTCTCTGGCCGCTTCAAGAACAGAAATTGCAAAAGGATCGCCACTGAATTGTTTTGCAGTTGTTATTAAAGTATAAAGATCTGGTGTTAAGCGGCTTTCCATCAATGTCAAATTTCTTACGTACTGTAGGTATGTTTGGAAAGTTTGTGATGTGAGATTATGAAAACGTATTTTATGTTTTTTAGTAAAGATGTCTCGAGCTTTTATAAGAATTTCTTTTATTCCATCAACTACAACCTCCTTGTCAGACTTTATTTGTTGTCGATATATTTCATTCAGATAAGTTATGTAAGGAAATTCCGCAAGTGCAAAAAAGAGTGTTTCTTTTTCAACCCCATATATTTTTGGATTATCATTATAAGCTTCTTTTATCCAGGGCCAGTCTAGAACCGAACAGATGACAGTTATATTCTTAAAATCCATTTCTAGTTGATGAAGCTGGTAGGCTATCCACCGCGCTCTTTTGTCATGAAGCGTGTCAGTTTCAGGGCGTTTAATCGAGAGTAAAAGAGTAGCGCAAAATTTTTCATACGACATATGTCTTAATGCGTATGAATCAGGGAAGTTTATTTTTCTTGGTTCATAATCATCGCAACTATAATCTATAAACATTCTAGGGATTCCTTCTTGCGAGGCGATACGAAGGCCCATAATAACTGGTTGGCAAGGATCTATAGGGACATAATTATAAGATCCCGATGATTCTTTCTGAGAGCACAGAGTTATTAAAGGTAGGTGATTGATCCCCTCATTCACCGTTGTTTGAAATTCGGGAGGAAGGCCTACTGCTAAACAGTCAGTTGAAGATGATAATAAGCGATCTCTTATAATACGAGTGAAGCTGGCGCTTCCATGTATTACGGGTAAAAACTGGATTTTTTTACTGAGATAAAAGATTCTCATTGTTGTTATCGATCTGGATGAATTGGGCTGTCTTCATCGAAAAAAAAATCACCCAGTCCTTGCGGTAATTGTGTTCCTCCTAATGCGCGATTTTTCTTCTCTGCCATTTCATCTAAATCTAGTGCGTCGTCCCCAAGAACCTTTTGAATTGATTCTTGCCAAATCATATCTTTTGCTATGGGATGATCTTTGTCTTGGATTAACCTTTTCATTGCGTATTGCAATATATGTAAACCGTCCCTGGGAGAAAATTCAAGATCAAGTTGATGAGACCTTTGCAAGAAGTTTACTGTCATTTCAAGTAATTCTGCTTCAGCAAAAGGAAGGTGATATTTTAAGATGGCCATCTCATCTTCAGTATTAGGCATATTCAATGTCAAGGTAGGCTGAAGTCTTGATAATATATAATCTGGGATTTCAAATGTGGATTCATCGTGATTCATCGTGACACAAGCACGAAATTCCTTGTGAGCTTTTATCCTAAGGCCGGCAATGATCGATTCAACATAGCGCCTGTGATCAAGAAGAGGAGCTAGAGAAGCCCAGCTTTTTTCGTTCATTCGATTACCTTCATCTAGTATGCAGATTCCTCCGCTAATCATTGCTGTTACCAATGGTGATGCATGGTAAGAAATTTTCCCTGATTCAGCCAAAACAGGAGTGACAATTAAATCTTCTGGTCGCATATCACTTGTGCATTGATATATATAAAGCGGTTGTTTTCTTTCTAAAGCCGCAACCATCCCTAAAGTAGTTTTCCCGATTCCGGGCATACCAATGATTCTAGGAGATAAAGGAAGGTCTTTATCTGATATAACCATCCAGCATGCTAAGACTTGCTTCAAAACTTCACTTTGGCCAATCCATTCAGGTTTAGTCGTGTCCGGTTTACTTAAAGTTAAAGTGATTCCATCTACTACTGCAGTTTTACTAATACTGTGTTGATTCATCTAGCCCCCAAGAGAAAATATCCATGTAGCCTTAACTTGAAATGTTATATGAGTATTGCTAAATCTACAAACGTATTTTCTGATGCATTTATGAATAGTGTTATATGTTAGAATTATAAAATGGAGTTTGTTATATGATTGTTGATCTTAATTTAATAGGAAAACGTGCTCTCGTTATTGGTGGAGGTAATGAATCGAGCCGTAAGATTGAAGCGCTTCTTTCGCAGCAATGCGAGATCTTTGTGGTGGCTGAAAAAGCTGAACAATCGATAAAAAATTATGCTGATGAAGGAAAAATTTTACTTGATTTGAGAAAAATAGAAAATGTTGATTTTTTAAACGATTACAAACAACTTGACTTGATTCTTGCTACAACTGATGATCCAGATATCAATAGAGAAATTCTTATTGTTGGGAAAAAAAACTATGGTTGTTATGTATATGCAGCAGACGATCCTCAAGTGAGTGATTTTAGTCATCCATCAGTTATTAATATTAATGACACTGTTCAAGTTGCTATTTCCACCGGTGGTAGAAGTCCCTTAATTGGGAAGTCCATAAGGCAAGACCTCGAACCTTTAATAAAAAAATCGATTAGCGATTTGATTCTCATGCAAATTAATTTGCAAGATCAATTTAGGAGTGAGTCTAAAAAAATGATCCCATCAGTAGAATATAGAAAAAAATTTCTTACCGAGTTGCTTGGTGATAAAAGGGTTAATCAGTGTCTGGAGGAAAAAAAAATCCCTATGGCTAGAGAATTAGCTTGTGAGCGATTGAATGCCTTTATAAAAATAAATTCTAATGCATGGTAAATTGACTATTGATAGACAATTCAAATGATTTATAAGACAGACCCTCAAGCAATCTCTCCATATCTGCAGGATGCTTCAAATTACCTAGGTGGTTTTGCGGATAAAGTTGTTATCCCAGAATCTATTGAAGAACTTTCGTCTTTTTTAAAAACCAACACACAACAAATTACGATCGCAGGCGCTGGGACAGGCATGACAGCATCACGTATTCCAGAATCTGGTTGTATTATATCCCTTGAGCGATTTGATAGTATTGGTAAGCCAGAGAACGGTATTATAGACGTTGGTCCTGCTGCATCTCTTGCTAACCTATATAAAAAATTAGATGCAACAGAATATTTCTATCCACCCAATCCTACTGAAAGTCTTGCGTCTATTGGAGGAACACTTGCAACCAACGCATCTGGTTCAAGAAGTTATAAATTTGGTGTGACCAGAGACTATGTGCTTGAAGCGGATATTATCCTGGCTAATGGGAATTCGATCACTTTGAAAAGGGGATTAACCATCGATAATCCTCTGAATATTTCTGATGGGCGGCAATTGTTTTTTCCTGAGATTACCTACAAGAGCCCCCTATGTAAAAACGCTGCTGGCTATTATGTGAGGCCTAATATGGACTGGTTGGATTTGCTCATCGGTTCTGATGGAACATTAGGTATCTTTACTCGTGTTAGATTAAAACTTGAGGTTCGTCCCTCGTCTTTTATTAGCGGGATTTTATTTTTTCACATGGAGGAAGAGTGCTGGGATTTTGTTGATTTGATTAAAAAAACAAATAGAAAATTTATAAATCCTTGCTCACTTGAATATTTTGATAGGCATTCTTTGAATCGCTTGCGCAAAAAGTTTGCAAATATTCCTCTTAACGCTCAATCCGCCCTGTTTTTTGAAAATGATATTGATCGTCAATCGGATCATGATCCCGCATTAGAAGCGTGGTTCGATTATTTGAAAGAAACTAGCGCGCTTAGTGATTCTTGGATTGCTCAATCCAGCAGTGATTTAAAGCGTTTTCATGAGTTTAGACACGCGATCCCTGTTTTATTAAATGAAGAAAATAGCCGCCTTAAAAGAACCAAAATAGGAACTGATATGGCTGTCCCAAGTTTACACTTTATAGATATGATGTTTTTTTATAAAAATGAACTTGAGAGAACAGGTATTGATTATGTTATCTTCGGTCACGTTGGTGATAATCATTTGCATATAAATTTTTTACCAGACGAACAAGAGATTCCAAAAGCCCATGAACTGCATTCCAGGCTTGTTCGGCAGATTCTTGAGTGGAATGGTACGGTTTCAGCTGAACACGGTATTGGCAAGTTGAAGAAAAAATATTTTTTGATGATGGTTGGAGAGGAGTCTTTGACGCAACTTAAGGCTATTAAGGAGATTTTTGACCCAGAATTTATCCTTGGGAAGGGGAATATTTTCTAATAACTCTGTTTGTTTGAAAATATTACCCATATTGACAGCGCGTATGACGTGAAGATAGAATTCTGTAAGATAAACTTTCTTTTCGTAGTGTGATTGATTTCTGGCAACTGTAGGGAGCCTAGATAATGCTAAATTCAGTGAAAAGTTTGGTTCTAAACTATTCTTATGAACCACTTCAGTTTTGTAGTGCAAAACGTGCAATTATTATGGTTTTTAATGAGCGAGCTGAGTTTATTGAAAGTGATGGTTATGTGATCCGAACGCCAACAACAGCATTTAAGCTCCCGGCAGTAATTCGCGTTCTTAATATTGTAAAACGGTCCAAACGCAGGAGTATCTCTTTCAGTAAAAAAAATATTTTACGTCGTGATAACTTTACTTGTCAGTATTGCGGCACAATCAATAATTCATTGACTGTCGACCACGTGCTCCCAAAATCACGTGGAGGCAAATCCAATTGGTTTAATGTAGTGGTTGCCTGTAAACCTTGTAATTTAAGAAAAGGTGATCAAACACCTTCGGAAAAAGGAATGCAACTACTCACTAAACCATCCAAGCCAGGGTCTTATTGGCCTTTTTTTAGCATTCCAACAGGTCCAACCTCTCATTTGGAAATCTGGGGAAAATATCTTCCTGCATCCATTATTTCCAAGTCCTTGATTCGATGATATTTTGGTTTTATGAATTATTGTACTTTGGTTTTTTATCGCTAAAATAATCTTTAATTGAATTATGAGCAATAGAGTGAATGGAGATTTATGGTTGAACCTAAATCGTTAACCCAAATTATATCCGAGAAAGATTTTCTTGTGCTGGCGAAAGTCCCATGCGAGCAATTTTTTAACCTATTCTCTCTTTTTAAACGTCGTAACCAAGAGAAAAAAGATATCTCAAGAAAATTTTATTCTAACCTTATTCAAGAATCCGAGTTTTTAGAAAATTTTATGGATCAATATGGAGCAAGAGAAAATAAAAAATGGAGTTTCTTTGTTGAGTGTCTTGCCTCTATACGAAACTTATCCATTGCAGCCTTTTTTACTCGCCATATATTAGATCGATACCCTTATTACAATCTGAGAGAACCTAGCAATAAGGAAAATGAATTTAAAAATGCATCTATAAGGGTACTGTTTTTTCTTAATCAGTCTATCCTTAGCCTGCTCCAGGAGTTATATGCTGCTACAGAAGCAAATAGTTTGAATATATCTATTGATAGTGATATTCAGATTGAATTTTCTGATGTTGAATCCTATAAAAGATTGCCTCGCAATGTAGCCGAGGATGAGGTGAAAGACGAAGAAGGACGTGTCATCGAAGTATGCGAAAAAATAAAGCATATATCGAGATTAATGAATGATTCAAAGATTTCTCAAATAGAAGATATTAATGAACTTAAGCTAGCCGTTTTGCAAAAATATAATGAAAATCGAGCGCGGCTTCACAAAAACTTAATTCATAATGTTCAATCGGATTTTGATACATATATAAAAAATACAAAGCTTGAGGCTGAACATCAGGAGTTAAAAGCATTGCGTGGTTATGTGTCAATGCCCTTGCACCTTCTTGAAGTGTCTTTGTGGTTGGTTCATTTTTATGAGCGTCATGAGGATGAGATTCGTCCTGGAGAGAATAGGAAACGTATTTCCATGATAGTTAATAAAGATGTGCTTTTGGACAAAATCGTCAATTTTGGTTTTTTTTATAGCCAATATTTTATCAATGAAGGGAATAATCTGGCAGTTGAAATATTAAAATGCTTTTCTATAGTGGTGAGAGTTGAGTTGCCTGTTCCTAAACCATTAGGTTTTCACGCTCGTCCATCCACTCTTATATCTATTATTGCCAGGAAATACGAAGATATGGATTTATTTGTGATTGTTGATGAGAAAAAATTTAATGCCAAGTCGGTTATGAGTCTTTTGCAAGTTGGTGGGCTTATTGCTGATAAAGGGTATCAGACTATCTTATTTGAGGGTGACAAAAGAGTTATTGAGGATATTAAACTACTTGTAAAGCATAACTACTGCGAGAAAGGAGAAATCCCATCTCGACTTTCTTATCTACGAGAATATCAAAAATCAGAGTAGTAATTTATACGATGAAATTTTTGATGTGGTCGATTCAGAAGATATGGTTATAGGTAAAGCGTCTAGACATCAAGTCCATAATAATGACTTAATGCATAGGTCGGTTCATATTCTTGTTTTTAACTCTACTGGTAGCTTGTTTCTTCAGAAGAGGGCGATGATTAAGGACGAAAGCCCTGGGTTATGGGATTCTTCTGCAGCAGGGCATGTCGAGTCAGGGGAAGATTATATTAGTTGTGCGAAACGAGAACTTAAAGAAGAATTAAGTCTTTCAGGAGTTCAATTAGATGAGGTTCTATCCATTCCTGCCCAAAGTATGACCTTATGGGAGCATGTTCGTGTGTATAAATGTGTTACCGATAGTAATATCTGTATCAATAAGAATGAGATTTCTGAGGGCAAGTATATGATGTTATCTGAAGTAAGGGCTTTGATGGAATTGAACCCTGAGATACATACGTCAACCTTTAGCCACATTTATGCCAACTATATCAATAAACTTGGCTAATCTTATCATTCCTTATTATCCCAGCGCGGTCAATGATTATGCGGCTGTCAATTAGTTATTATGAGTCTATTTGATTTTTTCATTATTGTTGTTGTTGGAATTTGTTTTCTTTATTCTTTTTCTAAAGGAATGGTTAGGGAAATATTTTCTTTGCTTGGTTATTTGGTGGGTTATGTTTTGGCCATGGATTACTACGATGAATTTGCCACTGCTCTTCAGTCGATGGTTTCTCAAGAGATTATGGCTCGTATTTCCGAATTCGCGATAGTATTCACTGTTGTTAAAATTTTAGCAGGGCTGTTTATTGTTTTTATAGTAAAAGTCATTTTTGGTCTGCTTGGTCGATTGATCAGAAAAAGTGTAGAGGGGACACTTGCTATTTCCTTTCTTGATCGCATTGTAGGTGGAGCGCTTGGAGGTTTAAAAGGGCTTGTCATTGTAGCTATTATAATGTTTCCATTAGGTTTATTTAGCGGTGGTTATGAAAAGGTTACTCAGGGATCAATAATTGCACCCTATTTAGAAAAAATTATTTCCTTGGCCAGTCAAGAATCTTACATCGACAAATTTTTAGATTTTTCTTCAGAAATATCCGTTGATGGGGTTCAAGAAAAATTAGAAAAAATGGGTGACCTTAATGCAATTACTCAAGATATAAAACATAAAAAAGAAGAATTACTAGATATGATTCAAGGGGGAATAAAAAAAAGACCTGAAGAAGGTCCTATGGATAACTACACAAAAGAAGACAAGAATAAATTAAACGACCTTCTGGAAACATTTTCTACTAATTAGATTTTTATATATTTTAATATAAGATTGCATGAAGACACGTATTAATATTAACGGAACGATAAAAGAAGAAGCGTTTGTTTCAGTTTTTGACCATGGTTTTTTATTTGGCGATAGTGTTTACGAGGTTGTTAATACTAGAAAAAATCGTCCTTGTTTTCTTGATGAACATTTAAAGCGATTACGTCGTTCCGCAGGAGGAATCGAACTTGTCATCCCGTTTGATGATTTTTGGTTGAGGGAACAGATTGACCGCACTCTCGCAGATGCGGCAAATCAAGAATCCTATGTCCGTATAGTTGTGACTCGTGGTGTGGGAGACATAAACATTGACCCTTCGTCCTGCCACTCTCCACTCGTTCTCATTTACGTGACTCCTGCGCATGTCTACCCATCAGATTTCTATGAGAATGGAATTCATCTTGCTGTTGTCAGCGTTCAGAGAAATTCAAAAAATGCCCTGAGCCCTAGTATTAAAACTGGAAATTATTTAAATAATGTACTTGCTAAAATTGAGTCTGAGCGTCTTGGTGCTCATGATGCATTGATGCTTAATTCACGCGGTCATTTAACCGAGAGTACAACAAGTAATTTCTTTTTTGTGCGAAATGGAAGTCTCATGACACCTTCTTTAGATTGTGGAATATTAGCTGGTATAACAAGAGATGTGGTCATTAGGCTCAGCCAGGAAAATGGATTTCGATTAGAACAAGGGGCTTGGCCTGTTGAGATTCTTGAAAGTGCTGATGAAATGTTTTTAACTGGGTCCGTTAAAAAGCTTATGCCCGTTACTCGTTTGGATGGAAAAATTGTTGGTGATGGGAAGCCAGGTCCCATTACTCGAAGTTTGGTTTGTTTATATGAAAATTTTCTAGAGCGCTTCGAGTGATAGAGGATTGCTATGTCCATATTAATCGGATTGACTGGGAATATAGGATCAGGAAAGTCCCTTGCTGCATCGTACTTTAAGGAATTAGGTACCTATATTATTGATGCAGACCTTATAAGTCGGCAGCTCGTCGTTCCCCATCAACCTGCCTGGGAAGAAATTGTTGACAAGTTTGGCAACGAATACTTGAACCCTGACAAAACTCTGAATAGATCAAAATTAGCAGTCGAAGTTTTCCAAAGTGATAAAAAGAGACATGCTTTAGAAGTTATTTTACATCACCGCGTTATAGCAGAAGAAAAAAAAATATATTCAGATCACCAAAAAATAGACCCTGAAGCTTATTGATTGAATCACAAAACTATAAAAATGTTGCTAAAGTTATAATTGTTCAAAGTACTCAAGAACTGCAAATTCAACGTGTGATGAACCGTGACGGAGAATCCCGTGCATCCGTTAAAAGTCGTCTTAAATCACAAATGTCACTAGAGGAAAAGTTGAATTATGCCGATTATGTTTTATATAACACAAGTGGTCGAGACCAACTGAAATCTCAGGTACATCGTTTGTATTCCGAATTGAAGGATCTTGCCTAGGGTGTAAAAATTTAGCATAGAAGTTTAAATAAGAATTATGGCCGAAGACGATCAAGCAGCTGCAAAAGACGATGCAACAGAATCAGATGGCAGTGAAACGGGCCTGATTGCAAAGATCAAATCCGACAAGAAATTAATGATCATGGTTGGTGGCGGCGCTTTACTTCTTCTTTTGCTTATTGGTGGTGCGGCGTATTATTTTCTCTCAAGCGATACGACTAAAGATGAGGGTGCAACAGAGGAGGAGGTTGATTCCGGATCAGAACTGGATCAAGCCTTAGATGCTTTAGGGGAGAGTGACGATGCTGCTAGTGGATTAGTTCAACCAAAGTTTGAAAAAGTTCACATGTACCTTCTCAAGTCATTTTTCTTTCCTATCAAACTAAAGGGTAAGGAGGAATCAGGTCGTTTCCTTCTGGTTACTCCTAGTTTTAGCATGAGCAATGCAGGGTTGGGGGGGCAGATTTCTAAAAATCTGCCCAGTATTCGAAAAAGAATTTATAATATTCTTCTTAGACAAAACTATAAAAATCTCACCACAAAAATAGAGTCCACTAAAGAACGAGTAAAAAAAAGAATTATTATTAAGGTTAACGAACTTTTGCCAGTTGGAACGGGTGTTGTTCAAGAGGTTTATTTTTCTGAATTTATAGTTAAGTAGACTTTTTCTTTTGCCGTATAAGTAGTTAAGTAACTGGTTGCTAATATGGGTTCGCTTGACAATGGAGGTTGTTGAGCTATATTGATTAATGTCTCTTAATTTACTCAGCAAACTCTTCAAATGGGAACGCATGCGGAAAAGTTGCAGCAGACGATGCAGCAGCTTCCGTCAACTACTGCTCAGCAAATTCAGGAGGAACAAGTTGCTGTAAATGAGTTGAAACAAATTGAAGTTCAGGACCCTGAGAAAATAGAAGCCGCAGACTCAGCCAATCCTGAGACCAAACGAAGGCGCGAGATTAGGCTTCGCAATAAATCAAAGCAAAATAATGACCTTGAAAAGCCCCTCCCAAACTCCACTCAAGAAAATGTCTTTAAAGGTGATTCTCACCAAGGGCAGAACATCAATCTTACCGTTTAAGAAAAATTCACTAACTATAAATTCTTTGGTTGTTACAATGATCAAACCTTTGTTTTTTGAATGGAGGTTGAATTGATTCCTGAAGGTTTATCTGAAAACTCATTGAAATTGATATTGGTCAATGGTTCTCTCGATACCATCCCTTATTTAAGCAAATTTCTCAAATCGGGGGTACTCTTCCAGGCTACCGTTTTAGAATCATTGCCCGAGAAAAATAAAGCTATTATAAAAATGTTTAATAAACGGATAATGGTTGAAACACGGCATCCTTTAACTCCAGGGCATTCATTTTCTGCTCGAGTGTATAAACCTTCCTCTGAATTACCATTACAGATAAAAATAGTAGACTCTCATTCAAGTTCCCCATCACCTAGTTTTGAGGATAAAACCAAAATCTCTGGCAAAAATTTATCTAATATTTCAACAAGTCAAGTGTCCGATAAAAAATCAATTTTGGATTCTAACCCTAATGTCACCCTATCGAAATCTAGTAATATTATTGCTAGAGATTTGTCGGCACGTGAAATCGACAACATGAACCTCTCATCAGGCCAATCAATAAAAGCTACCGTTATCGATGTTTCTGGAAAAAATAATATAATTGTTAAATTTGAAAATAAATTAATAACTGCCTACTTTTCTTATGTGCTACCCAAGCCTGGGGAAAATGTTTCTTTAATAGTAACCCCAAATGGAGATGGGTTTAGGCTTGTAGTTCAACCGGATAGTACGTCTAAGCTGGTTGATATTTTTAGAATTAAATCTTTATTACCTTTTAAAGAGCCGTTTGGAGAAATGCTTGAAAAACTAGATATTTTGGTTAATTCATCTGAGGTTATTAAAAATCTCAGTACTAAAACCGGTTTAGTTGGGCGTTTGGCCAAAACTTTGAATTTGCTCAAAACTCCATCCACGGTACAAAATTTTCCAAGTCAAGGCAGTGCCCAATTAAAACAACAAATAGATTTATCTGGCATTAATTACGACCCAAAAGTGAAAAATATTTTTCAGGGGAAAGAGCCTTTTGAAGTTCCACTTAATGTGAAAAATGACTTAAAAGGGCAACTTATAAAGTTGTTGGAGATGATAGAGATACGGAGTGTAGATAAAGATACTTCAGTTAGTCAGAGGCGTCAATTTACGGAGGTCGTTAAAGTTTTACTCCGGGCAGTTGAAAATATCGAATTGCAGCAATTGACCAATCAATTTGCACGTCAAGAAAATCAACCTATCCTATTACAAATTCCTGATCCCTTTATGATTGGTAAGACAGTTAACCTTTATTTGAGACGATCTGAAAATGAGGGTAAAGGGAAAGGCAATAAAAATAATGATGATGTGCTTCTTGTTTTTCTGTTGGAATTATCAGCGCTCGGAAACCTTCGTGTTGATGCAAAAATGAATAAGGAGTCTATTTCAGTCCGAATTGATGTTGAAAATCAAAATGTAGCCCAATTTATAGAAGGTAATCTTAAAGATTTTTGTTCTCGCTTAGGAGACTTGGGTTTTGAGGTTAATGCATCCTGTTGTGTTGTTCGTAATATTGATGGAGAATTGGACAAACAATTGAACCAGTTATTAATATGTGATCCTGACAGATTGGTGGATTTGACAACATGAGTAAC
>JYMV01041072.1_pt1 | contig 12457 bp, 7 predicted proteins | sample 338911 | NCBI WGS metagenome assembly JYMV01 (sample SAMN03354496, study PRJNA234377) | hydrothermal vent metagenome | biome: Deep sea; feature: Hydrothermal plumes at the Eastern Lau Spreading Center, Western Pacific Ocean; material: Seawater | place: Tonga | collected 2009 | depth 2000 m m | reverse complement strand
AAGAACGATATGGGAAAATAGCGTCCGTTTTACAAGGAAAACAGCGGCTGCCAATGGATAGGTGCATGCAGACGACCGCGTCAAGAATGAAGGTTTTCGTCTACGGGCTTGTTCAAGGAATAGGCTTTCGACCGTATGTCTACAATTTGGCGAAGAAGCTCCAGTTGCGTGGTTTTGTGAGGAACAATGCAGGTATCGTTGAAATTGAAGTCGAGGGGCCGGCGGCTGTCATTGATGTCTTCCTTAGAGAATTGCCTGAGCAAGCACCTTCTTTGGCCTGCATCTCAAAGGTGGAAACACAAGCCTGTGAGTCGACTGGCAACTTTACTGAGTTCGCGATTGCAGCTAGTCTGAGCGATCGGCTTGCAGAAAGGCATGTTGCATTTGATGTTGCGACTTGCTCCGACTGTTTGAACGAACTATTCTCTCCCATAGATCGGCGCTATCAGTATCCATTTATAAACTGCATCAATTGCGGACCTCGCTTCACGATTATTGAGAGTCTTCCTTATGATCGTGCGTCGACCACAATGAAAAGTTTTCAAATGTGTAATGAGTGCGAGGCTGAATACAACGATCCTGCAAATAGAAGATTCCACGCTCAGCCAATTGGATGTTCGAGCTGCGGCCCGAAGCTTATTTATCGTCCAGCTGTCGCAATTGAAGATAAGCCTGCCACAGCAGCCGGCTGCACGGCGACTCTTCTGCAAGGCCGTGAGGCTCTTGCGGCGGCAAGAGATGCGCTCTTGCATGGACAAGTAATTGCTATCAAAGGATTGGGCGGTTACCACTTGATGGGTGACGCAAGAAAGGCAGAAGTAGTTGAGAAGATTCGTTTATTGAAGTCCCGCGAAGCAAGACCACTCGCTGTAATGTTTGCCAGTGTGGCGGTGGTGGAGCGTCATTGTTGCCTAAGCGAGGACGAGAGAACCATTTTGGAAAGTTCGCAGCGCCCGATTGTGTTGTTGCGACGTAGAGATGATGTGCCCCCTTCTATCGATATCGATCCATTTGTAGCGCCGGGACTTGATGAGATTGGTGCGATGCTTCCGTACACCCCGCTGCATCATTTGTTACTTCGTCTCTGCGATTTTCCCCTTGTTGCAACGAGCGCGAATGAGCGCGGCGTGCCGATTGTCACTTGTGACAATGATGCTTTGCGCGAATTTACGAATTGCGGCGTATTATTTCACGATAGGGAAATTCACTCTGGATACGATGATTCAATTCAGCGAGTTGTTGCAGGCACCGGCGCTGTTTTGCGCAGGGCCAGAGGATTTGCGCCAGCACAGCTTGATTTGCCATTTGAATCTACGCACTCGATTCTTGCAGTCGGTGCTCATTTAAAGAACACTTTCTGTCTTGCAAAGGATACTTATGCCAGGATGAGCCAGCATCTGGGAGATATCGACACTCTTGAGCGACTGAATAATTACGAGCGCACTCTGCAGCTATATGAGCATCTCTTTGATATTCAACCTCAGGCAATCGCCCATGATCTCCATCCCAATTATCAAACGAGTATTTTGGCTGAAAAACTTGCGAAGAGTCGGAACTTGCCGTTGATTGGTGTTCAGCACCACCATGCGCATGCCGTAAGTGTGATGGCTGAGTACCGACTTAAGCGCGCACTAGCCGTGGTTTTCGATGGACTCGGCTTGGGTAGTGACGGCAATTTATGGGGCGGCGAGTTTCTGCTTGCGGAGTACGATAAGTTTCAACGCTTGGCACATTTTGAAAATGTTCCTATGCCCGGTGGGGAGGCAGCAGTAAAGTACCCTTGGCGCATGGCGCTCGGCTTTACCAAAGGTGCCGCCGCAGGTTTCGCTGAATTCATGGAAACACTGCGCGCACTTCATGGACAAATTGAAGTTGCCACCGTTCTTTCTCAGTTGGAGCGAAATCTAAATACTCCTCTCACCTCTAGCTGCGGAAGGTTGTTCGATGCCGCTGCCGCGCTTATATCGCCAGGTCTAAATGTGAGCTATGAAGGGCAAGCCGCCATGCAGTTTGAGGCACTAGCCAGGCAGTGTGTTTGCCCGAAGATCCAGGCATTTGATTTCGAGTTGCAAAAAGGAAATCCGCACGTTGTGAAAACCACTCCCATTCTAGTTTCTATGCAGAGTGCCTTGCGCCGAGGCATGTCTGCGGAATGTGCTGCTCGTGCCTTCCATGAGACGATTGTGCGAGTTGTTGTTGAGGTTCTGTCCGAACTGAGCAATCAGACCGGCGTTGCAACGGTTTGTCTATCCGGCGGCGTCTTTCAAAATCGGTTGCTTTCCGAGTCCCTAAAATCGGCACTGATGCGAGCGGATTTCGCTGTTTTTCTTCCTTCGCATTTGCCTTGCAACGATGGTGGCCTGTCCTTTGGTCAGGCAATCGTAGGTTTGTCCAAGCTGAACGAAATGAATCCGAACTGTGTCTGAGGAATGACAAAGATGTGTCTTGCGATACCTGGGGTTGTTGAAACAATATTTGAATCTGACGGAATAAGAATGTCGAAGGTCAACTTTGGCGGTATCAAACGTTCAGCATGTTTAGAGTACACGCCGGAAGCCAAAGTTGGTGACTATGTTCTTGTTCATGTCGGATTCGCATTGAGCGTGATTGACGAGAAAGAAGCATTCCGGACACTTGCTGCAATCGGGGCGCAAGATGTTCAGGCGGAACTTGCAGTCTCATCCGACGGCGACATGGGGGCTTGATTTACATGCGTTTCGTTGATGAATTTAGAGATGAAAAACAGGCATTGCTGCTGGCTGACCAAATTAGGAAGGCAACCACGCAACCTTGGCGGATTATGGAGGTTTGCGGCGGTCAGACTCACACGATTATGCAGTACGGATTGCCCGATCTATTGCCAAATGAAATTGAGCTTTTGCATGGTCCTGGTTGCCCTGTTTGCGTAACCGGTTTGGAATTGATTGACAAAGCAATTCAAATTGCTTCTCTTCGTGATGTGATTTTTTGCTCTTATGGGGACATGCTGCGTGTACCTGGAAGCAAAGGTGACTTGTTCGATGTAAAAGCTGCAGGCGGTGATGTTCGAATTGTTTATTCACCTCTGGACTGTTTGAAAATTGCCCGGGAGAACAGAGGCAAGCGCGTAGTCTTTCTCGCAATCGGTTTTGAAACGACAGCACCCGCAAATGCAATGGCTGTCAAACAGGCGAAGAAGATGAAGTTGGACAATTTCTTTCTTCTTTGCTCTCATGTCACTGTACCGCCAGTTATTAGCGGATTGATGGAGTTTCCCGAAACTCTTGTGCAAGGCTTTCTCGGTCCTGGTCATGTTTGCTCTGTTATGGGGTGGACTCAGTACGATGAACTCTGCCAGAAATACAAAATACCAATAGTTGTAACCGGCTTCGAGCCAATCGATATCTTAGAGGGAATCTTGAAGGTTGTTAGGCAACTAGAAGCCGGTGAATCGCGCGTCGAGAACCAGTATTCGCGAGCCGTTACACGCGATGGAAACAAAGAAGCGCAAGCAATACTCGATGAGGTTTTTGATGTTTGCGACCAAGAGTGGCGCGGGCTTGGATTGATTCCGAAAAGCGGTTACAAGCTCAAGATCGACTACGCAAATTACGATGCAGAGATTGTCTTCGATACTGATTCTGATTCGGTCTGTGAATCCGGTGTCTGCATAAGCGGCGACATACTTAAGGGCATAAAGAAGCCCAAAGATTGTCCTGCGTTTGGAAAGCAATGTACTCCCGAGCAACCCCTTGGCGCGACAATGGTGTCATCGGAGGGAACTTGTGCTGCGTACTTTCGATATGGGCGATTGGATCTGGTTGTCTAGAACTTTAGGTGAGGAAAAGGCTGTGAATTCCCAGAATAAAAGCTTCAACATCGCGTGTCCAGCGCCAACTGCAGACACAGGCTACATCAAGCTCGGTCACGGAAGCGGTGGAAGGATGACGGAACAGTTGATAGAGCAAGCCTTTCTTCCGGCGCTATCCAACAAAATTCTGGCTGAAAAGGAAGACGCATCAGTTGTTCCACTAACGGCAGATAGGCTTGCATTCACCACCGATTCTTATGTGGTGAGTCCGATTATTTTTCCCGGTGGAGACATCGGCTCTCTTTCGGTGCATGGAACAGTCAATGATCTCTGCATGCGCGGCGCCAAGCCCCTCTATCTCTCCGCCGCGTTCATCATGGAGGAAGGATTGTGTCGGGCTAGATTGGAAACGGTAGTTAATTCGATGAGAGATGCTTGTGTTGAGAGCGGTATCCAATTGGTGACAGCAGATACGAAGGTTGTGAACAAGGGTTGTGCCGATGAACTCTTCATTACCACCAGTGGAATCGGCATCATTGAGAGACAATTTGTGCCATCTGTTTCCTCTGCAGAAGAGGGCGACGTGGTCATTTGTTCAGGTGACATTGGCCGGCATGGCATGGCGATTATGGCTGCACGTGCAGGTTTGGACTTGGAGAACACCATAGAGAGCGATAGTGCGCCATTGAATATTATGGTAGATAGGTTGGCTGAGATTGGCGTTTCTCTGCATGTGTTGCGTGACGTTACTCGCGGCGGATTGGCCGGTGTTTTGAATGAAATAGCACAAGCATCTCAAGTTGGCATCGAGATTGAGGAACTGCAGATTGGTGTCGTAGACCAAGTCCGTGCTGCGTGCGAAATCCTGGGACTTGATCCCTTGTATGTCGCATGTGAAGGTCGTCTTGTTGCGATTGTCAAAGCGGTTGATGAGGCAATTGCGTTAGAGATTTTGAGAAATTCTCCTCATGGACAAAATGCAAAAACGATTGGTCGGGTTGTTGCAGAACATCCGGAGCGAGTTGTTATGCGTTCAAGAGTCGGCGGGCGCAGAATCGTCGACAAACTTTCAGGAGAGCAGTTGCCGCGAATCTGCTAACCGCAGGATTGTTTTTACACCTACTCAATGTACTCATGCTTCAGGAGTCTGATTCCGCAGTGCCTGCTTCGGGCATTTCCGCTAACGGGTATAGGGTGAAGTTCGCAAAGTTGTAAATCGGCGCTTGAGCCAGCAAGCGGTCAAGTTCTTCATTTGTGTCGACATCATAAATCCACGCGCCACCATGCTGCCCAACCAGGTGATATCGTTTTTCCAGCTTGCCTGACTTTTTCAGATTGTCCGCATACTTCGGCATGGAAAGTACAGATTTAACTGCATCAGTGCCAAGCTTGCTTGTGTCAAGACTCCACAAAACCAAAAACTTTGACATGCACGCTCCGCCTGTCGAGAGTGTCTACAGAACACCTTGGCCTTTCAGCCGCAGACAGTTTAAACCTAGAGGTGTTTCAGTTCAAGCGCTACAGGCAGCAGCAGTACTCGCTCCATTTCTTTCCAGTCCTAATTCTGAGGGGTGTTATCAACTGCCTGTTCGTTCAGGCATTGGGCGCTTGTCAGTTGTTCCCGATATTGCTGGAAATAAGTTTCACCCCCGGAGAAGGGGCAATCTGCGCCAATTATGGTAAACCTTTCACCATGCGGCGCATTGCTCTCGCCGCTTAATGTTGAGTCCTACTCACACCATGCTGGGGAAAAATCATGCGCTCTAAAGTTTTCGATAAATGGCTGTTCCGCGGACGCAAGCATCCTCGGTCGCGAACTGATGTCGGCGTTGCAATCGGGTTGACCCTGGTTTCTTTGACCGTGGCGAGCTCGCAAGCTATGACGGGAAGCATTCCCACCTCTGAGTTCTGGAAAAGAGCAAGTACCCAAACACTGGGCGGCTCAAAGAGATTTCTTACTTATTTGAGCACCGATAAGCCCATTTATCAAAGCGGTGAACGAGTCCTTATTCGCGGTGTATTGCTTGATTCCGCGAGCCATCAACCCAAAAACGGATATGGCGGATATGCAAACCTTCAAGTATTGGGGCCGCGGGGTCAATCAATCACATCTGGATCGGTCAACATCCAGGACAGTGTTTGGTCCTACGGCTGGAACGTCGCCAGAGATCAGGCTGGCGGTGAGTACACAATTGTTGTGACGTACCCGGGCTCGGGGCATGCTCCGGCAGAGCGAAAAATTGACATTCGCTCTTACCGAGCCCCCAGACTGAAAACACAAATCATATTCGCGCGCGATGGTTATGGACCGGGTGATACCGTAACTGCTTCTTTGTATTCGAAGAGGGCGGAAGGCGGTGTTCCTGCAGGAGCTAAAGTGTCAGTCAAACCACTGGTTGACGGTATTCCAGTAGAGGCCGGAGTCGCCAAGCTGGATTCAAGTGGGTTTTGTCGAGTTTCTTTCAACTTACCGAATAAGATTGCGCGAGGCGATGGCACCCTTTCGCTTGTCATTGAAGATGACGGTGTAGTCGAGACTGCCTCAAAAACCATTCCGATCCTGCTGCAGAGTGTTGATCTGCAGATATTTCCTGAAGGCGGTGAACTGATCGCAGGATTCAATAATCGCGTTTATGTTCAAGCGTTTCTTCCCAACGGAAAACCGGCGGATCTTCAAGCGCACGTTATTGAGGAGAGCACGGTTGGGCATAAGTCAAGCGTCAGTGTTAAACCTCATTCGCTCATGAACGCACGGAAAAGGGCAGCGGCTCCAGCTCTGCGCGTCTCTAAAAATGTTCTGACGCTATTTAGAACAGAGCACGAAGGAAGGGGGCGTTTTGAATTTACACCTAAAGCAAACAAGCGGTATTTCCTACAGGTGTTGAAGCCATCAGGAATAAAACAGCTTTATCCCTTGCCAAAAGTGAAATCAACAGGAGCTGTAATTCGCTCAGAATCCGATGTCGTAAAACGAGGACAGTTGCTCCGTCTTAAGGTTGGAGCGACATCCACGTGCCGGATTACAGTGGCAAAGCAAGAGAGAGAACTTTCTTCTCGAATCGTTACCACCAGCGCGAAAGGTCAGCCTGCTGGCTTGGTACCGGTTGAATTTCAGCTTCCACAAGATGCTGATGGCGTTTTGACAGTTACTGTATGGGATGAGTTTGACAAACCACTGGCGGAAAGATTGATCTTTCGCGAACCGACAAAGACTCTGAATATCTCCTTGCGATCCAGCAAGAGTACTTATGCGCCGGGCGAGAATGCGCAGATTACAGTAAGAACTACAGATGACTCTGGCAAGCCGGTTTCGGCTATCGTAGGTCTGACTGTCACAGATGACAGTGTTTTGCAAATGCTAGAGAAACGTGATCAACCTCCGCGACTGCCGGTAATGGTTTTTCTCGAGCCTGAAGTTAAAGATTTGGCAGATGCGCAGTTCTATATGAACCCGGTCAATCCGAAGTCTGCACTGGCAACGGATCTATTGCTAGGAACTCAGGGGTGGAGGCGCTTCGCGTATCTCAGTAGCGAAGAGTTCTTAAAGCAGTATGGAGACAAGGCGAAACGTGTGTTGGCATTCTCCGAGTCGAGAAATCAAGTTGTCACTCCTACACTGCATCGGCGTAGTGGTGCAATGATCGGTGTTACGATCGGGGCAGCAGCTGGAGCGCCGCTTGGAACTGCTGTGGGAGCAATCTCTGGACGCGCAACCGGCAGAGGCGCTTGGTCCGGTACAGCAATCGGTGCCGGAGCTGGGGTAGCATCTGTCCTCAAGCGTAAATCCGAGGCAAATTCTGCGCCTGGTGCGCGCTTTCGCTTTGCGCCCCACGACTTTCAGAATAATCGACTCCCTGAAGAGCTCGGTCGCGTCGAAGGTCCTAGAGACGTCAATATGTTTCAGGTCGAACCGACCGTAATTGATGAGCGTCATTATACGACGGGACGCGCTGCTCGCCGTCAGAAAACCAGCCCGACATTGCCTGAAGGTGCTCCGATTGCTGATGGAGATAGCGGCACACTGGCCCAGTTGAGCAGCGTAGACAAGTATTCTTATTACACTAATCCTCGCAGCCACGATACAAATAACAGGATGTTCGCGGTGCGTATTTTTGCCCACAAGGCGCGCGCTGACAGAGGCAATTCTGATCGCAATGACTTTAGTGAAACTCTCTTCTGGTCTCCTGGCACAAAGACCGATCCTCGAACTGGAGAGGCAACAGTAAATTTTGATTTGAGCGACAGCATTAGTTCATTCGAGGTTGCGGCGGATGCTGTCTCTGATTCCGGCTCGATTGGTGCGAAGAAGATCGAAATCAAATCCTTGCGTCCTTTCTATGCTGAGGCCAAAATTCCCCTTGAAGTGACTGCAGGAGATCAAATCATGCTGCCGCTCAGCTTCGTCAATGGCACCAATAGTGTCCTTACGGCTGTGGGTCTAAAAATTGATTTGCCCGAGGCCTTCAAGTTGTTAACTCCAATCAAGCTGCCTCAACAGCTGAGCAGCGGAGAGCGTGCAAGAGTTCTGCAACCGATTCAGGTTGGTCAAGCGGACAAAACGTCGCATTTGAAGATCGAAGCAAAGGCCGGCAATAATGTTGATCTAGTGGAAAGAGAAATCGAGGTCCGTCCAGCAGGTTTTCCTGTGGAAAAGGCTTTTGCCGGCATTCTCGAACCAGGCAAATCGGTGAGAATGACGGTTAACATCGAAGATAGCATTGTCCCTGCTAGTCTGAATTCGAAGGCTGAAATTTACCCGACACCATTGGCAAACTTGACGAGTGCTCTTGAGCGTTTGATCCAAGACCCGTATGGATGCTTTGAACAAACGTCCTCGACAAGCTATCCACTAACCATGGCTCAGCAATATTTCAAAACTCATTCGGATGTGGATCAAAAACTGGTTGCTACATCGCGTGAAAAACTGGAAGCCGGCTATAAGCGCCTTGTTTCCTACTGGTGCCAAGACCGTGGCTATGAGTGGTTTGGACAAACCCCCGGTCACGAGCCGTTAACTGCATACGGTTTAATGCATTTTGCCGATATGAGAAAAGTTGGATCTATTGACGAAGTCATGTTCACAACCACTCGCGCCTGGCTCATGAAGCAAAAGGACGGCAATGGTGGATTTAGTCGTAAGGCTCGCAGTGTCCACACTTGGACCGCAGACAAAGACTGCTCTAACGCTTATATCGTTTGGTCTTTGCTGGAGACTGGCGAACCAGCATCCAATCTTAAGTCGGAACTGTCCTCTCTAAAAGTGGTGGCGGATGCGAGTCAGGACAGTTATGTTCTTGCGCTGGCCGCGAATGCGTTTGATCTGGCTGGAGACAAACAATTTTCCAAGACACTCTCAAAACGCTTGGCGGTACTTCAACGGACGAATGGAAGCGTTGATAAGGTGAAGAACTCAGTGGTCGGTAGTTCTGGAGAAGCTCTCGAATTGGAAGGGACTGCGCTGTCAACTCTGGCGTGGTTGAGAAATGATGAGTTTGCTCCGAACGTTGAGAAGGCTATGAGATTTCTCGCTGAATCGTGCAAGTCCGGTCGCTATGGCTCCACACAGTCAACCGTATTGTCGCTTAGAGCAATACTCGCTTACGACAGGAAGCATGCGCATCCGAAGGCACCAGGGACGGTGCATGTCTTTGCTGACGGAAAGCCGATCGGTGATGTTGCCTTTGACGAAAAAGCTAAGGAGTCAATCAAGTTGCCTGATCTCTCCAAGCAACTTTCACCCGGGCCGCATGAAATTGAGCTCCGGATGGAAGGTGGCTCCGCGATGCCGTATGCGGTGGCGGCTAACTACAATCGTTTGACGCCAGAAAGCAGTAACTCTTGCAAACTCGATCTCGACGTTAGCATGTCGCAGCATCAGTTGACGGAAGGAGCTTCAGCTGAAGTTTTGGCGACCGTCATCAATAAAGACGATAGCATAGTGCCTAATCCGGTCGCCATTATTGGTTTGCCCGGAGGACTAGAGCCACGCCACACTCAATTGAAAGAGCTTGTCAAAGCTCGCAAAATAGATGCATATGAGGTGCGTGGGCGCGAAGTTGTTCTTTATTGGCGGGGGCTAGACAGACGTGAGAAGGTGGTGGTTCCTATCAGTGTAGTTGCTGCCGTTCCCGGCAAATACACTGGACCTGCAAGCCGCTCATATCTGTATTACACGGATGAACACAAAACGTGGATAGATGGACTGAAGGTAGAGATTGCCGCAAAATGAGCTGCAAAGTTGAGAGGTTCCCAGTTCAAGAACCGGAAACCTCTCAAGATCTATTCGTCTGTCGCGCGTTGGGCGTGCGAAGCGTTTAGTTCAAGCTTTCAATCTTCAGTTGTCTTTCTGCTTCGAGCCAATCTTCGCGATCGAAGCCGTGAATGTAGCCACGCTTTTCAAACAGCTCGTATGCGCGTTGAGCAATTTGCTCGAGCTGGACTTGTGGCGCTTGAGCAACTTTCTTCTCTGTTTTTTCTGGAGCCTTGATTGCTTCGGTTTTTTCTACAATCGGAGTCGGCTTTTCTGCTGTTGCAGTTTTTGCTGCCGGTGCTTTAGTCGCTTTTGCTGCTGGGGTTTTGGGTGCTGGATTTTTTGATGATGTTGTTTTCACAGTCGGTGCCTTCGCTTTCGTTGTCTTGGGTGTGGGTGCCTTCGTAGCCGTTTTTTTTGCGGCTGGAACTTTTGCTGCAGGCTTCTTTGCCGCAGGTGTTTTTGTTGCAGACTTCTTCGTTGGTGAGGCTTTGGCCACGGGCTTCTTCGTTGCTGATGTTGCAGCCTTCTTCGGAGCCGCTGCTTTCGCTGGTGGTTTCTTAGCCGTGGTTGTTTTGGTTGCCTGTTTCTTTGTAGAAGATGCTTTCGCTACTGTTTTTTTTGTGGAAGCTATTTTGGTCGGTGCTTTTGACTTTGACACCTTCGTTGCCGATGCTTTCGCGCCAGTTTTTTTCACACCAGCTTTGGAAGCTGTAACCTTCGCAGACTTTGCAGGCGCTTTTACTTTCACCTTTGAGGACGCCTTCGCCGCTGGTTTCGCACTCTTGGTGGCTTTAGTTCTTGCCTTCGCTGCAGCAGTCTTTTTGCTGCTCGGTTTGACTGCCTTAGCCATAATCTAACTCCCTACTCGGATCAATATTTCTGACAAACGATGGATTTGCGCCTTGAGAGGCAGCTACCAGTTTGTGTTCACAAGGACGCCACGGAAATCAACGAATATTATGGATTTGGACTCGTCATTTGTCACGTCGTCTAGCAACCAGACCCAGAGTTAACTTAATGTACATTTGTGAACAAATCGGCTGAACGCCGCAATGGCGTATGGCTTGAAAGTGTCTCTCGCCCGGCATTGATCCTGTAAACTAGGTGCGAAGCCAGGTGGTCTAACGTATATATCGCCTTTGAAGGATGCCGCCAAGACTCGTTCAAGCAACAATAGAAGACATGCCTGAAGTCGCGCGATTGTTCAGAATTTCGCGCGAATAGAAATGCGAAAACAGTGTCCTGCTTTCGCTAGAACACTGTTTCAAACTCACACGTTTGGGTGGCGTACGTACATTGTACCCAGTTAGGCCGCCCGCCGCGAATTGTTTTCGTCGTTTTTCGCACCTGCCTTTGCTTCGTCCTCAGCTGTTTCCGAAGTCGGTTCAGCTTTACCGGAGACGTCTTCACGTCCAATCTTCTGCATGATCCACCGGCGGTGGCGCCATACGAAGATAGCGGCAATAGGTGTACCGATTACAATTAAGACACCAACGATCAGAACGGCTGCGAGAATTGCAGTTGTCGTAAAGCTGACGACTTGCTTCAGCTCTTTCAAGTCGCTTTTTAGTGTCGTTAACTGATCGCCAACGCCCTTAACAGGATCTCTCAACGCGATTACTGGATTTTTCAGTTCGACGATAGGTTCATACATCTGACCCAATTGCCGTTCCATGTGCGCAATACGTCGGTCGACAGAGTTCATACCGGTGTTGATATTAGTAATATCGCCGTGCATGGTGGTCATCTTGTCGTTGACTTCGCCCATGGTGGAATCTACTTGTTGCATATCCGAACGCAAACCAACCATTGGTTTTTGCAAGTTTGCAATAGGTGCTTCCAGTCGCACGATTTGTTTTTGCAATTCAATCACGGTCTTTTGCGTGTCGGTGACGGGTTTCAAAAGCCAAGCAAACGGATTAAGAGCTTGCCAACCCATTCCTTTCTTTTGCTTTTTCATCACTTTCGGATCGATGTGCTGCCCATTAATTTGATTCGACGCATTAATGGTGGCAGTGTCTAATCGCTCTTGTTCAGTTTGACTTACGCCGCCGTTTTTCTTTGAATTTTTTGCGGCTGTTTTGGCTGCTTGTTTCGCTTGCTTAGCTTCAACTTTTGCTTGTTTCGCCTCTTGTTTCGATGCCTTCGCTTCTTCTTTGGAAGCAGCCGCTTCTGCCTTTGCAGCATGAGCTTCCTTAGATGCATCAGCCGCAGCGTCAGCTGAGGCTCCCACGGTAGGCGGTGAGGTGACCGGCGATTGCGCAAAAGCCTGCTGAGCCGGGGCGCTCAAGAGAGCTGCCGTTACTATTGATAAGAATACCTTGTAGTACATAACACTTCCTTTATCTCCGGTGCTGATGGAATGACCGTCTTCGCCGAATTAGGTTCCCAGCAGCCTTCGATTAGATTTCATA
>JYMV01031956.1_pt1 | contig 12458 bp, 7 predicted proteins | sample 338911 | NCBI WGS metagenome assembly JYMV01 (sample SAMN03354496, study PRJNA234377) | hydrothermal vent metagenome | biome: Deep sea; feature: Hydrothermal plumes at the Eastern Lau Spreading Center, Western Pacific Ocean; material: Seawater | place: Tonga | collected 2009 | depth 2000 m m | reverse complement strand
TAATACCGATGTGTGAATTATCGGTGTGATCCTTTACCACCTTTCCCGATTTCGTAAAACCCAGCATCAAGCAAGTCGTGGATGACATCCCTAACTTTTCTAGGCGCGCCGGAATTATTAGCTATTTTAGCCCAATGGCAAGTGGACAACAAACTCCCGCCTCACTTGGCTCGGATTCTTGAATGTGCCAGCGCCTGGCCAAGCGTTACACGTCCTTCCACGCGCGATCCTTCGCCGAGGCGAGGACGGCGTCGCAGACTCGGGCAGTCTCGAGGGCGTCGCGGAAGGTGGGTCGGCACGGTTCGCCGCTGTCGAGGCTGGCGAGGAAGTCGGCGACTTGATGCACGAAGGTGTGCTCGTAGCCGATGCAAAGGCCGGGGACCCACCACTTGTCCATGTACGGCATGTCGCCGTCGGTGATGTGCACGCTGCGCCAGCCGCGCGTGGTGGAGTCGTCGCTGTGGTCGAAAAACTCCAGCCGGTTGAGGTCGTGCAAATTCCAGCGGATGGAGGCGTCGGCGCCGTTGATCTCCAGCGTGTACAACGCCTTGTGCCCGCGCGCGTATCGCGTGGATTCGAACAGTCCGAGCGAGCCGTTCGCAAAGTGGCAGTGAAAAATACAGGCGTCGTCGATGGTGACTTTTTGCTTCTCGCCGGTGGCGGTGTGCACGCGCTCCTTGATGAACGTCTCGGTGACGGCGGACACGTCGGCAATGCTGCCGTTGAGCCAAATGGCGGTGTCGATGCAGTGGGCGAGCAAGTCGCCGGTGACGCCACTGCCGGCGGCCGCGGCGTCCAGACGCCAAAGACCTTCGCCGCCTTGGGGGAGATCGGCGCTGATGGTCCAGTCCTGCAGGAAGTTGGCGCGGTAATGAAAAATCTGGCCGAGCTTGCCGCTATCGACAATCTGCTTGGCCAAGGTGACGGCCGGGACGCGCCGGTAGTTGTACCAGACCGTATTCGGCACACCGGCTTTCTCGACGGCATCGACCATCGGCGTACTCTCCTCGGCGGTGCGGGCCAGCGGCTTTTCGCAAAGCACCATCTTACCCGCCTCGGCGGCGGCGATGGCCACCTTGGCGTGTTGATCGTTGGGCGTGCAAATGTCGATGGCGTCGATGTCGTCGCGCTTGATCAGATCGCGCCAGTCGGTTTCAAAGCTCTCGTAGCCCCACTGTTCGGCGAAGGCCTTGGTGCGATCTTCCGTGCGGCCGCACACGGCCTTGAGCACCGGCCGATGGCCGAGATCCGGGAAAAAGTCGCTGACGCGCTTGTACCCGTTCGTGTGAGTCCGGCCCATAAAGCCATAGCCCACGAGCCCGATGTTGAGTGATTTCTTTTCGCTCATGATTAAATTTTTAATATTCTAAATCTAGTTGGCGGTGGATGAGTCTCGCGAGATTGCTGCGGCGTCCTCCATGACCAGTTGATAGGCGTCGGCGATGTTGACCTCCAATTCCTCCAGCATCTCGCCTTGGCTGAACACGCCCGGCACTTCCTTGAGTTTGCCGATGCACCAACCGCCGTCCTGCCAGTAGTTGAGCGTGAATCGCCTCTGCATCGGGCTATTTTATCAGGACAAGACTTGGAATCAATCCCAGCCGTGCGCGTCGCGGACGTCGATCATCGCCTTGAGGATTGTGTTCCACGTGTCGGGGTTCTCCAGCGTGGCGTTGGGGAACATGCAGCCGTCCCAGCAAATGTGCTTTATGCTGCGGTCGGCGGCGTCCTTTAGCCAGTAACCGGCACAGCGGGTGATGTCCAGTTTGCCGTTGGGATCGTCGGCGGGGCAATGTTTGCCGGTCTTGTCGTGGTCGCCGGCACCGTGCACTTCGCCGTCGTTTTGTGCGACGTGGAAGTCGATGGTCCACGGGCGGAGCTTGTCGGTCATCTGCTCGTAAGCCGCCCAGAATTCCTCGGCGCTGTAGCCTTCCTGCAACAGCGCGTGCTCCGGCGCGTTGTAGCCAAGCGTGTAAAGGTATGTGTGCGCGAGGTCGGCTTGGAAACCCAGCGCCTCGGGCATCCCAACGCCTTCGAGCACGTCGAGCATATCTTTCCAACTATGCATACCAGCCCAGCAAATTTCGCCCTCGGCGGCAAGGCGCTCGCCGTGGCCGGCGGCGATGGTTGCGGCTTCCTTGAAGGTCTCGACGATTTGTGCCGTGTTGGCTGAGGCATCCTCGCGCCATTTCTCCAAACCGAACTCGGCTGAGTCGATGCGGATCACGCCGTACTTACGCGCACCGTGCTCATTGAAAATCTTCGCAATGCGACAGGCCATCCTCACCGCGTCGAGAAATTTGCCGCGCTGCTCAGCCGTGCCCATCGCCGAATCGCCCACGGTGCCGGGCCAAATGGGCGCGACCAGCGAGCCGATATCAAAACCCTTGCCGACGATGAGGTCGGCGATGCCTTTCAGTTCATCATCGGTGGCCTCGGGATTGGTGTGCGGCAGGAACAGGAAGTAGTCGATGCCGTCGAATTTCTGGCCATCCACCTCGGCGGCGGCAGTGAGGTCGAGCATGTGCTCGAGGCTGATCGGCGGTTCCTGGCCTTCGTCGTCGCCTTTGCCGACGAGTCCGGGCCACATGGCATTGTGTAACTTGGGTGCACTCATGGTTATGTTTGGTTTGAAATGTAAATCCGTAAATCGGGCCGGGAATGTTGTGAGAGAGCACCCCAGAGGTCAAGCCACCGATTGCCAGCTTGGCCAAGCGCTTGGGGGAATTGTGCTTGCAACGGAGCCGGTAGATGGGTAGGAAGTCCGACCCCTTTTCGGGGATTCCCGCGATGCCCGCGTGGCGGAATTGGTAGACGCGCTTGATTCAGGTTCAAGTCCCAGCAATGGGGTGCAAGTTCAACTCTTGCCGCGGGCACCATTACTTTGGCAGGAGGGCGAAGTACTGGTTGGAGGTTTTGTCTACTGTGGCCTGTTGGGTGGCGACTTTTTGCGCGAAGGATTTTTCCTCTTCCGAAATTTTTCGGTGCCTGCCGGTGGCTGATTTGACATTCGCTGACTTTGTTTGGGTGTCCGCTTCGAGTTTTTCCGGGAGTAGTTTGAGTTGATCCAAATCTTTTTGAACCGCAGCCACGGCGGTCTTGGCGGCGGCTGTTGATTTTTGCTGGGCGGCCAGGCGGGCCTGGACGGCTTCAATGTCTTTGCCGAGGAGGGTGATGGTTTCCTTAAGTTGAGTGGCCGCCTGGGCCAGGTTCGGGTTATCCGGCTCGACGGCTGCGAGTTCGCCCGCCTCCCTGGCTGTGGATTTTATTTTTGATTGGAACGCTTTTCTGTCGGCAAGCAATTGGCCAAGCGCGTCGAGTTTTTCGTTTTCCCCGCCAAGCGCATCCAGTTGGCTTTGCAGTTTTTCGGAGGCGGTTTTTGTCTGTGCCGGCAGGCCGGCGAGTTGTCGCTGCGCCTTGTCGAGGTCGGCTTGCGCCTGGCTCAATTCCGCCTTGGCCTTGGCGGTGGCGGCGGTGTAGTCGTCCAGTTCCGATTGCAGTTGTCGGAGCGAGAGTTTTTCACCGAGACGGCGGACGTTGATTTGCGCGGCTTCCCACTTGGCGACTTGGCGCGTTGCTGCATCGTGCGCGGACCTGGCTTGTTCGAGTTTTTGTCGGCGCTCGGTTTCATTTTTCTTCAGCGTGTCAACAGCTGACTTGGCGGCGGCTATTGGTTTGTCGGCCGCATCAGCAGCGTCCGTTGTGGTCTTGACGTTTTTTTGTGCCGCTCCGATTTGGCTGTTGCGTTCGTTAAATTGTTGCTGCGCGGTTTTTTGTGTCCCTTGGGTGAGGGTGATTTCAGCGGCGGTTTTTTCGATTTTCTTTTGCCCGGCGGCAATTATTTCCGGGAGGGATTTTGTCCGGGCAAGGGCTTCGTCGTGTTGCGCCTTGGCGGCCTTGAGTGCCGCGTTCATTGCCTGTGTGGCTTCAGTGGCTTTTTCGGCGGCGGCTTTCAAGACGGCGGCGGCTTCGTCTTGTTTGGCTTTTTCGTCGGTTTGTTTTTGAACTTCGCGGAGCGAGGCGAGTTGTCGAGTGAGAAACCCGACCTGTTCGTTCAACCCCGGCAGTTGGGTCGTGGCCTTGGCCAAGGCGGCAGCGTTGTCGTCCTGTTCGCCTAGCAGCTTGGTTTGGGTTTCGTTCAACTCGTCGACTTTGGCCTTGGTGTTGGTCAGTTGGGTTTGCGCCCGGGCAAGCGCGGTTTGTGCCGTGGCCAGTTGGTTTTCGGCCTGCTGTTTTGCGGCGGAACTGTCCTTGGCGGCGGCGTGGTGTTTCTTGAGATTTGCTCCGGCGGCGGTGACCTTGGCCTTGGCTTGCTCGTGGGTCTTGACGGCTTTTTGCCAATCGTCCTCGGTGGCCTTGGCCAAGCGCCGGGCCGCGTCGAGTCGCTTGGCCAAGGTTGGCGGATTGGCGGAGAGTTCGCCGAGCGGCTTGCTGTTGGCAGCGTCCCAAACGGTCACGCTGCCGTTCCACTCGCCGACGATGACGCGATTGTGGGTGAACACGGCCTCGAGGGGGATGCTTTTGAAGCCCTTGATCGCCCGTTTTTGTTTGCCGTTCTGATCCCAAATCTTGACCTGTTTGTCGCGGCCGACGGTGACGAGGTCACCGTTGTGGTTGAATTGCACCGAGAGCGTGCCGCCACCGTGCGCGGTCCAGCTCTTGACCTGTTTGCCGTTGATCATTTCCCAGAGGCGCACGGTGCCGTCCTCACTGGCGGAGGCGAGTATCTTGGAATCAAGCCGCCAACTCAGCCGCGTGATGTCGCCCCGGTGGCCGTTGAGCGTGTAAAAGAGGTTGCCGGTGAACGACTCCCAAACGTGCAGGCCGCCGTTGCGATCGCCGGTGGCCAGCAGCACGGTGTCTGGCGAGAAGGAAACGGCCATCACCCAGTCGGAATGTTTCTTGATGTTGTACAGCGGCTCGCCGGTGGGCAGCTCGAACATCTTGATGCGCTTGCCCGGGCCGCCGAGGACAACGGTCGAGAGGTCGGCCATCATGTCAGCGGCGAGCACGGTGTCGTACTCTTTGCCGAGCGCCATGAGTTGCCGGCCGGTCTTGACATCCCACGCGACCATGCCGCCGGCCTTGCCGCCGCGCCCGCCCCCGGCGATGAGCAGTTGACCGTTTCGGCTGAAGGTGAGCGACTCGATGAAGCCGCCGTTGAACGGCAGCACGCCGAGCAACTTGAGCGTCTCGGTGTGATACAGCAGTGCCTGTTTTTGGCCGGCGACCGCGACGATCGGTGCCCACGGGTTGGCGGCGAGCGCCGAGGTGGCCCCGGCGCGCCTAGCGCTGACGACTGGTTCGAGCAGCAAATGCTCCGGCATGGGCAACGGGCCTTCCGGCTTGCCATCGGTCACGGCCACGAAGCCAAGGTCGAAGGTGTTTTTTTTCTTTTTTTTCGCCGTGCTGGATTTTGTCTCGAGCAAGCCGCCGGTGATCCACTTGGCCACGAGGGCGACCTGGGCGTCGGCAAGCTTGTCCTTTTTGTGCGGCATGAACGGCTCCTCCTGATGGGCGACGAGCTTGTAAAGGAGGCTGCCATCCGAGTTGCCGGCCTCGACCGCGCCGCCGCTGCTGCCACCCTTGAGCATGTTCGGGTAGCTCGTCAGGTCGAGGCCGCCCTTGGCCTTGTCGGCGTTGTGGCAGGAGTTGCACGCACTCTCGAATAGCGGGCTGATGTGATCCTGATACGTGATTTTCTCCTGCGTTTGGCCAAGCGGTGTGCCACCAAGCCAAGCGGCGATCGCGAGCGGGATGGTGTGTTTGAAACGCACGATCAGTGGGTGAAGATGAATTCCTTCGAGTTGAGCAGCGCCCAAAAAACATCGTCCATCGCCGCCTGTTTGTCCGACTCCTTTTCGAGTTGACCGAGGATGGTTGCCTGCTCATCGGCGGAGGGCGGGCGGCAGAGGGTGCGAAGGTAGAGCTGCTCGAGCACCTCGGTGGGCGAGCGCTCCTTGAGGAGTTCCTTTGTGAGGCCGCCGTTCTTGATTCGGGCCTGGACGATGTCGCCGTTCATGAGGTGCAGCGCCTGCGAGAGGTTGGGCTCCATCTTGACTTCGCAGCTGCAGACCGTCTCGCGCGTGGCGCGGCCGAAAGTGGTGAGAAAATAATTCCCGACATTGCCGTCGGCGATCTGTACCGCGCGCGCGCCGAGCGGCAGCCCCTTGAATTTATTCTTGGTTTGCGTGACCTGCGTGATGACATCGAGCAACACCTCCGCCCGGAGCCGGCGAATGCGCCCGTGCGCGAAGTTGCGTGAGTCGGCTGTGTTGGACTCGTTGGTGCGGGTGGCGAGCTGGTACGTGCGCGAGGTGCAGATGTCGTAAACCAGGCGCTTGAAGTCGTAGTTGTACTCGGTGAAGCGCTTGGCCAAGTCGGCGAGCAACTCAGGGTTGGACGCGGGGTTGCTGATGCGGACGTCATCCACCGGTTCGATGATGCCGATGCCGAAAAAGTGCGCCCAGATCATGTTGGCAAGGTTTGGGGCGAAGAATGGATTATCCGCGGACGCCAGCCACTTGGCCATGACGGATCGGCGATCCTGCGAACGGGCGATCTCCGGCACGGCACCACCGAGGAACTTGGGCGTCATGTTGCGGCCGCCAATCGGGTGCTTCACCTCGCCGCTGCGCCGGTTGTAAACGATCACCTCGCGGGGATCCTCCGCATTCTTGCGGCCGATCTGCGAGAAGAACGCGGCGAACGAATAGTAGTCATCCATCGTCCAGCGATCGAACGGATGGTTGTGGCACTGGGCGCACTGGATGCGCATGCCCATGAACACCTGCGCCACGTTTTCCGAAACCTTCAGCGTGTCCCGCTCGATCTGGTAATAATTCGTCGCCGGCGACTTGAAGGTGCCGCCGGTGGAGGAGAGCAACTCCTGCACAATCTGGTTGAACGGCACGTTGTTGGCGATGCGATCCTTCAGCCAGTTGTGATACAGCAGCGTGGCCTTGTAGCTGACCTGATTGTTTTGCTGGGTGCGAATCTGCAGCAGTTCGGCCCACTTCATCACCCACATCTCGGTGAACTCCTTCCGGTCGAGCAACGTCTTGACGAGATTGTTCCGCTTCTCCGGATCTTCATCACCGAGGAAGGCGGCCAGCTCGTCCGGCTCCGGCAACAGGCCGGCGATGTCCAAAAAACTGCGCCGCACGAAGGCTTCGTCGGAGCATTGGTCGGACGGAGTCATGCGTAGCTTGTGCAGTTTGTCGTGCACCAACTCGTCGATGTAATTATTGGCCGCCAGATTCGGTCGCACGTACTTCAGCCCCTGGGGGATGACAACGACCTGGCTGCCGACGGTGAACGTCGCGAAACGCGCCGTGACGAAAGCCTCCCCCCGATTCTTCGCTGTCACCGTGCCGTCCGGCGAAACCGTCGCGCTGTTGTCGTTGTTGCTTTGGAACACGACCAGCGAGGTGACGTCGCGGTCGGTGCTGTCGGAGTAACGGGCGACGACGGTCATTTGCTGCGTTGCGCCGTCGCCCTCGAGCAGCAGCTTGGGCGGCAGGATCTCGATGTTGAGCGGCTTGGCGACGTCCTTCGGGTCGTTGAGTGCGCCGTCCTCGATCCATTGCACGAGGATGTTGTAATGCGGCGAGCCGACGTCGAACTGTTTGCCGCCGGTGTGCGGCACGGCCTCGACCGATTTCTCGACGATCAAACTCTCGGAGGGCAGGGCGAGGTTCAGCCGGCGCGTGCTGAGCTGGCGGGTGATGCGGTGGTGGTCGCCGTCGGGATCGTAGCCGAAGAGTGACAGCATAAAGCCGTCCTGCCCCCGGGCCGAGCCGTGGCACGAGCCGGTGTTGCAGCCGGCCCGCAGAAAAATTGGCATCACATCCAGCCGGAAGCTGACGCGGCGCGGCTTGGCGGCATCGATCACCTTGACCGGCACGACCACCTCGCGGCCACCGAACGACACGTGCACTTGGGTTTCCCCGTCCGCGCTTGGCAGCAGTTGGTTGCCTCGCAACTCCGCGATGCCGGGCTTGGGCAAGCGGAACACGGCGTCGCCGGTGATATCCCGCGTCGAGTCGTCGCCGTAAGTCGCCATGGCCACCAGCGTGTGCGAGTCGGCGGCCGTCTCGAGCGTGACCTTGCCCGGGAACACCTCGATTGATTTCAACGGCTTGGCGGCGAACAGTTTTTCGCGCTCAAGATCGGCGGCCGACTTGGCCCGGAGCGTCACGCCGCCTGGCCAAGTGGCCCCGTCGGCGACCCATTGGCGGAGGGTTTCAATCTGTGCCGGCTTCAGCGGGCCGCCCTTGGGCGGCATGATGTCGTCGTGATCAGCCGCGAGCGAGATGCGCTTGAGCAACAGGCTCCCAGCCGGGTCGCCCTTAGCCAGGGCGGGGCCGGTCTCACCGCCTTTTTCCGCGAGGCCAAGCTCATCCAGCCGCAGGTCGCCTTTTTGTTTATCCGCACCGTGACACTTGACGCAGTTTACCTCGAGCAGCGGCCGAATGTCGGTGGCGAACTCCACCGCTTGGGCGGGCGGCGACAGCGCGGCAGCAAGCCCGGCGGAGGCGAAGATGAGTCGAATCGGTTTCATGGCGTTACGGTGATGTTTGGGCGCGGCGTTCCGCGGCGCGTTCCTTGGCGATGAGGCGCAACTTCTCTAGGCGGCTCAGTGGTTTTTTCGGCTTGGGCTTGGGCACCTCTTTTTTTGCGGCGACCGGCTTGGCCTTGGGCTTGGGCGGTGCGTTCTTTCGCGGCTTGGGCGGGTTGTCGATGCGCAGTTGGCCGCCGCTGCCGGCGGACTGCCGGAGCACGTGGCCGTTCCACGGAATGTTGATGGCGGTGAACAGCGTTTTGCTGGTGCGCGCCCGGGCGTCCTTGGTGGACTGGATAGGGAAGATGAGTTCCTTCGTGTCCTTCGTGATTTTGCGCGACTCGGTGCTGGTGTGAGCCGGGAGGCCAATGAGTTGCACCACGGCTTCGCCCTCGAACGGGCGCAGTTGTTCCACCTTGCAAAACAGGTCGCCGGCCTGGCCGCGCTCGATGGCGGCCATCTCAATCTTGATGTTCATGAACGGTTTCTCGATCCGCAGCTCGGTCAGCGCAGAGGAAACGATAATCGGGCCGGTCTTGGTGCCGGCCTCGCCGAGGACAACAATCTTCCAAGTGCCAATCGCCGCGCCGCCGTTCGCGGTGAGCGGGTAGTCGATTTCGCTTTTGCCCTTCGGCAGCGAGATCGTGCCGGAGGAACCGATGCCGGACGGCTTCCACGGAAGGCGCAGCGTGATCGCGTTGTCGAAGCCTTCGTCACGGATGGCCCGGACTTTCAGGTTCATGCTGCCGCGCTGCAGAATCGCGGTGGGCGGCGTGTCGATCTCGATGCGGAACGGCGCCGGCTCGGTGACGGCGATGGCGAGCCGTTCAACGTTTGTCCGGTAAAAAATCCGGTTGCCCGCGCCGCGAACCATCTCGACGGTGTGGCCGAAGCTGCCTCGGATATTTTTTTTGTCGTCGGAGTGGGCGACCGTCACGTCGACGAGTGCCGAGGCCAGTTCCGCCTCTGGCTTGGCCTCGAACACGACTGGGAAGCGGTCGATGTTCGGCGGCATCTCGACGGCGTGCATCACGATGCCGGGCGGGAGATTTTCGGCCGCGAATTTCAGCGGGCCGCCGAAGTTGCCGCGCGTGACCTGCAGCACCGTGGCGATGCGGTTGCCCCGGGGCACCGGCATCATCTGGCGCGACTGCGTGTCCTGTGCGCGGAAGCGCGGGATGAATGTCGCCAATTCCGGCGCGACCGGGTTGGCCTCAATCCGGTAAACGTAGTCCGCGCCGCCCTTGCCGAGGTGGTCGGTGACGCGGATAAAATGTTTGCCGTCGGCCGGTAGCGTCACGGTGACACGGCTGTCGGCACTGCCGCCGCTGTCGTCGTTGCCCTGGATGTTTTTGCCGTCGGGGCCGTACACGTTAAGCACGCTGTCCAGCGGCGAGCGGATCGAGCGGGCGTGCACGCGCACGTTGATGCGCTGCCCTTTTTTTCCGTTGAACACAAACCAATCGACGTCGCCGTCCTTGTCGATGATGCCGTTGAACGCAAGCGGCAACGACGGCCCGGGGACGGGGACGTTGTTTCGGTTTTCGTTCGGCTCAGTCTCGAGGACATTCGGGAAGCCGGAGACGCGGAAGGGGTTCGGCGACGTCGCGGAGAAGCCTCCGGCCTTCGCCAAGACGCCGAAGTTCGCATCCGGCTTGGCCGGGGCCGTGACAGTTTGGCCGGGCAGTCCGCCTTTCGCGCCGATGAAGTGAATCGCGGTTTTGGTGCCCGCCTGGCCGCCGGCGGGGAAGATTGCGCTTGGCCTCGGGAACTGGCCAACGTGCAACCGGTACCGGCTATTGCCACCGCCGCCGTACGAGCTGTCGCGCACCTCGATCCAGTAATCACCGTCGGCCGGCGCGACGATCGAGGCAAAACAATCCTGTAGCAGCAGCGGCGTGTCGTCTGCGGCGTCGAGCTCGAAGCGCTTGGCGTCGAGGATGGCGATGTACGGGTCGAACAGCGTGTTGCTGAGCCGGATCGCCTCAATCTCGGCGCTGAGCACCTGGCCCTGCTTGGCGGTGACGCGGTAGTAATCCACGTCCTCATTTTGCACCGTGCCCTCGACGGTCGAGTTGATGGGGACGGCCTGCGGCGTGGCGAAGTCGTTGTTCGGTTCCTTCTCGCTGGCGTTGGGGAATTGGCTGACCCAAAACGTCTGCAGCGGGCTGATGCCGGTGGCGGTGACGAGGCGCAGCTTGTGTTCGCCCAGCGCGCAGTCGGCGGCGATTGCAATCGTGGCGCGGGCCTCCTTTGGTTTTTTGGGAACCGGCTCGATCTTCTGCACCTCAAAGCCGGGCGAGTAAAAAAGCACCTCGCGCACGTCGCCCAGCCGGTCGCCGGTGAAGCGCACCTCGACGGTCGAGCCGCGCTGGCCGCCGCGCGGCAGGACGAGACTCAGCCCCGGCGACGCCGCTTGGCCAAGCGCAGCCAAGCCCAAGCCAAGCGCAACGACGGCGAACAAATTTTTGCTGCGGAAAAACATGGCGGGCCAGGAGGTCAGCCGAGCAGCGCGTCAACCACGCTGCCGCCCTTGACGATCTCGATCGGGCGGTCGCCGGGCGCCATCAACTCCTTGTCGCCGACGATGCCAAGCTGGTTGTACACCGTGGTCGTGAGGTCCTCGACAGTCAGCGGGTCTTCCTCCGGCTCCGAGGCGAAGGCGTTGGAGGCGCCGTACACCTGGCCCTCCTTGATGCCGCCGCCGGCGAGCAGCACGCTGAACACACGCGGCCAGTGGTCGCGCCCGTTGTTTTTGTTGACCTTGGGTGTGCGACCAAACTCGGACGACACCATCACCAGCGTGCTCTTCAACAGGCCGCGGCTGTCGAGATCGCGGATCAGCGTGGCGTACGCCTTGTCCAGCGAGGGAGCCTGTCGGGCAAAACCGTTTTTGATGTCGTTGTGGTGATCCCAACCGCCGTAAGTCAGCGAGACAAACCGCACGCCGGCTTCGACCAAGCGCCGCGCGAGCAGCATCCGTTGGCCCGCTTGGTTGCGTCCGTACTGGTCGCGCACCTTGGCCGGTTCCTTGTCCAGCGCGAATGCCTCGCGCGCCTCCTTCGAGCTGACGAGTTTGTAAGCTCCCTGATAAAATTCGTCCATCGCATCGAGCGCGTCGGAGCTTTCCAGTTTGCGGAAGTGATCATCGACCACCTTGAGAATGCCTTTGCGGCGCTCGAAGCGTTCCGGCGAAATGCCCTTGGGCAATGCGAGGTCGCGAACGGAGAAATTGCCGCTGGCCGGATCGCTGCCCAAGCCGAACGGCCCGAAGGCGCTGCTGAGGTAGCCGCTCCCGGCGTGCTCGTTGGGGACGTTCGGAATGCAGACATACGGCGGCAGATTTTTGCGCGAGCCGAACTCGTGCGACACCACGCTGCCGATGCTCGGATACTTGAGCGCCGGGCTGGGGCGGTAGCCGGTGAACATGTTGTGCGTGCCGCGCTCGTGCGCCGCCTCGCCGTGGGTCATCGAGCGGCAGATGGTGATTTTATCCGCGATCTTGGCGGTCTCCTTGAACGTCTCGCCGAAGCGCACCCCCGCAAGCTTGGTGGCGATGTTACCGCTTGGCCCGCGATACTCGAGCGGGGCGTACGGCTTGGGGTCGAACGACTCCTGATGCGCCATGCCGCCCGGCAGGAAAATATGGATGACCGACTTGGCCTGGCCCTCCTTGCTCTCGTAGTTTTTCAGCGCGGCGCGCGCCTCCATGCGGAGCAAATTCGGCAGCGACAGGCCAAGGCCGCTCATCATTCCCACTTGGAGAAAATCCCGGCGCCCGAGCAGATGTCTTGCGTGGAGGATTTCCGGGGTGAGGTTCAGTTCGTTTTTCATAATTGACTCAAAAACTCCTTGGGGCCGTTACTAAAGAGGATTCCCCACTTTGGCAACCCGC
>JYMV01043758.1_pt1 | contig 12461 bp, 11 predicted proteins | sample 338911 | NCBI WGS metagenome assembly JYMV01 (sample SAMN03354496, study PRJNA234377) | hydrothermal vent metagenome | biome: Deep sea; feature: Hydrothermal plumes at the Eastern Lau Spreading Center, Western Pacific Ocean; material: Seawater | place: Tonga | collected 2009 | depth 2000 m m | reverse complement strand
GGGTCGCATAGTCTGGCCATTGCGTTGGATTGCTAATCCAATGGGAGTTAATCCCACGGGGGTTCAAATCCCCCTCCCCGCGCCAAGCAATAAGCTAATATATCACCGAATGAATCAAGATACATGTTGAGTGCAATTAAGATAGCCATGGCGTTGTCTGTCGCACTTTCGTTCTGTACGCCATGCTCATCTGGTTTAGCGAATGAAATCTACGAAATTGAAGCCGAGGATTCTGATAGAGAATACGCTAATGGGTGGACACACCGGCCTTTAGCTGAACTGTTTACAAGTTTGAGTTGTGTGTACTGTATGAGTTACGCTGATCCTGCAATGGAAGAAGTTATTCATGATGCTGAAAATGATGAAGCTAATCCATACAACATAATCTTTTTTCACCAGACTAATGGTGGAGCTGGTGACGATCCTTTCCATACTGATGATTCGCGATCTAGAATGAGAGATCATTATGGACAAACTGGAACTCCAAACGCTCAATTTGATGGGAATTATAGATACGTTGGAGGAGGTGGTGAAGAGAATTATGAAGATTACGTTCAAGCCATGGATGATTCTGGACAAAGAGAAGGAGAAGATGGTGATGAACCATTCAAAATTGTTGATTTGGACATATATAGCGAATTCCTTGGTTCAGAAAGTGAAGGTGAGGCTGGTCAATTCAAAATAACAGTGGATATTACCTACCACGGCCAAACGGGGGGAGATGATGATATACCAACTGAACCTGATGATATTCTAGGAGGAAGCACCGACCTAAATGGTGAACTCTTCGTCTTTATGGTAGAGGATGGTGTTCCTGCTTATTCCTCATATCTAGATACTGTATGGAATAATCGAATGGTCTTCAGAGAGTATGCAATTGAAGATGAGGAATTTACTTTGGAGGAAGGGGATTCCACATCCTTCAGTGCTGTCTGGAAAGTACCGACCACCCAAACCGATGGAGATGGGGTGACAGGTGACATAAAGATTCCAATAAACCCTGGGAGAATGATACCTATTGCCGCTGTATTTGATAGGGATGACACTGAGTCCGGAAAGGACCAAAATGAAGGCGACGATACTTATCCTACTCCAAGATCTATTCAGTCTGCCACGAGAGATGTTCCTGAGATCAAAACAAAGACTGAAAAATACTTGGACGACGGAGCAGAAATTCAAGCAACCTTCGATGCGGATGAAGGAATTGGAAACTCATATGTGGTGTACAATTATGAATCCACTAATTATACTGGTGAATGGATAACCGATGAAATGAAAATCGAGGGCGTGGAAGTTTGTGATGAAGAGACCGGAATCTGTTACGCATATGCAGACGCTACAGGCACGTCTGTGATTCCATATTCTGAAGAAAAACCAATATTCTATCAAGTATTATTTGTTGATGGAAACAAAACCTCAAGCAAGACTGAAGTGGAGCAATTTGTAGGTACGGATGGTGGTTCACCTCCAGTACAAAAAGAAGAATTGCCACTGTTACTGATTGGCGGTGGAATACTTCTATTGGCAGTCATAGCTGGATTTGTTGCATGGGCCCGAAGGCCTAGTTCGGGATAAGACACAACTGTAAAATATGTCCCTATATTCAACCAAGATAGTATGAACAAGATGCGAAATCTGACTGCGGCCGTAATCTGTTTTATGTTTGTAATCTCATCACTGATTATTCCTGTGGAGGCAACTGTGGCTGAACCCGATGATTATCCCAATGGATGGACCCATAGACCGCTTATGGAACAGTTCACCAGCCCCTCCCTGTATGAGTATTGAACCAGATGTGGCAAAACTCTGGAAGGAATTCAGAGAAGATCCTGCAGAGCCTGTAACCTTCATATCATTTCACCAAACCAATGGTGCTTATCATGATGATGAATTTGTAAGTCAGGAATCAAAGGACCGATATGAACATTATGCAGTTCAGGGCACTCCGGATGCGCAATTTGATGGTGGGTACATTGAAGAACTAGGTGGCGGGGATGGTACTTACGATACTTACAAGGACCACTATTTCGAAAGTGGGGAGAGAGATGTCAAGCCAACTGAATTGCGAGTATGGCAAGAGTTCAGGGAAGACCGGTTTATCTTTACTGTAAATCTGACGTACCTGGGTGAGGGAGGAATCCACCCTCCATGGGATCCTGATGTCCTGGATTCCAGCGTGTACTTGTTCGTTGTAGAGGATGACATAATGGCTTGGAGTTCCGAAGAGGGAAAAGAAGTAATGAGTCACAATGTTTTCCGTGAAACGGCATTACATAATGAACAGATTAGTCTTCAGCCCGCAGAGACTTGGACACATGAAGTGGAATGGGTAATTCCTGATACTATCCTTTATCCAAGTGGTCATGAGGACCGTGATGGGAATGAACAAGAGGGTGAGCACCCAATTCCTACTCCCATAAATCCTGCCAAGGTTTCTGTTGTCGCAGTTGTTTATGACAATGATGATACTTCAAGAACCACTACTGCCGGTAAGACTGGAAATAGTGCTGATACCCCACGAGCTGCCAATTCTGCTACACCCAAATCAACAGCCTATGATGAAGAGAATGAACCTCCAAAAGTAGTCAGTTATGATGAGACTCTAGTTGGCAATATTGCTGAAATTAGCGCAGTTCTAGAGGATGATGATGGTATTGGTTCGGCCTATGTTATCTATAACTTTCAAAATGGTTCATACGATGATGAGGCTTGGGGAGTAATGCCTATGAAAGTGGACGAGAATAATGTTGCTACTGCCTCAATTGAATTTGCAGAAGGGGATCCTGTATGGTACCGGATTTTGCTGGTAGATGGAAAACATGGTTTTGCAGCCAGCGAGGCTAAACAGTTCGAGGGGACTGGCGGTGGATTCATGGAAGACTCTCCAGGATTTGGGTTGGTGGCCATAACTATGGCCTTATTGATCGGATTAATTAGAAGAAAAGATTAACTGAGAATGCATGGCCACAAAGAATATTGAACCTGCAATTCAGGAAGCTGAGCCTCTGCAACCAAAGACGAATTGGGGCGCCCTGGTAGAAAATGTAAGCCAGAGCAAAGGATACAATACGATTCTGGAGAACAAGGTCCTAGTCAGCATGGGGGTTGCCATAATCCTGATCCTGGCCATCGTTCTATATGGAACAATCGGAGGGGAATCTGATGCCCCGGATTTTACACTAAAAGATACGGAGGGGAAGACATTCTCACTATCTGATTATGAAGGTGAAAAGGTCGTTGTCCTGGATTTCATGTTCACCACGTGTCCACCTTGTGAAAAATTCGTAGATGATGCACTTGAACCGTATTCCAAGGAAATGGATAACGGCAATGTAGTTATCATTTCTATAAGTGTTTTTGGTACTGATAATGAAAATAAACTAAGTGATTATGCCAAGGATTATGGGTGGAGACATGCACTATCTGATATTGATGGTGATATTGAGATTGCATATGAAGTTCAAGGAACTCCTAAATTATTTATCATTGATAAGGACGGAAAAATCACCTACACGGCTGGAGGTACAACAACGGCCGAAAAAGTTCCTAAGAATCCTGAAGAACTAGAATTAGAAGTGAACAAAGCCCTGACCGGACAAGGCGCACTTGTGAAGGTTAAAGAATCGTCTATCTATCTATTTGCCGTCGGAGCCGGCGTTATGGTCTTCTTTTCCCCATGCTCATTTCCCATGCTGCCCGGTTACATGTCCTTCTACCTTGCCAACAAAAAACAGCGTACCGGCAAATTTGACGAAAAAACCGCAAGGGAGACTTTACCGGATGGGTTGGCCACTGCTGCTGGGTTAATGGGAATCCTGTTGTTAATTGGAATTTTGCTAATTCCATTTATTAGTATAATCGGAGGATTTATTCCTGTACTTGAACTGGTTGTAGGTTTCCTGATTCTATCCATGGGCACCGTAATGGTAATGGAATATGACTCCGGGAAGATAGTCAGACCATTCAAAAACCTGATGTCGGCCATATCTAGTTCACAACCAATGATTCTGGTCAAGAATTGGATTGAAAGGGGTATCAGAGCAATCACGGGAAAAGAGTTTAGTTTCTCCGATAACGCAGACGGAACTAGAACTGGACTTTTCTGGTATGGTGTTGCCTATGGCTCTGCTGCCACAGGTTGTGTGGCCCCAGTCATTGTAGGGCTGTTAAGTGCCAGCATCGGTAGAGGAATCTTCACTGGACTGTTTGTTTTCTTGATATTCTCGGCTACGGCCGGGGCCCTTATGGTTGCATTCACCATGATGGTGGCTGCATCCGAATCCACAATAGTTGACAAATTGAAGGCCTCGACCCGTCAAATTGAAATGGCTGGTGGAACGGTTATGATAATTGTCGGACTATACCTGATGTACTATTTCCTTTCAACGAGTGTATTCTAGATAATCAGTAGATAACGGTGGCTCTGGAACCAAGTCTTTGCCGAAGGCTTTCTTTCCAACACTGATCAATGTTGTTTCCTGATACATCTCAACGTTGGTGTACAGATCATCAAAGTATATCGGACGATGGGCCTTGGCCTGGTCCTCATCAATAGGATTATTTACTGTAAGAATTTCATTATCCTCTCCCGTGATGACTATCCAGTGCGGGATATCATCATCCTCCTCTTCGAAGATTATAGTGGAGACCAGGGCGAATATGACCCTGTCGGCCTCCAGAGCTTCCCGTATATCTTTTAATGTGGGTTTACGGACTTCCTGAGTAGTTCCATTAAGGGCACAGACTCGTTTTTGCATGTCGTGAAAGAATTCCAGGTAATGTTCATTGCCGTTATTGGCCTTGACATATGTCTTGGCCCGTTCTATCAGCCCCAATCCAGGGTTATCGGTTATTATGTGGGGATGGAGACCACGTACAGCTAAAGGAGCACAGATGCCGTACCTTCCTGCTCCCTTCATCTCTACAGCATGGCCCTCCCTCCATAATTCAACTTCTAGGTCCCGATCCATCTGGCTTACGAAATTGAAATATTTGAGGGCCATGGCAACGCACGCGGGGCCGCAACTGAAATCCATTGTCTGGGAATATAATGGAACGTCTAGATTCACGAAAAGCCACTCTGGGAGCGGACAAATAATATTTGCCTATTTTGATATTATCGGGAGAAGGCTATTGGCTGCTGTCTCGGCTGCATTGGCAACATCGTCCAGACGTTGAATCAGGCGATACATATGAGCTGCAGCTAATGGCTGGTCATCACCATTAGTGAATACGTATGCTGCGGCTTTGGCTTCGGCCTTGTCTGCACTGTGTTCTAGCTCATTTACCCGGACTATGTGTTCGTGCATTATGTCCTTCTCTCTGTTGGCAAAAGCCGATTCCAGAAGAAACTCAAATCTTCCCACGGTTTTTTGATATTCTTCTACTGTAGCTGTTACGGATTCGGCTAGGTCAAGTACTAGAGACCGAGCCTTGGTGTTGTCATACAACTCTCTGAAAGACAATATTTCAGTCACATTCTCGGCATAATCTGCTATTCGGTCCTGACGTGAGACCAGTTCCAGAAAGACGGACTTGTCAACGGCCAGTCTTACGCTACCGCGGAGCATATCTCTTATCTTGTTCTTGATCTTATCTGCCTTCAGTTCGGACTTGGATGTTGCTTTGATATGTTCCTTGATATTGGTACCTTCACAAGCTGCCTTGACGCAATCGTTCATCCTTTCGACGGTCTCAAAGACCCTTTCGGCGTGCTTATAGTATGATTTGAATACGCTGGGGCCAATTCGACTTTCAAACAGTTTCATTATTATCCTCCATTCCCAACTTCAATTTCAACCTTTGGGCCTGTTCTTATTGAATGATAGAGAAGCCATAATATGGCTGACATGATGATCAGGACCGAGACAATGAAACGGGTTTCATCAAGCCCGAATATGGCATACAATATCATTGCTCCAAAACCTGCTGCCGGTATACTGGCAACCCAACTAGCTGCTATCTTACCAAATACCCGGAAGTCAACCGATGATGCCCCGCCTGCAAGTCCTACTCCTACCACAGATCCTACAAGTGTGTGTGTGGTAGAGATTGGAATGGCTAAAAATGGCATGGAGAATATCAGAACTGTGGTCGCAGCTGCAAATTGAGCTGCAAATCCACGGGTAGGCGTAATGTGTGTAATTTTTTCACCGATAGTCTTCATTACGCGATAACCCCATGTAGTAATCCCAATTACAATCCCGAAACTACCAAGAAGCACCAACCAGAGTGGAACCTCAGCTTCTGGACCTAGGGAACCAGCCTTGAAGACTTGCCAGACCGCAGCCATAGGCCCGATTGCGTTACTCCTATCATTAGCTCCGTGAGCAAATGCAACATAACAAGCTGTAATCACCTGTAGCCAGACAAAAATCGTCTCAACGCCCAGATATCCGGTCTCCTCAAACTCGTACTTACGTAAAATTGCATAGAGAATAGTACTACAGAATAGTGCCAGAACCAAAGCTGCCATCAAACTATTTGCAGGCAGGCAGGGTCCCAGTGAATCTATGAAACCCAAACCTTCAGCACAATCCTTCGAAGGAAGCCAACTACCAGGCAAGACATATTTGAGGGCTTTGAATTGTAATGCGAGACTTAACACAAAGAAAGTTGGGAGTGCCAGTATAGGGGCCATCCATCTTGACCTCTCAATTGGATCCTCCGTATCCAGAATCATCGTTTTTATAATGTAAAAAGTGCAATAGGCCAGGGCTCCTCCAATAAGAGGGGATGCAATCCAACTGATGACAATCTGACCTACTTTGGTATAATCAATCATCTCCGGATCAATGAAGAGTCCAATACCTACAATCCCTCCCACAATGCAGTGGGTTGTAGACACTGGAAGGCCATAACGAGTGGCTAATGTGATCCATAATGCTGCTGCAAGCATTGCCGCAATAAATCCGTAGTAGAGTTCGGTTGACAGCATTTCCATTTCTTCCTCGGAAATGACCAGAACTCCCTTTCGTACTGTATCTGTGACCGCATCTCCTGCGAAAAAAGCGCCCAGGAATTCAAAGACCGCAGCAATGATTATCGCGTTACGTAATGTCAGAGCCTTGCTGCCAACACTGGTACCCATAGCATTCGCTACATCATTGGCGCCTATGTTCCAGGCCATATATCCTGCGATTACTATAGCTAGGAAGATCATCAGATCTAATCCAAACATTATAGTGGCCTTAAACTGCCTATAAATAAATATATGCTAAATATTATATATAGACTATATATATCTACAAGCACATACAAGGGTTGAAGACCATGGAAAGCAGAAAATTGCAAAAGACCGGCGGTTCCACTTTGATAGTCTCACTGCCAAAGAAATGGACGAAGAAAAACAAACTCGATTCGGGTTCGGAGGTCAGGTTGCTACAGCAACCCAATGGTACGATTACCATAGATCCAGGCCAACCGGATCCAAACAAGATGATCTCGACCGTTAAATGTCATGATGAGAAAAATCAACACCTGTTCAGGGACTTAATCGGCGCCTATCTGGCAGGAAGTACTGAAATAATAGTTACTGGAAATCCCCGACTGACCGTCAAGGATAGAAAAACGATACGTAAATTTTCGGCAAGTGTCATCGGAATCGAGATCATTGAAGAAGAAGCGGCACAGGCCATCCTGACTGACATGTCGAATCCGGGGGCACTGCCCTTCAGACGGGCCATCAAGAGACTGTACAAGATAGTCAGCGCAATGTATAACGATTCAATCCTGATCCTGGAAGGTTCAGAGGAACTGGCCGCGGACGTCGTAGACCGGGACGAGGAAGCTGACAAACTGCAATGGTTTATTGAAAGGCAGTTCAACATGATGCTTGAAGATTCAAGTCTATCGCGAAAATTACAGGCCTCCTCCTTCGAGGGAGGTGTCTATTCAAATGTCGCACGTTATCTGGAAAGGATCGCCGACCATGCATGCAGATTTGCGGAGGTGGGATATGTGGCAGGCCTAATTCCCGGAAGAAAAATGCTCCCTCTGGCAAAGAAAGCGAGTGAGATACTGGAAGACGCCATGAAGAGCTTCATCAACAATGATCCACGCAAAGCCACGGTTGTGATCGACAAAGGAAAGAAGGCCGTGCGAAAGGCTCAAACATACTCCGAAAACCGATACAAGAAGGAGATGGAACATCCCCTTGAATTCTCAATAGCCATGGATGCTATTATGAGGACCATTGCCTATTCAACGGACATCTCCGAGGCAGCCATAAATTACTCGGCAAAAATTGGAAATAAATGATATCCCGACTGATCCTGATGCGACACGCCAAGAGTTCATGGAAATATCATGATCTCAGCGACCACGAAAGGCCATTGAACCAGAGAGGGCGTAAGTCGGCTGTCAAGATTGCCAAGGAACTGATCCGACTGGAGTGGATACCTGACAAGCTATATTCCAGCGATTCCGCCAGAACAAGGGAGACCTGGGGCAGGATGAACAAGTATATCAATGGAGTGGAGGTCGAATATTCTCACCAATTGTACCTCAGTGGAGTCAGTAGGATCCTGAAGAACCTGCCTGACGAATTTGATTGTGGAACCATTATGATCCTGGGGCACAACCCCGGTTGTACGGAATTCCTCTCCTATCTTTGTGGAGAATGGCACAGGGTCCCCACTGCAGCCACTGCATTGCTTACTAGAAAATCAGCAGAAGAATCGTGGAAGGCTGAATCCAACTGGACTCTGGAGGAATTACTCCTACCGCGGGAATTATAGAACTACAATATCTGTTCCAGGAACAATTTACTCCTTTTTTTCTTTGGATTGTCAAAGAACACATCAGGAGTGGATTCCTCGACCAGGTGACCCTCATCGAAGAACATTACTCTATCTCCCACTTCTTTTGCAAAACCCATCTCATGAGTGACCACGATCATCGTGATGTCTCTTCTAGCAAGGTCAATCATAACGTCCAGAACCTCCTTGATCATCTCGGGGTCCAGTGCCGATGTCGGTTCATCGAACAGCATTATCTTGGGATCCATCGCCAAGGCTCTGGCTATCGCCACCCTCTGCTGCTGACCCCCAGACAGTGCAGAGGGATACTTGTTCTTCTGTTCCGGAATGCCTACCCTTTCTAACAATTTGTTAGCAATTTCCTCAGCTTCCCTCCTGCTCATACCTTTAACTTTTTGTGGAGCAAGAGCCACATTCTCCAGTACCGTCAAATGAGGGAACAATTCAAATTGTTGGAAAACAAACCCTATCTCTGATCTCACATGTTTCAGGTCAGCCACAGTAGTATCTTCGTTCAATTCTATCCCATCAACGATGACTCTCCCCCCATCATGGGGTTGAAGTCGATTAAGGGTACGTATGAACGTAGATTTGCCTGAACCGGAAGGTCCCAAGATGATCATTATCTCGCCTTGCCTAATTCTTACATCTATGCCCTTCAACGCTTGAAAGTCGCCGAAACTGACGGTTACGCCCTCTGTCACTATAATTTCTTTACTCATGTTGCCTCACCTCCACCTTCGCGTGCCAATCCAAGGTTCTTCTCAATGCGTTGAGATATCCTAGACAGATAGAAGGACACTATCCAAAATATCATCCCTACAAAAAGTAATGCCTCTGGATATAGACCCACAAATTCCCATTGAGCGGGAAGAACCTTGGCAACTTGGAATGCATCATGGACACCAAGTAAATGAATCAATGAAGTGTCTTTCCACAAACCGATCATATTACTGACAATCGCAGGCATGGTAGTTCGTATTGCCTGAGGTAGAATAATCAGCATATTTGTCTGTGTAGTGGATAGGCCCAAGGAAAGAGCAGCTTCCTGCTGACCAGTTGGTACGGCTTGCAGACCTCCTCGAAGAATCTCGGCCAAGTAACAGCCTGTAAATAGAGATAAAATCAAAATTGTCCTAGATACTCGATCGGCATCCCAAACTGGAAACAGCACGTCAGGTAGTAGAATATATGCAATAAACAGCCAAGCTACCAATGGCCCTGAGCGAACCGTCTCGATTATCGCTACGCTGGGCCAACTGAATACCGGAAGACTGCTTCTTCGACCAAAGGCAAGGGCAATTCCAACTCCAAAACCCAGCACTATGGCTGCACTTGAAAGTATAAAATTGAGGAACAGACCACCCCATTCGCCAGGGGAAACACCTTCTTCCCCAGGTGGATCAAGAAAGTATATGGTCAATATGAAAGTCACGACGCCGAAAACTGTGAGGGCCTGATGAAAGAAATTCACTTGATATTCTTCAGCATCCTTGTAGTAGTGGTGTGAAATTAGGAAGGATGCATATGTTACAAACAATGCTCCCAACAAGCGATACAGTGTTTTGTGGTAATCATAATATGATATTGTACCCTCGGGACGGATATTTTGGGTCGCGGCAATCACTGTGCAAAACGCAAAGATTGTGAATGGTATCAGGAATTTTCGGCGCTTCTCACCTAAACTTCCATAACCGCTTCCAAACAAGGCTCCTATCATGAAAACTGGTGGCCAGAGCCTCTTTACTTCCACACCATGACTAGTAAAGTAGGGACCTAACACTAACATACGGCGATTTACCCAGATAACTTCCCAGTTCGCACTGAAAAAGACGAAACTGATTATTCCTTCAAGAAAATTGAATATAATGTAAAAACAGATTATGGTTGTTATAATATTGGCCTTGTTGTTGAACAAATTGTCTCGATAGAGATAACTTAGATAGGCAAATGAGGCCAATGAAAGGAAGATGAAAATATCACCAAGAACTAGGGAAGCAAATGGTTGGTCCCAAAAAAACCATGACCTGGACTTTTGAATTGATAATCCAGTATAAATAAAAATAAGTGACAAAAAGAAGGCTAGTTTGGTATGTAAATTCTTGTCCACAGGTTCATAACTTGAAAACCAGACCGATAGATAATCTGCGAAAGACTTTGACTTACTCATATTTTCACACTCGTGACTCTACTGTTCATGTAATTCATTATTGCAGAAATCATCATACTCCCGATCTGATAAGTGAGTAGCAATATGATAAAAGCTGGAACGGCTTGTCCTGCGTTGTTAACTATACTATTAGTGACAGCAAAATGATCACTGAAACTAATGATGATTGCCAGACTTGAATTCTTCCAGCAATTGAGGTATTGATTGTTCAATGGAGGTATCATACTGCGGAGAGCCTGTGGCAGGATAACCAGACGAAGTCGTTGGAATGGTGACAGACCTATAGATATTGCTGCCTCAACCTGACCTCTTGGAAGCGATTGAATGCTGCCCCTAACTATCTCAGCCACCTGCACGCTGGTATAGATCGTTAGGCCGATCATCAATGCAATAAAAGGCGAAGATACCTCCTCTCCCCCCTCGAAATACCATGACGCATAGCCAGAATTTGGTTGCACAAGTACGGGTTGCTCGATCTCAACTGCCCATTTCAATAACAAGGATAAAAGCAGTAATGTTCCAACCCACAAAGCCATTCTCTGACGTAAACCTTCATCCGAATCATCTACTCCATCTCTATCCAGACGTCTTGTAACTATGTGGAGGATAACAAATGGAATAATAAAAACTATGATAAGAGAGAACAGATTCCTAAATGGGTCGCAAGATGACCCGAAAAAACAGAAGTCTACAATGATTCTAGGAAACATAATCGTACGATTACTGATAAATATCCAGTCCCAAAGAACCCACATTTCATTGAATCTCGGTAGTATATCTCCCAGAATCATCAGCCAGAAGAATAACTGGACCACCAGAGGCATGTTACGGAAGAATTCGACGTACGCTTCTGCCAGTTTAGAAAGTAAAAGATTGTTTGACAGGCGGGCCACTCCAACAAAGGTACCGATAATTGTACAAAATAGAATGCTTATCAGAACCACACGGACCGCATTGGATATGCCCACAGCATAGAACTTCCATCTGGAGTCCTCCAATTCTGTTTCCCATGGCCAGTCATTAGTAAGTTTCCAACCGACATTCTCATCCATGTACTCCAAACCAAAATACCATGATTTGTCAGTCTGATTGAGATAAAGCAATTGTAAAACAAAGTACAAAATAAAAGGCGTTAAGGCCACTACTGAAAGATACTGTGCGTTCCTGTCGGATTCTTTGGGATTGAAGCTTCCGCTCTTTAGATAGTAAATACCACCAAATACTAATAATGAAAGCAAAATAGGCAGCCAGAAACTTAGAGTGACAATGGCTGGATCTGTCAGGGCAAAGATCCAATCATAGAATTGTGGAACTCCGTTTGCTCCATCCTGAAGTAAGAGTAACGCTTGTCCAAGAAAATTTACGCATAAACGGTAATAAAAATAAATACAGATTACAAGGAGCCAATTGTTGAATAAAAAATCTCTAATATCAAAAAACAGGTTGTCAGGTTGCTTCCTAACTCCAGTCACATAATCTCGAAAACGATTGATGTACGACATCAGATATCAAACTCATAACGACCACCCCGA
>JYMV01017128.1_pt1 | contig 12461 bp, 10 predicted proteins | sample 338911 | NCBI WGS metagenome assembly JYMV01 (sample SAMN03354496, study PRJNA234377) | hydrothermal vent metagenome | biome: Deep sea; feature: Hydrothermal plumes at the Eastern Lau Spreading Center, Western Pacific Ocean; material: Seawater | place: Tonga | collected 2009 | depth 2000 m m | reverse complement strand
TGGATGCTTTTTTTATATTTGTAGTATGATCAATTTGAATATCAACGACGAATTTTCACAACTTCAAGCGGTAATATTAGGAACCGCCAAAAGCAATGGTGACACCCCCAGATTAGAAGACGCCTATGATCCTAAATCGGCAGAACACATTAAAGCCGGAACCTATCCGTTAGAAGACGATATGATTAGAGAGATGGACGCGGTGAACGCTGTATTCGAAAAATATGGGGTAACCGTCTATCGACCTAAAATAATTGAAGACTACAATCAGATATTTACACGCGATATTGCCTTTGTGATAGAGGATAAGTTCTTTAAAGCAAATATCTTACCCGATCGCGAGAATGAATTTGAAGCCATAGAGCATATTTGGTCCCAAGTTCCAAAAGAAAAACGCATACGTTTTCCCGAAGATGCGCATATCGAGGGTGGTGACGTGATGCCTTATGGCGATCATATTTTTGTAGGGACGTATTATGGTGATGATTACTCTAATTTTATCACAGCGCGAACCAATATGAAAGCAGTTCGTCATTTACAATCTCTTTTTCCGAATAAGAAAGTAAAGTCTTTTAACCTTCGAAAATCGAATACAGTGGCGCAAGATAATGCGTTGCATCTCGATTGTTGCTTTCAGCCTATTGGTCATGGCCGTGCGATTATCCACAAGGAGGGATTCTTAAATGAGGATGAATATGAATGGTTGGTGAATTTCTTCGGAAAAGAAAATTGTTTTCATATTAGCAAACTGGAAATGTATCATATGTTCAGTAATATCTTTTCTATTTCTGAAGATGTCATTGTTTCAGAAAAGAACTTTACCCGACTCAACAATTGGCTACGCGAAAAAGGGTATACCGTAGAGGAGGTGCCTTACTATGAAATTTCCAAACAAGAAGGACTGTTGCGTTGTACGACGATGCCATTGCGACGTGCGTAATGTAAGTTTCATGCGTTTTTCACGTTCTAACCATGTACCTAATTCGTGGATCAAATGAAATACACGCTAGCGCTAGTAACTGTTTTATTTTCAACCTTCTCATCCTATTCTCAAGGCAGGATCGATGGATTTTACGACCCAAAAGGAGCTGCTACTTTCGTTCTTGGTGCGGGACAGGAAGACACCAATCATTATTATGCAGGCACTACTAAGACCGATATAAAACGCCAATTGCAATATATTAGCGTGTATGCCGCCTATGGAATAATTGATAATGTTGAGGTATCAATAGCGATTCCGTACCTTAAGAGTGATGAGAATACCAATTTTCAAGACCTTTCTGTTTTTCTGAAATACCAGTTCGCTAACCGTGATTTTTCGAACAGCCAGTTGGCGTTTTCGGGAGCTATTGGTATGTCGACACCCATAAGCGATTATGCGATTGGAGGTCTTAATGACATTGGCCAACAAGCTACCATCATAGAAACTCGGTTGATGACGCATTATAAACTAGATTCCGGATGGTTCGCTACTTTGCAAAGCGGATTTTCGTTTAAACTGGAAGAAGTTCCAAACAGCATTCCTGTCGTGTTTAAAGCAGGTAAAGCCCTGTCTAAATACTACTTCGATATTTATTACGACTTTCAACATTCCTTTGGGGGGATCGATTATTTAGGAACACCACCGCCTCAAAATTTTAGAAGGTTTGGTGTTGATTATCATAAAATTGGAGGTACGTTCTATTTCGTCCTTTTTAAAGATTTTGGTGCGTATGTAAGCGGTTCTTACGTGCTTGGAGGTCGAAATGTCTTTGCCGGGCCGGGATATGGCGTCGGATTGGTTTATTCGCTTCGGAAGCAGGATCTATAATAGTTAAGATCTTTCCGAAGTTATAAAAATGAATAGAATAGTGCGCTTTAGATTCATTTTAAAACTGTTAATAAACTTTAACTTCGACCTAAAATTTCCACTTTCAAGAGTCGTTATTGAGACAAAAAAACCAGTACATTTACAGTCCAAAATTTAACCACATTGACAAGACAAATTACCGATACTATTTTAATGATTCGACCCGTTGCCTTTCGTATGAACGAAGAGACAGCCGTTAATAATTATTTTCAAGAAGACTTAAATTTAAAGAATGCAGAGATCAATGCCAAGGCTCAAGAAGAGTTCGATCGCTTTGTAGAGAAACTTCGAGGAGTAGGGGTTAATGTGATCGTTGAAAATGACGATAAGAAGATGGACACCCCAGATTCGATCTTTCCTAACAATTGGATCACGACGCATGAAAATGGAGACATCGCCATCTATCCACTATTTGCAGAGAACAGACGAAAAGAACGAAGAGAGGAAGTATTAGATCGTTTTGAAAAAGAAGGGTTTAAAATAGCCAATATTGTAGATTATACGGCTGCTGAGGAGGAAGGGTTGTTTCTAGAATCGACCGGTAGTTTATTGTTAGATCGGGTAAATCAGAAGGCTTATTGCGCCTTATCACCAAGAGCCGACGAAGAATTGTTGATCGAATTCTGTGAAGATTTTGAATTCACCCCGGTGATCTTTACCGCCAATCAAACTGTAAATGGAAAACGGATGCCTATTTATCACACCAATGTCATGATGTGTTTGGCAGAAGATTTTTGTGTGATCTGTTTGGACAGTATAGATGATAAAAAAGAAAAACAAAACGTCGTACAACATCTAAAAGCCGACGGAAAGGAGATCATCAAGATCACCGAGGGACAAATGCATCATTTTACCGGTAATATGCTACAAGTACAAGGCAAGGATGCGAAGTATCTTGTAATGAGTGCGGCTGCTCATGAAAGTTTGACGAACGATCAAACTAAGGCAATCGAAAAACATTGTAAAATCCTAAGTAGCGATCTGGAGACCATCGAAACTTGTGGTGGTGGTAGTGCACGCTGTATGATGGCCGAGGTATTCTTGCCTAGAATCAATTAATTTGTTTTCGCAATATTCCGTATCATTCCGCCAAAAATAAAATAGTGAAACGGTAACATGGTGTACCAATATATACGTCCCCATAGACCTAGCGGTCGAAAGGTCGCTGTTTGATGTAGTACATTGTTATCATCGATACAGAATTCTAACCAGGCCTCGCCAGGAAGTTTCATTTCGGCAAATAACAACAGTCTCCGATCCTCTTTATTGGCATAAATTACACGCCAAAAATCTAAGGCATCTCCTGCATAGATCTTATCGGGATGCGTTCTGCCTCTTCTTAATCCAACCCCTCCAACCAGTTGGTCCATAAACCCTCTCAATTTCCACAGCCAATTGCCATAATACCAGCCTTTAGTGCCACCAATTGACCAAACATTTTGAATTACTTGGGTTGGATTCGATACTTTTATTTTTTTCTCATCTTTTAAACACCCGTAAGACGGCACTTGTATGTAGCCCTTTAAATTTGAAAATCGGCCCGCTACCAACGAATCCTTCCAACTAGAGGTTACGAGATTCTGTTCGATCTTAATAAAAGCCTTACGTATGGATTCTTCGTACGAAATTGGCTCGATTTCAATGATCTCTTGTATTCTGTTATCGCTGGCAACCACTTCCATTTTCATGCTGTCCACTAAATTCACCGCCAATTTGTAGGTAGTGGAAGTGACAAAATACAGCCAGTAAGAAGATAGTCTCGGCGACATGACCGGTACCGAAATGATCCATAACTTCAATTTACGAACCTTTGCATAGGTAAGTAACATTTGTTTGTAGGTAAGAATATCCGGTCCGCCAATATCAAATGATTGGTTATAACATCGCTCGTTGAGCATGACACCCGATAGATATGAGATTACGTCGCGAATGGCGATTGGTTGAATCTTTGTTTTAAGCCACTTAGGAGCGATCATAATTGGTAGTTTCTCACAGAGGTCGCGAATAATCTCAAACGATGAACTACCACTTCCAACTACGATTCCTGCTCGTAAGACCGTAAGTTTGTAATCTCCTTCGTACAATATTTCTTCAACTTTCTTGCGAGACGATAGGTGTTTCGATAACTGTTCTTCATTCACAATACCACTTAAATAAATTACTTGTTGAACCGAAGTTTCTTGTAGGTAGGTGTTGAAATTTTTCGCAGCTTTTGCTTCTAGTTCCTCAAAATTGCTCGTAGATACACTCATCGAGTGAATAAGATAATAGGCAACATCGAACTCCTTAGGAAAATTAGCCGTGTCAACTTCCTTGACAAAATCGACCTCTACAATTTTCACTCGTTTTAAGGTGTCGGCGTCTAAGGGAATTCGGTTCTTGTCTCGAACACAACAAATCACTTCATGCCCCTGCTCTAATAAAGCAGGTAACAATCGCATACCAATATATCCGTTCGCGCCGGTGAGTAGTACTTTCAATATTTTTTGTTTAAAGATAACTATTAAAGATTAAACGTAGGTTAAAATGCCGTTAATCCTTCAATGGGGTTGCTGTTATATTGACTACATTTAAATTTCAACGAAACTTAAAAATTATGAAAGTTCTAAAATTTGTGTTACTGCTGGTAGGTGTCATCTTAATTGCAGTTGGTTTATACAATGCATTTGTTCCACAACAGGTATTAGATATTGGTCCGGTGGAAGTTTCAGCTAAAGAAGGTTTAAGCAATCAAACGTTAGGAATGATTGGTCTTGGCGTTCTTGCACTCATAGCAGGCGTATTTATAAAGAACCGAAAATAACTATAGATCTTCGGGTCGCATAGGCGTCTGCTCGGCTTTGGCCGAAAGTACTTTCGACATGAATCTATGGATCGAACCATCTTTAGCACCTGCCTCGATCTTTATATAATAATCATCTTTATAGATGGAATATTCCTCCGCCTTTCCTTTATAAAGCACCAATTTATAATAGGGAATTACCAGAGCATACGACTCTAACAACGATCTAAATCCTACGATTATCCCTTTAGGTCGCATTTCTATATTACACTGGTTTCGATTGTTATCTAAGATCAATAGATTATTGATCTGAATACTGGTATCGGTAATAATTAGCTTGGTCGAACCAATGCCGCGCATCTTAAAACGTGCAGCCAAACTAAAAGGAGGACCTACCTCCGCATCAATTTTTTGCTTTATCTGCTTATTGTTATATGAGACGTTCAGTAGCATTTATAGTTCTTTTCCAAATTTTATCATATTGCCATCTGCATCCAATACCGCAAATTCTCGCATACCCCAAGGTTTGTCTTCTAAACTGCCATTAGGGTGGATTACATCGGTTTTTTGCAACTCTTTGTAAAGCGCGTCTATATGCTCGACATGAATATAACAACTTGTATTTTCGGGATGGATCTTATCATCACATTTCCAAAAATGTAGTTCTATAGCGTCACGACCTACTATGGCGTAATTTTCATCAGTATACCCTTGTTTGTCAAAACCTAATCGATCTTTATAAAAGGCAACGGTCTTAGTAATATTTAAAGAGGCTAGAACAGGAACGGCACGCACTAAGTGTTTCACTTTTTTCTTTTAAAGATACGCATTTGCAATGAAGTCAGACTTTAAAATTCTCGTATCTTTGCCAACGCTTTTCAGAAGCAATTATATACGTATAAAACCGGTAAACTACTATGAATTTGCAGCAAACGCTTTCAGAAAAAATTATTAAAGCGGTACAGGATCGATTCGATGCCACCTTAGAAACGGTAGAGTTTCAAGCGACACGGAAAGACTTCGAAGGCGATATTACCGTTGTGGTTTTCCCAATGTTGCGAGTGGTGAAAGGCAATCCGGTGCAGATTGGTGAAACCATTGGAGCCTATCTGGTAGAACATGTGGACGCGGTAGCCGATTTTAATGTAGTAAAAGGATTTTTAAACTTGGTGTTAAGTGATGCGTATTACTTGACATTCTTTAATTCTGTAACCGATTTTTCTCACTTCGGAAGACATTCGCAAGCTGATGGAGCGGTTATGGTTGAATTTTCCTCTCCCAATACGAATAAGCCACTGCATTTAGGGCACATTCGAAACATTTTGCTGGGGCATAGTGTTTCACAAATAGTGGAAGCCGCCGGTAAAAAAGTGTACAAAACTCAGATCATCAACGATAGAGGTATCCATATCTGTAAAAGTATGTTGGCTTGGAAACGCTTCGGAAACGGAGAAACTCCAGATTCAACCGGGTTAAAAGGTGACAAGCTGGTAGGAAACTACTATGTAAAGTTCGATCAAGTATATAAAGAAGAAGTAGCACAAGCCATCGCGCAAGGCACACCCGAAGAGGAAGCCAAAACTACAGCACCATCCCTAGTAGAAGCTCAAGAAATGCTCCGCAAATGGGAAGCCGGAGATCCGGAAACTGTAGCGCTGTGGAGCAAAATGAATAGTTGGGTGTACGACGGATTCGCAACTACCTACGATTCTTTAGGGGTTGATTTTGATAGTTATTACTATGAGAGTCAGACGTATTTACTAGGAAAAGACAATATTGAAGAAGGGCTCGCCAATGGTGTGTTCTTTAAAAAAGATGACGGTTCTGTATGGTGTGATCTTACCGATGAAGGCTTGGATGAAAAACTAGTCTTAAGAAGTGATGGTACTGCGGTCTATATGACGCAGGACATAGGAACAGCCATTCAACGTGTAAAGGACCACCCCGATGTAACAGGAATGATCTATACCGTTGGGAACGAGCAAGATTATCACTTTAAAGTGCTGTTCTTGATTTTGAAAAAATTAGGCTACGCCTGGGCCGAGCACCTCTATCATCTTAGTTATGGAATGGTCGACCTGCCTTCGGGTAAAATGAAAAGCCGTGAAGGTACAGTGGTTGATGCCGACGATCTAATTAGCGAGATGGCGAATACAGCCGGAGCTATTTCCGAAGAGCTTGGAAAGATCGACGACTTTTCCGAAGAAGAAAAACAAAATCTCTACCACACCATTGGATTAGGGGCTTTAAAATATTATATACTTAAGGTCGACCCAAAGAAGAGGATTCTCTTTAACCCGGAAGAAAGTGTAGACTTTCAAGGGAATACCGGTCCATTTATTCAATATACCTACGCACGTATTCAATCCATTTTACGCAAGGCCGATGAAACTTCAGTTTCATTTGAGACACACAACGCTGTAGACTTACATCAAAAGGAGAAGGAGCTGTTAAAGCAGTTGCAGCTTTTTCCGGAGACCATACAGTTGGCCGCCGAAAATTACAGCCCTGCATTGATCGCAAATTATACCTACGATCTTGTAAAGGAATTTAATTCGTTCTATCAAAATGTGCCAATTTTTGCGGCAGAAACAGAAGAAGAAAAACAGTTTCGTATACGGTTATCGGGCGCAGTTGGCGAAGTGATTAAAACGGCCTTTTCATTGTTGGGTATCGAGGTGCCCGAACGTATGTAATCAACATTTTACCTACCATTAAAAGCACGAATTAGAACAATACCTGAACCGATACGTTGGGCGTTAGTCCTAGCGATTGTTGTTCAATTTGGTTGATGCGTGTAGAACCGTTTTCAGTTTCTAAGCGCGCGTACCGAATGTTCAAGGTGTTGTCGGTATCCAGGATATTTAGAATTGCCACGTTGATCTTGGCGTCTATTTTTTCTGAAACATTCCAACGATATTCGGCAGACAGGTCGGTTCTAAAATAATCGGGTAAGCGTTTGCTATTTGGGGTGTCGTACAAGATAGGATCTGCTGGTTCATTCGAGGCATTTTGTCCGTCAGACAATGGAAGCGTGAATGGTTTCCCGGTATGCCAGTTTATTCCCAAGGCGATCTTAAACCGGTCTAGGGTATACGATCCTGCCAGTGATGCTGCATGACGAATGTCTAAGTTATTTGGAAATTCACTGGGAACAAGAGATGGAAATTCATAATCGTTTTGTGCATAGGTATAACTGATCCATGAACTAAAATCCCCCCATTTTTTGTTTACCGCCAATTCGAGTCCATAGTTGGTGTAGCTTCCAATCGCTTCTACAAACTGAAATTGATTCTGAAACCCCTGATTTCTACTGGAGATTCCGTTCACAAATTTATAATAAGCCGTTGTTTCTATAAACCACTTTTTACGTTGATAGATAACTCCAAAACTACCTTGTTTGCTCTGTAAAACTGGTATCTCGTCTCCCGTGGCTAGTACCCATCTCCTTTTTTCAACCCCTAAGAAATCGCTTTCAAAATCGATACGTTGGGTGGTGGTCTGACTCTTAAATTCCCCCATAAGTTCTATGGCGAGTCCGTTGCGTATTTTTTGATGCACACTCAATCGGGGTTCTACTAAGATCTGATCAAGTTTGGTGAAATAGTTTAAACGAAGTCCGGCATTAATGATCGTGTTCTTTTCTTCGGAAGTGTAGGTAGTTCGGCCAAAAACGGAATGGGTTCGCAACACGTCTTTTTCAAAATTTCGAAAGCGTGGCAAATTCACATCTTGGGTATTGGCAATGCCTGTTTCTGTAAAATGATATCCCGATCGTAACTGGAGCCTTTTTGAAATAGCATACAGGCCTTCTACTTTTACTCCGGTTTCTATTACCTCGTTCTCTTGACGCAACTCTTGAGTGGTAAAAATGTCACGATTGAGCGCATCTAAGGCATAATATGTTCCATAGGTCATGAGGTAACTCTTAAAAGAGTCATTCCAACTTCGCTCCCAGTTCACACCGCCCACCAAGCTACGTTGTGATAAACTACTTGTTTCAGATTGCTGCGAGTTTGCAATGGTTTCGGTAAAATCTAATTGGTTGTCGATGGTTAAAAAGTTAAACCGAACCCGGTCTTTTTCCGAAGCATCCCATAACAATTTGGTGCTAAAATCGTAGAATCTAAAATCTTCATCGGCCGTGATCATAGTGGCATCGTTCGAACTGTTAAAGATCTCTGTATCTTGAAAAATTCGTGAGGAGTAGGTGTCGTAAACAGGTGTTTCTAACAGGTCGTTCAACGAGCGTCTTCCACTAATTTGCAACCCTACCTTCTTAGAGATGGGCATACGTACAAAAGCGCTTCCATTTATAAAGTTAAAACCGGCTCCTGCGGTAAGATCGCGTGTAATGGTGTCATCAGACTTCATGTGGATCACACTGCTTACACTTTCTCCATATCTGGGTAGTGTTCCATTTTTATAGATCGAAACGCTTTGCGTTAGATCAGGATTAAATGCGGAAATAAGTCCGAAGAAATGACCGCTTTGGTACATTTTGATATCATCCCAAAGAATAAGGTTTTCTGCATGTGTTCCCCCTCGAATGTTTATGTTCGAAATAGTTTCATCCACACTTTCTACACCCGGCAACGCCTGCACAATTTGTAAAATATCGTTGTCCACCTGCCCGGGAATAAGTCCGAAGTCGGAACTATTTAAGACGATAGAACCATCGTTCAACTTATCGATACCTTTGGTAAAATAGCTTGTAATTAGCACCTCGTCTAATGTAGCGATGGTGGGCAGCATGAGCAAGGAAGTACACTCTTTAGTTAGCGTCCCCACCGGGATAGTTAGGGGCGTAAACCCAATAAAAGTAACGGTGAAGGCTTTGGTTCTGGCTGCTTCAGGTATAAAGAACTCACCTTCAGTATTAGTCGTCGTTGCAAAATCGTTCGTATCGGCAACTACGGTAGCTCCAACCATTGGTAATCCGGTGGAGGCATCGATGATCTTTCCGCAGTACAAACTAGTTGTAGGGGTTTTAACTACGGTTATATAACGCGTGTCTATTGCGGTAAATTGAAAGGGTGTAGTACTGTTGAGGTAAGCGAGCGCTTCGGTTAAAGACAGGGCGTCAGACGGGGTAGCTACCAGCACATTCTGGATATCATTAGGTGCATATGAAAAGCTTACACCATAAGTGTCTTCAAGCAATTTAATAATATCGATGAGAGGTTCTAAAGTCGTATTTTGGCAATAGGAGACCGGTCCACTAAGAAATGTGAAAAAAAGAAACGCAGCAATAATTGCGTGCTTACGGGCTGCCTTTTGCATAAATTGTTACTTCCCCTTCATTTATACTATATGTTAATTGTAGTGGGTCGCAAACCGATGTGAGTGCCAGCTCGAGATCGGAATGGGTAAAACTCCCTGTAAATCGTTTGTCGGTACCTTGTAATTGTGTGTTTATTGTAATTGGGTATTGGCGTTCCAACTCGCTAATTACAGTTTGTAAGGTTGCATTTTCGAACGAACTTTCGTTCTTGGTCCAGTTTGGAACCGTATTACTGGTGGTATTGTACATAACTAACGTACCCTCTTCCACTTTTAGTTTAGTGCCGGCCGGTAATTTTATCAAGGTATCATTAAATGCCACACTTACCAATCCTTCGTAACAACTTACATTAAAAAAACGATCTCGTGAATATACGTTAAATTGAGTTCCCAATACACGAACATCGCCCAGCGAGGTACTAACATGAAATGTACTTCCTTTATTTACTTTAAAGAATGCTTCTCCGTTGAGCGTAACGTTTCGCTCATTCTCCCAATTACCCTTAGAATAGGTGATCTCTGAATTTGCATTTAAGATTACTTCGGAAGCGTCTGGAAGCGAAACAGAAATTTTTTCTCCAATCCCGGTGCTCATGGAAGTGTCCATGGTGCTTATAAACCAATACCCAACAGCTAGTACGGCGATCGCAGCAGCTACTTTAAGGAATGTTCTCACTGGGTTTAAATTGCGCACCTTGCTTGCACCGGCAATACCGGCTTCGATCTTGTTCTTGTTTTTTTCTACATTGAACGCAGGTGTATCGAATGTTTTCGCTGTATCTGCAATTCGTACATAGGCGGCATATTCGGGATCTGCTTGTAATGCAGCGATCTCGTCTTTGGTGGCCGTGCCGTTTAAATAATTATGTAGTAAGTATTTTTTTTCCATGATGTGGTCTATTCATGCTTAAAACAGTTCTATAGCAGTTTACCCTACTTTTATTTTAAATTGAATCGATCTCTTTCCGAAGAGAGGCCAATGCCAAGCTCATTCGTTTTTCCACTGCCTTTACCGAAATATCTAATAATTCTGCGATCTCACGATATTTTTTTCCTTCAATCCTGTTGAGTAAAAATGCAGTGCGTTGCGCTTCTGTGAGATTGGCGATCGCATTCTGAAGTTTATCTTGAAATTGCTTTTCTTCCAGAATAAACTCGGGCGATTGGTGGTTGTATTTGTCGGGCTGTTGTTTGGCATGTTTTAACACTACCTTTTTATGCGCTACTTCATTTAAAAATGCATTGTTGGTAATGGTGTACAAAAACGATTTCGATTTTTGAACCGTTACCTTAGCACAATGTTGCCATAATTTTATAAAGGCATCTTGAACCAGATCATCGGCTTGCGCTTCGTTTCCACATTTAAAGAAAATAAAACGCCACAACGATTGTCCGTGATCGTCGTAAATTTTATTAAAGATTTGTTCTTCGCAAACGTTTTCTTTTTCTTTCATACATTAGCAATGGTCAGGGTCCAAATATAAACGAAAAACTTTTTATCAATTTAGGTAGGGGATTTTTAATTATAACTGTTTTAGTAGTGACCAAGGCTTCAAATAGCCATTACAATGAAACAAAATAGACACTTAATCACTTTATTACTGCTCTTTTTTATAGCGCTCCTCGCTGGTTGCCAAAAAGAGGAAGAAGAGTTTATAGACGAAACAGATGATGAAACGATCACGGCAAATTCTGTCCTGGGCGACCTATTGGTGCGTAGCGCCTTACAAGCAGGGGAATTAGACAATATTATAGATGGCAGCGATTGTGTCACCGTGGTGCTTCCAATCACCGTTTTTGCGAATGGACAAGAGGTGCTTATTCAGGATGAAGATGATATTGAGCAAGTCGAAGCGATTTTCGATCAATTTCCAAATGATACCGATACCTTAGAAATACAATTTCCAATCACTGTTATTTTGGCCGATTTCTCTCAGGTCGAAATAAATTCTCAAACCGAACTGGATACGGTCATCGCGAATTGCGAAACCGATTTTGATGAAGCCATTGCGTGTGTCGATTTTGTATACCCCATTACTTTTTTCACCTACAATCAGGCGCAAGAACAAACGGGTACGGTAACGATTAATAGTCAGCCACAATTGTACGATTTTTTAAACAATTTAGACGATGACGATTTTATTGCTGTCGATTTTCCAATTACAGTGCTGGTTAACGAGCAGTCGGTTCAAGTAACAACCAATGCCGAATTGCTTACCGTTCTTTCCGAAGCAGATTGTGAAGACGACGATGATCCAATCGATACCACACAACTTGAAGATGACCTAACAACAGGTGTTTGGTATATCACTTATTATTTTGACGATACCGATCAAACTGATGCATTTCAAGGGTATGAATTTAGTTTTGCTGCAAATAACACAGCTCAGGCATCATCCGATTCGAACACGGTAAACGGTTCGTGGATGTTTACTTCGGAAACACCTATAGAATTAATACTGTTCTTCGGAAACAATGCTCCTTTCGATGAACTGGATGAAGACTGGGAGATCTTGGAAGCAACTGATGAAATATTCCGACTTCGTG
>JYMV01050170.1_pt1 | contig 12464 bp, 8 predicted proteins | sample 338911 | NCBI WGS metagenome assembly JYMV01 (sample SAMN03354496, study PRJNA234377) | hydrothermal vent metagenome | biome: Deep sea; feature: Hydrothermal plumes at the Eastern Lau Spreading Center, Western Pacific Ocean; material: Seawater | place: Tonga | collected 2009 | depth 2000 m m | reverse complement strand
GCAATAACTCTCGTATAATTTTGAAGGCCAATAAAGTCAAAATCAACCTTTATCTTTTCTTCATCCCCCTCTTTGACATATTTATATATATTCTCCAATAGCGGCCACCCATCAATGGGATATCCCATTCCTAAGGCTGGTTCTAAGAATAACCTGTTGAGCAAAGCATCCAGCTTTCCTGCAATTTTCTGATGTCGGCCTCTTTCTGATTTTGGGTGAATTGGTGAATAGGAAAAGGTAGAGCCTATATTCGCATGGTCTACATGGTTTCTAATGATTCGTGTTCCCTCTGCCTGGCATAGTGCAGTATGGTGTATTACCGGATACAAGTGGTGAAACCCTCTTTTCCCAGGAGCATGGATTCCAAGTAAATAACCCAATACTGAAGAAGCTACCGGTTCGTTTAAGATCAGCCAGTTTTTTACCTTATCTCCATAAGCTTTAGCACAGGTATGAGTGTATTCGGAAAACCAATTGACAATGTCTCTGTTTTTCCACCCCCCCTTATCTTCAAGGATTTGTGGCAAATCCCAGTGGTAAAGGGTGACCCATGGTTGTATGCCCCTTTCCAGGCAAGCATCGATAATCCGATGATAAAAGTCAATACCCTTTTGATTAGGTTTCCCATAACCATTCGGAACTATTCTCGTCCATGCTAAGGAAAATCGAAAGACATCAAAGTGCAATTGCTTTACTCGGTCCAGGTCTTCCTTGTATTTATAGTAAAAAGAGCAAGCAATATCTCCGTTCTCTCCAGTTTTAATTTTACCTTTTGTATGTAAAAAAGTATCCCATATTGAAGGACTCTTGCCAGCCTCATTTATGGCGCCTTCAATTTGGTATGCAGCGGTAGCCACACCCCATAGGAAATCATCTCCAAAATGAGACTTTGTAAGATTATCGCTTGCAAAACTGCTAAAGCACCTGTTAGGAATAGAATTAAGAAGGAGCCCTAGTGCAGCAATTGAATATATGGATTCCCTTCTATTCATGGGGTAAATAAACAAATAACCCCAAACAAATTAATGAATGGGGCTGAACAATTAATTATTTACCCTTTTCAAGGTTTTCTAATTGTTTTTGCCTACTCTTTAAATATTTGCTCAGGAATTTGATTTCGTCCGTAAGGAATTTTGCTTCACTTACATCATTGCTTAAGTCATTGTCTGGCAACCGCCGGTCATAATAAGGGATTTCGTTTTTTTCTGTCTTACTAAAATCTCCAGGGAAAAAACTATATAGCGGTATTCTTAATGCTTTGGAAATATTTTCAAGGGTTCTGACTTCAAGGGAACTATCGGTGATGCCACGTTTCAGCTCGTCCAAATCCATGCCAATATTACCAGCTAAATCAGCCAGGGTTTTGTTTCTTGTTTTAAGAAAAACCTCTATCCTATTTTTTAGACTCATCTTCCTCTTCCGTGTTAGCATCTCCTTTTTCCTCAGCAGGTGCTTCCTCTTCAGCAGGTGCTTCCTCTTCAGCAGGTGCTTCCTCTTCAGCAGGTGCTTCCTCTTCAGCAGGTGCTTCCTCTTCAGCAGGTGTTTCCTCTTTGGCAGGTGCTTCCTCTTCAGCAGGTGCTTCCTCTTCGGCAGGGGCTTCCTCTTTGGCAGGGGCTTCCTCTTCGGCAGGGGCTTCCTCTTCGGCAGGCGCTTCTTCTTCGGCAGGGGTTTCCTCTTCAGCAGGCGCTTCCTCTTCGGCAGGCGCTTCCTCTTCAGCAGGCGCTTCCTCTTCAACAGGGGCATCCTTTTCAGCAGGAGCTTCTTCTTCAGCAGGAGCTTCTTCTTTAGCAGGGGCTTCCTTTTCAGCAGCCGCATCCTCTTCAGCAGGCGCTTCCTCTTCAGCAGGCGCTTCTTCTTCGGCAGGTGCTTCTTCTTCGGCAGGTGCTTCTTCTTCAGCAGGTGCTTCCTCTTCGGCAGGCGCTTCCTTTTCGGCAGGCGCATCCTTTTCGGCAGGAGCATCCTCTTCAGCAGGCGCATCCTTTTCAGCAGGCGCATCTTTTTCAGCAGGAGCTTCTTCTTCAGCAGGAGCTTCTTCTTCAGCAGGCGCATCCTTTTCAGCAGGCGCATCTTTTTCAGCAGGAGCTTCCTCTTCAGCAGGTGCTTCCTCTTCAGCAGGTGTTGCTTCAGCTTTCTCTTTCGAGGCCTTTTCTACTTCAGCCGCCAGTGCAGATTGCTTTTCTAAAATATCTTTAGCTTTTTCTTCTTTGGCTTTGGATTCTGAATCAAGTTGTTTTTTGCTTCTCTCCTTTGCCTCTTTTAATAGTCTTTCCTTTTTGTTTTCAATCTTCTTTTCTTGGTCAGCCATCCACGCCTTATGTTTTTTTTCTGCTTCAGCTTCTGTCAGAGCTCCTTTTTCTACGCCCTTTGCCAAGTGTCTTTTTAATAAAATTCCCTTATAGGACAAAATAGCTCTAGCAGTTTCTGTTGGCTGTGCACCTTTTTTGAGCCATTCCAGGGCTTTGTCCTCATCAATTTCGATTATAGCTGGATTCATGTTAGGGTTATAATTCCCAATCCGCTCAATGTATTTTCCATCTCTGGGTGCACGTGCATCTGAAACTACAATATGATAATAAGGTTTCTTTTTCTTTCCTTGCCTTTCAAGTCTAATTTTAACTGACATCTCTTATTGGTTTAATTTTCTAAATCACAGGTTTTGGTTAAATAACCTAACCTGAAGGTTTTTGTTTCATAAAAAGCATGCAAAAGTGCGACTTTAATTTCAATTTAAAAAGCCACAGAAGAAAAATGTTAAATTAGTGCAAATTGTGAATAACTACTTGTAAGGTTTTATTATAAGTTTGAATGTGTTTTGTATCTTTATGCTCCGCAATTATTTATTGCTGCGGGTTATTAAAACGCTGATTATCAAGGAATTAAATTAATGGAGTTTTCTCATCTTCATGTACATACACAATATTCTCTGCTAGATGGAGCTGCAGGAATAAAGCCCTTAATAGGTAAAGCAAAGGATCTTGGAATGGAGTCTCTTGCGATTACCGATCATGGAAATATGTTCGGTGTTCCAGAATTTGTTAGTGAAGCGAAGAATAATGGAATAAAACCAATCATTGGATGTGAGTTTTATTTGGCAAATGGCAGCCATAAAGATAGGTCAAACAGGATTCATGCAGACAATGCAGAGAAGAGCATTTTCCATCAAATTTTATTGGCGAAGAATAAGGTTGGCTATAAGAATTTATCCAAACTAAGTTCTTTTGGCTTTATAGATGGTTTTTATTATAAACCCAGGATAGATAAAGAACTCATCAGAGATTATAGTGAGGGGTTGATTGCAACTACTTGCTGCTTGGCCAGCGAAATCAATCAGGCCATTTTAACTAAAGGAGAAGAAGCCGCAGAGAAGTTGTTTTTAGAATGGCTGGATATTTTTGGTGAAGACTATTATATTGAGCTACAACGACATGGGATAGATGAGCAGGATCGCTGTAATGAGGTTCTTCTTAAATGGGCAAAGAAGCATGGTGTAAAGATAATTGCTACTAATGATGTACATTATATAGAGTCAAAAGATTCAGAGGCCCAGGACATTTTACTTTGTTTACAGACTGGCAAAGATTTTGACGACCCTAAAAGGATGAGGTTTGATGGGGATCAATTCTTTCTTAAAAGTAAGGAGGAGATGGCAGAATTGTTTGAGGATCTGCCAGAGGCCCTGGACAATACGGGGGAGATTGTTTCTAAAATTGAAACCCCTGATTTAAAAAGAGATATCTTATTGCCAAATTTTACCTTACCTGAAGGTTTTTCTTCTGAGGATGAATACTTGCGACAACTTACCTATGAAGGTGCCAAATCAAGGTATCCTAAGGTTACAGTAGAAATAAAAGAGCGCATTGAACTTGAGCTAGGGATTATTCAGGATATGGGTTTTGCTGGATATTTCTTGATTGTTCAGGATTTTGTAATGGCGGCAAAAGAGCTCAAGGTTTCTGTTGGACCAGGAAGAGGATCAGCTGCCGGATCCATCATAGCCTATTGTACTTTTATCACTAATATTGATCCAATCCAATACAATTTGCTTTTTGAACGATTCCTTAATCCGGAACGGGTGAGCATGCCCGATATTGACATTGACTTTGATGATGATGGGCGAGCAAAGGTAATAGACTGGGTTGTAAATAAATATGGCAAAAATCGTGTTGCTCAGATCATCACTTTTGGTACCATGGCTGCTAAATCATCAATCAGGGATGTTGCACGTGTGTTAAAATTACCTTTACAGGAAGCTGATAAGCTGGCGAAGCTAGTTCCTGAGGGACCAAAAGTATCTTTACAACAGGCATTTAGCGAGGTTAAGGAGCTTGCAGATGTTAAGAATGGCAAGGATATTCTTGCCGTAAAAACGCTTGGTTTTGCCGAAACACTGGAAGGTTGTGCGCGTCATACCGGAGTTCATGCTGCAGGAGTCATTATCGGAAAGGATGATCTAAGGGAATACTTACCTCTTTCTACTTCTAAGAATTCAGATTTACTAGTAACACAATATGCAGATAAACATGCAGAGCATGTGGGTATGCTGAAGATGGACTTTCTTGGCTTGAAAACCCTCTCTATAATAAATGACACCCTTGAGCTTATTGAAAATAAGTATGGAGATAAAATCGATATTAATGCTATTGCCTTGGATGACGCAAAAACCTATGAGCTATACCAAAAGGGAAACACAATAGGTACATTTCAGTTTGAGTCTGAAGGAATGAGAAATTACCTCAAGGAGCTTAAGCCCTCTAATATTGAAGACCTGATCGCTATGAATGCCTTGTATAGACCAGGCCCTATGCAGTTTATTCCTACCTACATCAGTAGAAAGCATGGCAAGGAGAAAACAGAATATCCCCATGAATTACTTGAGGGTATTTTGAAAAACACCTATGGCATTATGGTTTATCAAGAACAGATCATGCAGGCAGCACAAATAATGGCAGACTACAGTTTGGGTGAAGCGGATATTTTACGGCGGATAATGGGAAAGAAAAAACCAGAGCTATTACCACCTGAAGAAAAGAAATTTATAAAAAGAGCTGTAGCCAAGGGGATTGAAGAAAAGCTGGCAAAATCAATTTTTGAGACCATGGCTCATTTTGCCGGTTATGGGTTTAATCGGTCTCATTCTGCAGCCTATTCAGTTTTGGCCTACCAAACAGCCTATTTGAAAGCCAATTATTTGCCTGAATATATGGCTGCAGTACTGCAACGAAACAAGAATGATATAAAGAAGATCACCTCTTTTATGGATGAATGCAAGAGGCAAGGTCTGAAGGTGTTGGGTCCGGATGTTAATGAATCAGAATATAAATTTATAGTTAACCAAAAGGGTGAGATCCGGTTTGGATTGGGTGCTGTAAAAGGAGTGGGCAAAGGAGCAGTGGAATCGATTGTTGAGGCAAGAAATGAAAATGGTCCCTTTAAGGATATTTTTGACCTTACAAAACGAATAGCCTTGCGGGCAGCTAATAAAAAATGCTTGGAAAGCCTGGCGTATGCTGGGGCCTTTGATAGTTTTAAAGGGGTATATAGGTCACAGTATTTTTATAAAGAAACAGATGCTGAGGTGGTTTTTCTGGATAAAGCAATTAGGTTTGGAAGTAAATTTCAAAGTGTGCAGCAGTCAGAACAAATTGCAATGTTTGGAAATGACGGATTTGCTGTTAGTAATCCAGAGATCCCAAATTGTGAACCTTGGTCCCAGCTGGATATGCTCTCAAAGGAAAAAGAGATAACAGGAATGTATCTTTCTGGGCACCCACTGGATAATTTTAAAATAGAAATTGATCATTTTTGTAATGTTACTTTAAACCAAATGAATGAAGATCTGTTGAAGTTTAAGAACAGAGACATCACTATTGCTGGAATTGTTACTGAGGCAGCACATAGAACGACCAAAACAGGGAAGCCTTTTGGAACTTTTAGCATTGAAGATTTTACTGATACCAAAAGATTTGTGATCTTTTCAGAAGAATATTTAAAGTTCCGGCATTTTTTGAAACCTAAAGAGTTTCTGTTTATTAAAGGCAGAGTGGAATTGAGGTATAGATCTGATGATACATATGAGTTTAGAATAAATAAAATACAGCTTCTTTCAGAAGTAAGAAATAAATTAGCTCAGAGTATAACCATGCAACTTTCTTTAAAAGATCTTTCAGATGGTTTTATTGAAGAGCTTACAAATTTAATTAATGGTAATGTTGGTCAAACAAGGTTGAACTTTAAAGTAGGTGATCAGGAAGAGGGCAACTTTGTAGAATTACATTCCAATAAATTTAAAGTTGATCTAAACAATAAGTTTTTAGAATCACTCGATCAGATCCCAGGAATAGAATATAAACTCAATTAGCTTTAATTATATGTTAAATTATTCTGATCTTTGTTGTGACCAAAGTTTTGGTTATTATATTTAAAGAAGCTGTAAATAATTAATAAATGAAATAATGGCAGTAGAATTTACTGATTCAAATTTTGAAGAACTAGCATTAAAATCTGATAAACCCGTATTAGTTGATTTTTGGGCAGAATGGTGCGGTCCCTGTAGAATGGTTGGGCCAGTTGTGGAAGAATTAGCAACGGAATATGATGGTAAAGCAGTAATTGGCAAGGTCAACGTTGATCACAATCCTGAGATTTCATCTAAATATGGGATTCGCAGTATACCAACCATACTTTTTATTAAGGGTGGTAAAGTTGTTGACAAGCAGGTAGGAGCGGTTTCTAAAGAAGTTTTAGCAGGTAAAATCGACTCCCAGCTTTAATCTTTACTCTCTGCTAAGTATATTGGCAGATCTTAATACATTCCTTTTGCCAATAGACCATCACGAAATACAGGCCTTTGGGCATTTAGAGTTTATCGCAAAACAAGTAGTAGAAGGTTTTATTACGGGCCTTCATAAAAGTCCTTTTCATGGGTTTTCTGTGGAATTTGCAGAACATCGTATTTACAATCCAGGCGAAGCTACTAAACACATTGACTGGAAACTCTATGCGAGAAGTGAAAAGCTCTTTGTAAAAAGATACGAGGAGGAAACCAACCTGAGATGCCAGCTGGTATTAGACAGCTCATCTTCTATGTATTTTCCTGACCTGGACCCAGAGAAGCCAGAAGCACTGAATAAGATAAAGTTCTCAGTGTATTGTGCTTCTGCTATTATGCTTATGCTCAAAAAACAACGTGATGGGGTAGGGATTAGTGTTTTTTCTGAGGACCTTGATCTGCATACTTCTTGTAAATCCAACAATGTACATCACAAGACACTTTATCATGAACTGGAAAAGCTTTTAAAAGCCCCCAAAGAAGATAAGAAAACAGCTACAGTAAAGGCCCTTCATCAGATAGCTGAAAGTGTACATAAACGATCATTAATAATAATCTTTAGTGACATGATGGATAATTCCGATCAGCAAGATGAATTGTTCTCTGCCTTGCAACATTTAAGGCATAACAAACATGAAATTGTGCTATTCCATGTGGTTGACAAGGATAAAGAGCTGGATTTTGAATTTGAAAATCGGCCTTATCGTTTTATTGACTCTGAATCAGGTGAGGAGGTTAAGGTTCATCCCCAGGAGGTGAAACAAGCTTATATTGATGCAATATCAGCACATAAGGCGAACCTCAAATTAAGATGTGGTCAATTTAATATTGATTATGTAGAAGCTGATATTAACCAGGGCTTTAAACAAGTTTTGTTACCCTATTTGGTTAAGCGTAAGAAAATGTTTTAGTGAACAATTTTGGCCACTTTATAGGTTTCTTAATTTACCTAACTATCGTTTCCGATAATTTATATTTCGTTCTGCAAGATATTTGAGGATATAATTATAACAATTTTCATGTTTACCAATTAGTTCTGGTGGAAATATCCCTTTCTCCTCAAACAAGCCATCCAGGAAAAGAGAGGCAGCTGCGGTAGCAGTATATCCGGTGGTTCTTGCCATTGATGAGGTTTTGGTTTCACGACAATATTCATCATAGAGGTCAAAGATAATCTCCTCAGTTTCCCCCTTGTCGTTTTCACCTTTTAAAGTAATTCTCATCACGGTTATTTCTTCCTCAGTTTCTTCCAGCTTCCATTCATTAAATAAGATCTTGCTGGTAAATTCCAGGGGCTTAATTTTCACTCCATTAACCATTATCTCTTTCTGGTCAAAAAAACCGCTGCTTTTTAAAACCTTTATATATTCCACATGGCCTGGATAACGAAGGGTTTTTTTCCTTTAGATTGGGTATATGTGACATGGTGTGGATAATAGACCGCAAGCCATCAGAGTTGAAAGACTCAAGTGTTCCCACCTTGTCAAATTCTATGTATTCGCAATCACTTAGAGCTTCGCGAATTACCAGCTTTCCATTCTCAACAAAACGTGCAGGCCTGGTATACTCTTCAATTACGTCAATTGGAGAAAATGGTGCTTTGTATTCGAAAGGCCATTTCCTTTTCATTGGTAAGCCTCCTACAAGGCATTCAAAATCTGTTAGTTTTAGCTTTTCATTGTAATAACCTAAGATGACATTATCCATTCCTGGTGCAACGCCACAGTCAACTATAGCTGTTACTCCTTTCTCTTTTGCCAAATCGTTGAGTTCAAAAGCATCTTCAGGGAAAAAAGAAATATCCACAACATCCTTTTTTGTATTAATAATAGATTTAAGTGTTTCATAGCCCAAGAATCCTGGAACTGCACAGATAGCCAGATCAAAGGGGGCTAATGCTTTATGTAGTTTTGCTTCATCCTTAACATCTAATTCTATAAGATCCAGATGGGAACACCGCTTTTTTGCTCTATCTAGTGCTTTATTGTTTAGATCAGCCAAGGTGACCTTGTGGTTTCTCGTCATGTCCATGGCCATTGCGCTTCCAACCATGCCTGCACCTAAAACGATTACATTGCCCATTTTGAAAAGTTTAGATAATAAAAGATGATGAAATAGAGATTAGTGGTAAAATAAAAAAAGGTTCCTATATAAACAAGGAGGAATTATAATCCGGGAATCAGGATCCAGGGCATTTTACTAGTCTTTATATTTCGGAAATTATGCATGGATCAAAAATAGGAAACTTTATTTAGATAGAATTAATTCTATCATTCAATTTATACATGTAATAAATAAAGCATTGCGATTAGAAGAACATGCAGAAAATTATTATTAAATATTGTGTTGTTGAAAAAATTGAGATGAACCCATGATTGCTTTAATAAAAACTATTTCTTTAGCAGTTTCTCGACAATTGTTTCAGTACCAGACCTTATTAGTAAAAAATAGATTCCTGGAATTATATCTGAAGACATATGCAGTCTGAATGATTGGTTGCTGTCTGTATCGGTGCTTGCCTCTGTTGTGAAATCAATTTCCTGCCCAAGAATATTTGTTATATAAATTTGTTCTATAGCTTTTATTCTAGTAGTAATGTTTATAGTATTTAGGAATGGGTTGGGCATAACAGAAATCATTTTCCTTTTATTATCATCATTCTCCAGATTTAAGGGAATGGCATTAATAATGCCTGTTGCGTATAAATTTGAATCTGTGCTCAATCCACTGAGTATAGGAAAGGAGGCAATAAAACCCCTCATTCTTACTTTTTGTCCTTCGCTAAGCATGTTCTGGCATGAATTATAGCTCATATAATTTTCTATTTGATCAACTATATTGGTATCATAGACACTGTTTCCAGCAGTATCATTGGTACAGGTATTGGCTATTTGAGAACAAGAACCGCTGTATTTATTTGGTGGCGTATCACAGACTTCGTCTCCAGTGGTATCACATACAGAACCACATCCGGCAGAGTTGCTCAAGAAAGTATGGTACAGTCCAAAAGTATGGCCAACTTCATGAGTTCCTGTCCTGCCATCTACACTTGAAGTTCCTATTGTTCCCCAGTGATCATGGCGTACAACAATACCCCATGTTTTCCAGGGGCCACCATAGGTGAAATTTGTGCCGGGATATTGCGCATAACCCAAAGTATTACCCTGTATAGACCTAACAATCCAAATATTATAATACATATCTGCTGGCCATTGGCTGAGCTTCTTGCAATTATCAAAGTCCAGGCTTGTGGGCTCAGGATGAGGGATTATGGATGTATCTATCCTAACAATTCCTGAGGTTGAATCTCCGTTGGAATCCAGCTTTGCTAATATGAACTTGAATCCAACAGCAGATGCATAAGGTTTGAAAAGGTCTCTGGTAAGTGATGTGTCGGCATTTTCCCGATTGAAATCCTCATTGATAACACGTAAGCCATCCACAACTTGAGAATCTGTTATATTCCCCACACCTGCATTGTGTATGATGTGAACAACCGTTGGAAAAATAAGTGTGTCTCCTTGTTGATCTTTGAATTTAGCATTTAAAACATTGCTTCTGATTCTTTGAAGGTCTGTCGTGCCTTGGGCATTTAAGGGCATCATCTGGGATTCTGTGCCACATTTTTTTTGAGCAATTACCAAGTTGGAACAAAGGGTAATAAGGAAGCAGATGATATAGAAATGATAATTTTTCATTTTATTAAGTAAAAATACTTCAAAATCAAATAACCAGAATATTTAAAACTATTGAGGTGTTTGTCATGCAAATCTAATTAATCTCTTTGATTGTTTTATCACCTTAAATTAGGCGCTATGAGGAGAGGAGATTTTCATTGATTCATCATAATACATGAACAAAATGAATTAAGAATAAGTCCATATAAGTTATTTGGAACCAAGGTTGATATGGATAAATTAGCCAGAAAATGTGTATATTTCTCTCTCAATTTTACTTAATTATGAAAAAATGAAATACAGCGATCTTCACCGGCATTTAGATGGTTCAATTCGAATGGGAACCCTTGTTGATCTTGCAGATAACTTAGGCATAGGTCTTCCTGAAGATCCTCAGGAAATCACCTTTTTCAAAGGCATGGGCCTCGAAGCAGCCCTTTCACGATTTGCGATAACCCTTTCTGTTTTACAGCAACCTGCTGCTGTTAGGCGTGTAGCAGATGAAATATGTCAGGATGCCCAGCGTGAGGGTCTTCATGTTTTAGAAATTCGCTTTGCTCCTCAGCTTCATAAAGGTGGCTCTGTGGAAGAGGTCGTTGATTCTGCTTTAGAGGGCATTCAAGGGAGGGCGGGCCTTATCTTGTGTGGGCTTTATGGAGAATCTCCTGCAGTATTTGAACAATTGGTTGAGATTGCAATACCAAGGAAGGGGGTTGTTGGCCTTGATCTGGCAGGAGCTCCTTCTCCTTCTCATAAATTTGGAATGCTGGATTATGCCGATGCATACCATAATGCCAGAGACCATGGAATTGGCCGTACTGTTCATGCTTCAGAGGGCAGGTCTGTAGAGGAAATTAGGTGGGCTATCGAGTCTTTACATGCACAAAGAATCGGACATGGCACAACCCTCCTTGAAGATCATCAAATCGTGGACCTGGTTTTAGAAAAAGAGGTGCTTATCGAAGCCAATGTTACTTCCAATGTGGATATAGGTGCGGTGGAATGTCATGCGGAACATCCCATCGCAAAATGGCTGAAGCTTGGTGTGAAGGTTGCTATCTGCACTGATAATACGCTGCTATCCCAGGTAGATGCGCCGACAGAATATGAGCGCATTTCACAAATTCCGGAAATGACGCCAGATATGATGAGGCTTTGTGAAGCAAATGGACTTAACGGCCGATTCTTGCGATAAATTTACCTGGCAATAGCCAAATCCTTATAAAGAAGATAAATAATCCCTTAGTTGTTATCTTAATTTGTGTTCCTTTTTGATTTTGACAGATCAAGCAACATTCCCATTTGCAACCCTACCAATAGTCCTTTTGAATCTCTGCCGTCCATCATATTTGTAGAAAAATAATTTAATGACAAGCCAAAATTAAGGCTCATGGTTGTGGATTTTTGTATGTTCAAACCCAAGACAGTTTCTTCTGAAAGAACAAGGCTTTTGTGAATGTTTGAATAATCATAAACATAACCACTATAGTATTTTTTACATCATTGAATATCGTTTTGATTATTTCAAATGAATACTATCCTTTCCTTTTGTTAATAGATAAGATTTATGAAACTTATCCAGATCTAAAATTATCCTGTTTTTATAGTCTGAGTCAAATTCAAAGAAGCATTGGTTTTGAATGCTGATACTTTGTATTTCAACATTTTTCAATTCAGCCTTAAAATAAAGTATTAAATGTCCATGATCGGTATAGGAGTCACCTAAGTCAAAATTTATTTTTTCACCATTCATTTTGACAGTAGAGTTTGATTTAATGTAATTTGCTAAGCATAGAGAAGTTGTTTTCTGGAAGTTGCAATCACCTTCAAATTCGAAATTGAATAATTCATCTTTTTCAATGACAAACTTCATTTGTAGTTGATCTTCATGAAGAGAAAAGTAATACTCTGCCACTTGACCAACGTGCAACAGGTTTGTAGTCATTAGTATTAAGGAA
>JYMV01008811.1_pt1 | contig 12464 bp, 12 predicted proteins | sample 338911 | NCBI WGS metagenome assembly JYMV01 (sample SAMN03354496, study PRJNA234377) | hydrothermal vent metagenome | biome: Deep sea; feature: Hydrothermal plumes at the Eastern Lau Spreading Center, Western Pacific Ocean; material: Seawater | place: Tonga | collected 2009 | depth 2000 m m | reverse complement strand
TCATCGGTGTCATAGAGAGATTCAAACACGGCTTCAGGAGAGGTCCGGAATGGCTGATCAAGGCCATGGCCAAGTTGCAGTCTCAATCGACCTCTAACCCAACCAGCATCTCACAATATGCGGCCGTGGCCGGATTGAACGGTCCAAAAAGTTTCTTGGCTGAGAATCTGGCTATTTTTCAGCAACGCCGCGATCTGGTGGTCAACATGCTGAACCAAGTGCCCGGCCTCGATTGCCCAACACCTAATGGAGCGTTCTATGTCTATCCCTCCTGCGCAGGTGTCATCGATCGCGTAACTCCCAGCGGGCAGCGTATTGAATCAGACAACGACTTCGTCGAGTATCTGCTCGATGAAGCTGAGGTCGCGGCCGTACCAGGAGACGCATTTGGGCTATCGCCACACTTTCGTGTGTCCTATGCGACCTCAACAGAATTGCTGAAAGAGGCGTGCGAGCGCATTCACAGGGCGGTGAATAAGCTGGACTGAAGTCAAGCCTGCGTGCTTCGACGCACGGCGTCAGCGAAGCCTTGCGCCAGATCAGGAAACTCGGGGTCGATACGCAGGTGATTGCGCATGCGTGTGTTGTCAATCCGTTTCGACTCAGCCAGATACGACAGCATTCCTTCACTCAGGGTCGCTTGTGCCCGTGCTGCACTAATAGTGGGTGGTCGCGGCAGCCCCAGTGCTTTGGCCGCCTGAAAAAAGAAATCGGTCATCGTTGAGGGGTGACCATCACTGACGTTATAAATTGCGTGAGGGTTCTCGATCCTGGCTGCTGCCAGACAGGCACGGCACAGGTCATCAACATGGACGCGATTACTCCATGGTGCTTCATCGGCCGCCACCACCGGCTGACCGGAGCGCAACCGCTTCAGCGGTAATCGATCTGGACCGTAAATACCTGGCACGCGCAACACCACACCAGTGACCCCTGTTCTTCGCCGCCAGTTCGCAAACGCCGCCTCAGCATCCACACGCCGCCTTGCTCGTGGCGCCTTGGGATGGACATGGCGTGATTCGTTGACCCAGTCACCCTGACAATCGCCGTAAACACCCGTGGTGCTGATCAGAATAACGCGCAGAGGCAAAGTTTCATGTGATAAACCATTCAGCCAAGTCCGAATACGTTCATCACGCTCACCTTGCCGGGGGGGAGGAATAAGGTAATACACAAGCGCACCGGCAACTGATAAATCAGCGACTGACTGTGGCTGATCCAGGTCATAACCCATCACGTTAAGGCCCTTTCCCTTGAGTGTTGCAGCCCGATCGCGTCGGCGAACCAACCCACTTACTGTCGATCCAAGGTCCCCTTCCGCCCTCGCGATGCGTTCACCGACGTAACCACAACCGGCAACGAATGCCCTAACAGGCTCGTTAATCACGATTCAACTCCATCAATAGCGGTGACGCAGGGACTCGCCGCAAATAAGAAGTAGTCATTTTCTGCCTGACCTTGATCCAAATACGAAGCTGGGGAAATCAAAGCAGTAGCTCAGTGCAAACTGTCCGACGCGACATTTCCCGGCGCTGGCGACGCATGATGCAATACCATTTTCCAGCCCGCTGTTGTGGCTCGGTAGACATTCGTCGCCAGCATCTTGGCTTTGTGTCTCTGGACTTGGTTAACAAAGGAAATATTTTCACACACCTGATGCACGGCCAGACCAGTCTCGACAAGGTAACGTGTCTGAGTCAGGTAAAATGCGAGTTGAACGTCCGACTGGAAAATCAACTGCCAGCTGTCAGAAATCGCGTTAAAGCCCTCAATCCGGTGATTCATGGGATGGATACACGCACAGTCGTGTGTGTCCCAAACTGCCATCATGGCACGCAGATCAGCCTGTTCGAAGGCGTCGTAGAAAGCGGCTTCGGCTTGGCTTGCGCTATCGAACAAACACCCTTACCCAACGCCGAAACGGTTTCTTTTTCATCATTTTCTCACAGTGCACGATACAACTATCTTACCCGCTAACCGATGCACGGGCATTGGCGGGATGTTATTATTTTTCTTCCCCATCAAACCTATTCCCTATGCCCATCGGGAACCTTGCCGAGACAGAAAATGGACAAAACCACGAAAGAAAAAATCGAAGCGGCCGCGTTTCGCGGACTCGTCGAGCACCTGCAAAGACGCAGCGATGTTCAGAATATTGACTTGATGAACCTGGCCGGTTTCTGCCGCAACTGCCTGTCCAAATGGTACCTGGCTGCAGCCACTGACACTGGACTGGATATGAACTACGACCAGGCTAGAGAGGCGATTTACGGCATGACCATGGATGAATGGAAACGTGATTACCAGCATGAAGCAACGCCAGAGCAGAAGAATCAGTTTGAGGAAACCAAACCGCTGCACGCCGTGATCAGCGGACACTAGGGAACGAAGAGCCTAAGACTCCATTGGCTACGCGATCAATGACGGCAACAAGTCACCAATACCGCCACAGAGCACGGAGTCTGCCAACGAATCCATCGCCGTTGGCTCACCGTTGACAATGACAATTTTTGCACCACTGTGCTTGGCTAACGGCACCAATCCAGCGACTGGATAGACAGAGAGGGTCGAACCTACCGCCAGCAATAAATCACACCCCTGCGCCGCTCGTTCGGCCCGAGCCAAGTCCTCGAGCACCAGGTTTTGTCCAAACGATATGGTGGCTGACTTTAGAATTCCGCCGCACGCCGGACAATCTGGATCCGTCTCACCCGCATTCAAACGTTCCACTACCTCCTCCATAGGGACGCGATAACTGCACGACATACACCGAACCAATCGCATGGTGCCGTGAATTTCGATCACCCGCTCAGTAGCATTCCCTGCTAATTGATGAAGGCCATCAATATTTTGGGTGACGAGCGTGTGCAAGACACCCCTTTGCTCAAGCGCAACCAAGGCATGATGTCCTGCATTTGGATGGGAGCCCATCGCGGGAGACTCCACGCGAGAGCGCCACGCCTTTTTTCGTATTTCTGGATCACTTAAGTAATAGCAGATGTCGGAGAGCTTCTCGGCCTCGGGATCACGCGTCCAAAGCCCTTCGGGGCCACGGAAATCAGGGATACCGGAATCCGTTGAAATGCCAGCCCCGGTTAGCACAACCACCCGCTTAGCGTGATCCAACAACGACTTTGCCCACGGCAATGAGTTAACCACACCAGAAGCGCAACCCGATGCCGACGTTTTCATATCATCTTGACCGGCCAATTAACCCTACCCATGGTGCCTGATCAGTCAGCCAACTCACTAGAAAAACCATCTAACAACAGATGGCGATCAAGAAACGTACTCAACCATTGGTCGCTCGCCGCGTGGTGTTGATCGTAACCCGCGAGTTGCTGTGCGTGCGACTGTGCGCCTTCAAGAGATAACTTGACACGACCTTTTTCAGAAGAGCACCACCGCTCAACCATTTCACGCGTTATTTCTGGATGAAACTCGATCCCGTAAACACTGTCTCCGTAGATAAATGCCTGGCCAGCAAATGCGTCATTGTGAGCAAGATGTTGAGCGCCAATCGGTATCTCAAAGGTTTCGGAATGCCACTGGTAGAAAACCGTCGGTCGCTCCAGGAAATGGCCGCCCTCGACCGTTGGTGATACCAGCCAATAACCGATTTCGACCCGTCCTTCAGGATGCGGGCCCACGTTAGCGCCCAGCACTCGAGCGATCTGCTGTGCACCCAGACAAATGCCAAGTAACGGTACGCCACTGATGATGGCGCTCTTTTCCAGCCAATCAAGCTCTGAGCGAATGGCCGGATCGCTGTCATCGTTCGTGCTCTGTGGTCCGCCGAACACAATGACCGCGGCATAAGGCGACAAATCAACTGGCAAAGTGTCGCCAACACTGGGACAACGTCGATCAAGAGTGAAGCCGCGGTGCCCCAGCAATTCACCGATCTTGCCTGACGTCGAATGTGCCTGGTGCACAACAATCAACACCTGGCGGTCATCGCCATGACGAGAGACAGTGCGCGAGTGCGTGTTCACAGAACCATCAATTCAGATGCGGAAGGACTTCCCGTCCAAACAGTTCAATGGCATTGATGACGTTTCGTTGGGGCATACCGGGAAAGTTCATACGCACGATGAGATGACTACAGCCCAACTCATCCCGATGGGCCCGGCAAGCCTCAATACAGTCCTCGGGCGTGCCGATCACAAAACGATCCCGCGCCAACTCCTCAAGAGACAATGCTTTCCCTGATTCACCGGGCACATTGTCACCCATGCCCCACGAGAAATAGGCCCTGTACTTTTCAGCGATGTAGGCGCCACCTTCCTCCATCGCTTTTTCTCGAGTCTCGGCAACATAAAGTTCGACGCACTTGGCAAACTGCGAATTACGCGGCAACCCGACTTCCTCGCGACAGCGGTGATAAAACCCAAGTTGCTCTTTAATCGCAGAATACGTCGTCACCGAGGTCGCAATCCACGCGTCGCCCATTAACGCCGCGCGCTTGACTGCAGGATCAGCTGCAGCACCAATCCAGATCGGTGGCCTTGGCCGTTGCAACGGCCGCGGACGAATCGAGATATCTTGGAAATTAACATGTTGCCCTGAAAAACTCGCATGGTCTGTCTCCCAAAGCAATTTCAACGCATCGATCTGCTCCGCGAACAGCTGGCCTCGTGTTCGTTTGTCAACACCAAAGTTCTGGTACTCGACTTCCCGGTAACCCAGTCCCACGCCCATAATCAAGCGTCCGCCGCAGATAACGTCTAGCGTCGCGTATTGCTCAGCAACATCGACCACATTGTGGAGCGGCAATATGAGAATGTTGGTGCCTATTTTCATCTCCCCCGCCTCGGCGGCAAGACGCGCCAGCAATGGCGTCGTCTGGAGAAATTGGTCTGGATAAGTAAGATAGTGTTGTGCCAGCCACAATGCGCTAAAGCCCACGTCACGTGCGGCGCGAGTCTGAACCAAGTGATCATCCAACGCGCGACCGACATCAGCTCCTTCTGGATGCTGCGTCCCTAGAAAAAGTCCAACGTCCATCTTTCTTTCATTCTCCCCTTTGAGTTCACAGTTACGCGCGGTCCCTGCCAGCAAAGCACCCTAGCCGTGGTGACTTCGGCACCTGACCTGGTTAAACACGGCGCCTGGACTGCTCGATTGCCTTGGCAACGTCTAAGGTCCGCCGGGCTTTTTCGACAATCGGGTAATCAATAAAATAGCCCTCGACCTGGATTGACGCCGATCCACTGGCTTCCGCCGCGGTAAAGGCATCGACATATTTTTGAGCCTGCTCAATTTCTTCAGAACTAGGCGAGAACACTTGGTTCACAGGTTCAATTTGTTCTGGGTGAATACAAAGTTTCCCCTGAAAGCCAAAATTCCGAGCCCGTTCTGACGAGAATCTTAGGCCCTCAAGCACGCCAAGGTGAATAAACACCGTGTCCAGCGGCGACTCTAAACGAGCGGCCCGGCTGGCTGTTGCGATCTTCGCCCTCGCATAGTCGAGCTCATGCTCTTGCATAGTCCAGCGGATATTCATGTCCAGACTGAAGTCCCCAGCACCGAAAGAAAGTCTCCGCACTCGATGGGGTGCGTGTGCAATGTTTTCTACCGCGGCCAGGCCTTTACCCGTCTCGATGATTGGAATCAAGTCAATCATTCCCGCATCAAGTCCCTGATCGCGCTCGAGTTGAGTGATCAACCAATCGATGGTCGAAAGTTGATCGGGAGTCTCGACTTTTGGCAAGACAATACCGTCCAACCCGTGACCCACCACTGCTTGGATGTCACCAAAACAATAGGGGGTATCGTATGCATTAACCCTGACATAGCCTTTGCTTCGCCTGGGTCCAATTAACGCTTGAGCCACAACTTCTCGAGTGGCAATCTTTTCCGACACGGCGACAGCGTCTTCAAGATCGAGAATGACGGCGTCCGCATCAAGCGTCAGCGCTTTTTCAACCTTTCGCGAGTGATTACCCGGAGCAAACAGGAGACTTCGAAACACGCTCATTAATACTCAAACTCCAGTGATCGATCAGGGGGCAACCAAGACTATAGCGGTATGATTGCGCAGTAAACTATCAGTCAATGCCGATCTAGAAGATGGGCGCCAAAATTCTTCTGTGGATTAACCGCGTCGACCAATCGACCAGTCGGTTGCGCTAATTCCGGTGAGGCACAGGGCAGGAATTGCCCGCTACCTCGTGTTGCCAGCAAATTTCCATTCTTGATCACAACCTCCCCTCTGCGCACCACCGTGGTCGGCCAACCCGTGATACGGCGCCCTTCATAAGGGCAATAGCCCGCGTTGTCATGGAGCCACGCACTCTGAGCGGTCACTTCTAGATCGGGTGCCCAAACCGCAATATCCGCGTCGGCACCGACCGAAATTGAACCCTTTCTTGGATAAAGGCCATAGAGTTTTGCCGCATTGGTGGCGGTCAGAGCGACAAACTCATGGATATCCAGCCTTCTCTGATTGACCCCTTCGGAAAACAAAAGGGGCAATCGTAATTCTAGTCCCGGAACGCCTGCACCAATCTTATGGAATGGGGCATTGGGCCCCGCTGCTAACTTACCCGTCTCGTCTAGTCGATACGGTGCATGATCTGAAGAAAAGACTTGAAACGTTTTATTCTGGAGACCCCGCCAGACTGCTGACTGCGCCTGCTCGTCACGTGGTGGAGGACTGCAGCAATACAAAGCGCCATCCATACCCGAGCGATCCAAATCGTCCGCCGTCAGAAACAAATACTGCGGACAAGTTTCACCGTAGACCCTCAGACCACGGTCCTGCGCCGTCCGAATAGCATCGATTGCCTCTGGCTCTGACACATGCACCAGTAACACCGGCACATCTGCCAGATGAGCCAAATTAATTGCCCGATGACTGGCCTCTGCTTCCGCAACGCCTGCGTGCGCTACGGCGTGATAACGGGGTTCCACATGCCCAGCTTCGAGTAGGCGCTGAGTCAGCCAACTGATCACTTCGTAATTTTCTGCGTGAACCATGACCATCGCTCCTTCCCGACGCGCCACTTGCAGAACTTTAAGAATCTCATGATCAGACAGTTTTAATAGGTCATAAGTCATATAAACCTTGACCGAGGTATAGCCATTATTGAACAACCACGGCAATTCATTTTCGAGGACCGCTGGTGTCGGGTCAGTAACGATCAGGTGAAACGCATAATCAACAACCGCCTTGGGCCCGGCACTTGCGTGATAGGCATCGACAACCGATTGAACTGATTGCCCTCTGTGTTGCGCTGCAAAAGGAATAACTGTCGTGGTGCCGCCGAAGGCGGCTGACACCGTGGCAGTATAAAAATCGTCGGCGCACTCAATGCCAGCAGATGATTTTTGCTCGATGTGGCAGTGGCTGTCGATACCACCGGGCAATACAAGGCAATTGGTGGCATCCACTTCGTTGGATCCATCAGCCAGAGACTGGCCGAGTTCAACGATTTTTTCTCCGACGATGCCCACATCACAACACATCGCATCCGCGATCGTCACCACGGTTCCATTTCGAATAACGAGATCAAATTTACCCATCGCTTTGACCTGTGGGTGCCCCATTCACTTGCGAATACGACGGAGTATGGGTCAGTATTAAACTTGAATCCAACACCCAACAACAACGTTTGTCTCAGGTTATGACCACACATCAACAAGGATCTGTCTCACCAACCGATGTTCCCAAGGCAGTGCATGGTCCTTCGGTATGGTCAGCAGAAGACGTCGCGTCTAGCCAGCGATGGCTCTATCAATTGTCTGATGCCGAAGTAAGCGAGCTCTGCAAAGCCGCAACCCGCATTGATAAAGAACAGCTTGATCTTTGCCAAATTGACAAAGAGCGCTTTCCGTTACCAGCATTTGCACCAGCGCTAGCTGACCTTCACCAACAAATCACCGAAGGTGTTGGCATCGTGCAAATTCGTGGCCTTCCGATCCAACAGATTGGGCGACGTCGGACAGCCATTATCTTCTGGGGCCTTTGTCAGCATCTCAGTGACGAGGTGGTACCACAAAATGCGCAGGGCCACATGCTGGGACACGTACAGGATCTCGGTCAATCCTTCGACGACCCTTACAGCCGCGGTCCTTACACGCATGAGCGCATTGAATACCACAGTGATGCCTGTGACATCGTCGGACTGTTGTGCTTATGCCCGGCAGCACACGGGGGCGAAAGTAGTCTCGCGAGCGCCGGTCTGGTGTACAACGAACTGCAACGCCAGAGACCGGATCTCGCTGAGGCATTGTTACAACCGCTCTACCGCGACCGGCGTGGAGAAATTCCACCGAACCGGGAAGCCTGGTATGCCTTCCCCGTATTCAACTTTTCTGATGGGCAACTCTCAGTCAACAATGAACCGTCATACATTGATTCCGTGGCTAGATTTTTTTCGCAAGACCCCAACACGCCTGCGCAGCATGAAGGCTTGGCCTTTCTGGAAAAACTGGCGCATAAGAATCACATAGAAATACCATTTGAGGCCGGGGACATGCAGTTTATTCATAACCACACTATTCTTCACTCGCGGGAAGCCTTCAACGATGCCGACGGAGTAAATGCAAAAAGGCATCTGCTACGAGTCTGGTTACTTGACTACGACGGCATTCCGGTTCCTGAAGCTTATTACCAACGAAACGGTACTCCTGAAACCAACCGTCGTCCCGGTGGGATCGTCGGCGCCGACACCAAACCACACGCATCACTGGATACCCTATAAACTTGATTAAGACGCATGCCTTGTATCACGCTCCGCGATGAGCTTTTCCCTTATGCTTTAACTTATAGGCAATCTAACCATGCCCTATGTAACGACAGACGATGGTGTCCAGTTGTATTACGAGGATGCCGGTAGTGGCGAGAACGTATTGTTCGTTCACGAATTCGGTGGTGATCACCGTTCATGGGAGCCACAAATCCGATTCTTCTCGCGTCGTTACCGCTGCATCACCTATGGCGCCCGCGGTTACCCACCCTCAGACGTGCCCGATGATGGGGCTGCGTATTCACAGCAAAGAGCCGTGTTAGATGCTATCAATGTCCTCGATGGCTTGAATATCGAACGTGCCCACATTGTAGGACTGTCGATGGGTGGTTTCACGGCGCTGCATCTCGGGCTTAACTTTCCTCACCGCGCGCGCTCCCTGGTGGTCGGGGGTTGCGGTTATGGTGCAGAAAAAGAACACGCTGAATATTTCAAGGGCGTATCACAGGAAGTTGCCCAACAATTTGAATCTCTCGGTAGTGAGACTTTTGCCCGGACCTATGCTGGCGGCGCCGCACGCGTCCAGTTTCAGAATAAAGATCCTCGGGGCTGGGAGGAGTTGGTGAAATGGCTCAGTCAACACTCATCTAAGGGAGCGGCCAACACCATGCGAGGCGTGCAGGCCGAACGACCGTCCCTCTACGATCTCGAAAGTGGACTCCGAAACCTCGACACCCCAACGCTAGTGATCAATGGAGACGAAGATGACCACTGTCTCCAGCCCGGGTTGTTTCTGAAACGTACCATTCCCGCTTGTGGACTGTTGGTGCTGCCGAAGACCGGGCATACGATCAATCTGGAAGAACCGAATGCCTTCAACTCTGCATTGGCGGAGTTTTTCGCTCAGGTCGAGGCGGATCAGTGGTCAGCGCGGGATCCGCGCGCCGATCCGGCACAAGTCATGCGGACCCGCTGACAGTCACCTTCAGATCAAGCCCGATCTGCGAAACGGGCAATGGTACCCGCGAGCACCCGTGCGCCATTAAACAGATCTTCTGCCTTGCAAGATTCCGCCTCGTTATGACTGATTCCCCCAGCGCACGGTACAAAAATCATCCCGGTCGGACAGACATAATGTAGGTGCCGAGCATCGTGGCCCGCAGCGGAAGGCAGGTCCATATGATCGATATCAAGTTCAACTGCTACATCGCGAATAGCATCGCGGACAACAGCCGGAAACTCTAGCGATGGGTCGTTTGATAACTCCTCAACCTGCACCGTACACGGCCCACGATGCTTCTCACAAAGACCTGGGATGGCATCGCCCAACGCATTTAATGTCCCGCTATCCGGATGTCTCAGATCAAGAGAAAAATGCACCAACGAGGGCACAACGGATGGTGCATTCGGTGACATCTCGAGAAACCCTACCGTGAACTTCACCATGTCCTCAGAATCATGCATTGCGGCGTGTAACGCACTCAGAATATCGACGCCTGTTACTAACGCATCCTTACGCAGTGCCCTCGGTGAAGTACCCGCATGATTTTCCTCACCCTTAACCGTCACACGGAATACCCGCTTACCCTGTATTCCGCTGACCACGCCAATCACCTTTTTCTGCATCTCCAAGATTGGCCCTTGCTCGATGTGTGCTTCAACATAAGCGGCAACCGGAAATCCGAGTGAGCGACTGGCGATGTTGGGTTCAGCCGCGCGCACAACTTCAACACTCTCTCGAACACTGATGCCTGCAAGGTCTTCAACCTTGAGCATCGATTCAAGATCTCGTTGCCCGCGAAACAGCGCCGATCCCATCATGCCAGGAGCAAAACGGGACCCCTCCTCGTTGGTCCAGGCGACCACTTCGATCGAACGTTCTGGCTGAAATTGTGCCGCGTGCATCGCCTCCACGATTTCCAGTCCCGCCAAAACACCAAAACTCCCGTCGAATCGACCACCGGTCGGCTGGGTATCGATATGTGAGCCGGTCAACACCGGCTCGGCTTCGGCATTCTTACCCGGGTAACGCAAGAACAAATTGCCAATGGCGTCACTGTAAGGAATCAGACCCAATGGCGAACTCCACTGCACCAACAACCGCCGCGCTGTAATTTCTTCGCGCGACAAAGCCTGACGATTCACGCCACCAGCCGGAGTCGCACCAATCTCAGCTAACTGTAGATGTCGAGACCACAGGCGCTCCTGACTGATTTCATTGATCACGTTGCCCAATAGAGACATGGTCGATGGTCCGTTAGAACTGAGGGCCGACATCGTTTAACCCTTGGGCCACTTCGACCGCCCCCGGCAGATGATGACAAAACGCTTCGACCCAATCCGTGGGCACAGTCGTACTCACCTTGACGAATCGTCCGCCGAAACGATCGGAGTGATAGCTTCCTTGACGGATCATGATGTCCTGCCGCTGCAGCGCCTCAACCAATGCCTCGGGGCTGATCCCAGCCTTTGACACATCAATAATCATGAAATTGCCATTGGATGGGAACACCGGTGTCGCCAATCCATTGATCGTCTTGGCCGCATCGGCAATCAATGCCTGGTTGTGCCGCTGAATCTGTAACACCTCGGGAAACCACTGTGCCTTCACCTTGAGCCCCGCGATGGCGGCCCGTTGGGAGAGTACGTTGCTGCCGAGGTTGTTTGGCGGGGCAGCAGCCAGGCGTTCCAACACCTCACCAGAGGCGATCACGGCGCCAACGCGAAGACCAGCGAGGCCCAGCCATTTCGAAAAACTGTAGGTGGTGATGGTGCGCTCGGGAAAAAATTCCGCTGCCAGCGTATGCTCATACGCGAAATGCCGATAGGTGCAATCGTGGATTAAATACGCACCCGCATCACGGCAGATAGTCGCAAACGCATTAATCTCATCACGGCTGTAACAGATGCCGAGCGGATTATTCGGATCAACGAGATAAACGAGGCGTGTCTTTTCAGTGATCGCGTGCGCCAGCTGCTGTGGCGTCAATTTAAAATTCTGGGCGGCATCGTAAATTGGGATCTCGACAACGCGCGCGCCTGAATCCGCGGCAAACTGCACTGGCCATTTCCAGCCAGGATCAGTGGTGATGAATTCATCGCCTGGACCCACCAACGTGCGACATGCATGGTAGAGGCCTTCGATTGCGCCATCAGTCACCATCGCACTAAGGTCATGAAGTCCAAGATCTGCAAGTATCAGGTGGCGAAGTGCTTCAATCCCAAGAGGAGGAGCATATAGCCGAATAGCATCATCATCGATCGCGTCTACCATCGCCTGCCTCACCTCATCAGGCAACGGTAAGTGATTGGTGTTCTGTCCTAACCAGCGCAGCCGCGGATTGCGCGAAAGCTGGTCGAAGTATGCATTCTTGGCTTCAAACTGGTGCATCACATGTTCCTGAGCAAACTTGACTCAAAATCATCCGATCCCACATTAGTATCGGGGAAAATAACTGTCCAAGTGGTTTAGTCTATAGCGGTTCGAAAAGAAACGTAGACCCGCGGAGACACTATGATTGATATCTGGGGACGACCCACTTCTATCTGCACCCAGCGCGTACTCTGGGCGTGTACCGAGTTAGATCTCGAATACAACTTGACACTTGCGAGCGCTACGATGGGTGATCAAGGCCATATATCCAGGGGGCACGCGCCCTATGGCATCGTGGACACGGCGGCCTACCAGGTAATGAATCCAAACAGTACTGTGCCTATGATTAAGGATGGCAGTTACACCTTGTGGGAATCGAACGCCATCGTCGCTTATCT
>JYMV01010235.1_pt1 | contig 12465 bp, 4 predicted proteins | sample 338911 | NCBI WGS metagenome assembly JYMV01 (sample SAMN03354496, study PRJNA234377) | hydrothermal vent metagenome | biome: Deep sea; feature: Hydrothermal plumes at the Eastern Lau Spreading Center, Western Pacific Ocean; material: Seawater | place: Tonga | collected 2009 | depth 2000 m m | reverse complement strand
GACATGGGTTATTGAGGTATCTATGCTTAAAGGGCCTGGCTCAAGAATAGTAACGCTGTCCAGCACCTCGCATCCATTGGCATCAGTTACCGTATAGGGGTATGTGCCTGCACCCAGGGCATTGGTATCTGCACCATCCCAGTCTATACCATAGGGCGAGGTGCCGCCCGTAACGGTTAAGCTCGCTGTGCCGTCGTTCATACCTGAGCACAAGGCATCGGTTGTTGCGGCAGTAACCATTAGCACTGCTGGCTCGCTAATTACAGCGCTGCCGGTATCGTTACACCCATTTGCATCGGTAACTGTAACTGTGTATGTTCCCGCCGAAAGATTAAGGTTGTAAGAAGTGTTAGGTCCATTGGACCAGTTGTACGTATAGGCGGATGTACCCCCCACAGCATTTACAATAGCATCGCCATCGTTAAACCCAAAACATGAGGCATTGTTGATGACCATTGCAGCAGCTTGCAACAAAGGAGGCTGATCCATGGTAACGGTCAGTGTATCGGCACATTGGTTACCATCATTAACGATGACAGAATAAATTCCTGACCCCAAATTGTACAAGTCTTCTGTAGTGTCTCCATTGGACCAAGTGTATGTGTAGGGACTGGTTCCTCCTGTTACTAAAATATCTATGGCCCCTGTTGTGTCTCCGTAACATAATGGGTATGATACAGCATTTAAATTCACCGCAGAATTGGTTACATTAATAGTGTTATAAATAGTGTCTATACATCCTGAACAATTCTCAAGTATTAGCATTACATTGAAAGTACCAGCAGTATCGTATGTATGGGTAATATTTATATTCAAACTATCAGGAAAAGAAATAGTATCTATATTTCCATCTCCATAAACCCAACTCATATTCTTGATAAGATCGTAATTGAAGTTCATTTCATCATTAGCTAAATAATTGAATTCAGCTGTTTGTCCTTTACAAATAACAGAATCAGAAACTTCAAAATCCTTCATGAATCGGTATCTTAAATCTCCATAAATTGAATTATCTTGAGAACAATTATAAAATCCAAATCTTCCAGGATTATATGTTCCGTTAACATTAAAAATAGTGTCATTGGTAGATGGATTTGTAGAAACTGGTCCAACTTGATTAATAATAATAGTAGCATTTGTTCTTGTGTATATGAGTTTAAAATGATTTTTCTTTTTATCTAACCATCCTTCAGTACTTCCGTATCTGGTTCCTAAAGTATCATATACAGATAGGTATGGATTATGATAACATAAAGTTGACCAAACCATGTTGTGAGGCAAATATCCATTTATACGAGCAAGTGAAAATCCTTCCTCATCATTACTACTTTCTTTCCTTTGCTTCCAATCGAATAATAAGAAATCAGCATCAATGCCATTACTAACACTATTAGGTCCGAATGGGCCCTGGTATCCAAATACAAAACCAATCCAATCTTCATCACTGCTATCATATACTCGCATGGTTCCGGTGATCTCTACATCGATCATGTCATGAGAGCCGACCCACCATGTTGGTGATTGATTATATTTTTGTTTCACCCATTTTTTAATTGTAACATTATTCCCGTTACAATCAGTGATAGTACCGTTCATTCCATTATCAAAATACCATTTTCCATGTGCCTGCCAGCCTTCCTCGGTCCAGTTACCCACATACATATTTTGATATATTGATAAACAACCAAAATCGGATGTTGATGGCGTTGTTTGTGACTTTCCAATAAAAGGATTTAGGATCACAAATAGCAAAAGAGCTATTCTTAAACAGCAATTAATATAATTACTAAAATGTACAGGTAGGGTCTTTGATGTATCTTTAAATTCTTTCATGGCAAAGTTTGTTTATAGCAAGGATGATCTTTTAGTTTTTTTCTTTGGGGGCGTTGCAAATGGATTCGGCGTTACATAGGACAATGAGAATTCAATTCCTCCTCTGCCCGCATTAGCCATCCCTAAGGGGGAAACGGTAATATCATAGGCGGCACCTATCCTGAAGTTGGACAGTTCTAAAAGCAGCGTAGGGATCAACGCATCACCCACCCTATAGAACAATCCCATTGAACAGGCCATCTCCTTGTGCAGCTTGGTGTACTTTGATTCCGGCTGCAACAGCATCCGAAGCATGGACCCTGTAACAATTTCCTGTGCGGGCCCCTGCAATGCGACAAAGGTGCTCGGCAAAATGGCAAGATTGGTACTTTTTATACCAATGAAAATATTGCTATGGAATATCCATTTGGGGTTTATTGACTGGTCGCTGTTTTCGAGAAAACTGATCTGTGGCTGATTGACATGGTGGTACGCTAAACCGGCAGCCGCTCTGAACTGGTCATTAGATACCATGCTTTTTGATTTAGAATGGTACTGCCAGCTGACCCCAGTAGAAAGATTGAATTTCATAGCTGATTCAGCCACCATTACTTCTTCCGTGGCATTTCCAGCGTTGAATGCGCCTCCCTGGTATTGATCAGGCCATCTAAAAGTGCCTGGGTCAATAGATTTTTGAAGTATCCCTCCTGAAAGCCCAACACTAATCGATTGTTGCTTGTTGAGGTTGACCAGTCCTGCTAAATTGACCGCCACGTCAGTCGTGCTGAGGCCGGTACTCCCTGCAACATCTCTGAACGCATGGAGTCCAACCCCAAGAGAAGAGTTGGATTTTAACTTTACCCGCTTGTCAAAAGCAGCTGCGAAGGTCCTATAAGGGGTGCCCAGGCTGGTCCATTGGTTACGCGCATTGGTTGTAGCCCGGAAATTGCCATTGAAGGCCCCGGTCAGGCCCGGGTTGATTATTGGGCCGGCTTCTTCATACAGGGAGAAGTGAATGTCCTGTGCCCTTGATTCTATCACTCCTGACACGAATAAAACAACCACCATGCACCTGGAGAATACGGTTAGAACAGCTTGCAGTTTATCAACCCTGCGGGAACTGAATTGCCGCTGATGATGTTTTGCGGAATGAAATTGCTTGTGTTCTTCATTTATAACAATATCTCTCTTGATAGTGTTGGCTGGAATCTTTCTCATGATAATTATTTAGATGATGGGGGGCTACTTTGAAATTACGATCTGCTCCATATGCGTTTCATTAGCAGTTAGGAGCTGCACCAGGTACATGCCATTAGCCAGGTATCCAATGTCAATGGCATACTTATTCTGAACAGCAGAACCACTTATAGTATTAAGGCCAGATTGATCCGCGTTAAAAACTATCTCACCAAAGGCATTGTAAATAACAAGTGTAATGTCTTCATTAACACTTGCAGGAATGATAATATTGACCAATCCATCTGTCGGATTAGGGTACAGTTGCATTTTCGCCAATACATTTGGTTCTTCAAGACCTACGGTAGCCAACGTAACCAGGAAGCACGTGGTATCTGAGGAACAAGCATTTGTTGCTGTCAGACATACATCATAAGTACCTGCTGCTGCATATGAATGTGATGCATTTTGGACAGATGAATTGATTCCATCACCAAAGTCCCAGCTCCAGGCATCTGCACCCACGGATAGGTCTGTGAAGTCAACAGTAAGTGCCGAGGCAGCATAGATAAATGCCGCGATTACCGCAGGACAAGAAGTTACCGTTACCGAGTCACAGATCACATCGCTTGCACATCCGTTACTGACAGTCAGGCATACGTTGTATGAACCATCTGTTGAGAAGGCATACATGGGATTCTGCAAGGTACTGGTATTGCCATCACCGAAATTCCAGGACCACGATGTTGCATTGGTAGATGCATCGGCAAACGTGACAGTTAAATCACTGCTTGATGAAGTGAACGAAGCCACCGGAGTTGCACATACCGTAACTGTGATATTGGAACAGGATGTATCCGCACTACAAGGGTTGGTCACGATCAGGCATACGGTATATGTACCTGCCGAATCATAGGTATAAGATGGGTTCTGTGCAATCCGTAGAGGCATCGGTAAATGCAACTGTAAGTTCTGAAGGTGCGGAAGTAAAGGCCGCTGTTGCTGGGGTACACGAGGAATCAGCAACTATAACATTCATGCAGCTCATATCTGAACTACACGTATTGGTTGTTGTTAGGCATACATTATAAGTGCCATCAGCCGCATAGGTATGCACCGGATTCTGATCGGTGGAAGTACTGGCATCGCCAAAGTCCCAGGACCATGAGGTGGCATCACTGGAAGCATCCGTAAACACGGCATCAAGGTCTACACTGTTGGAAGTAAACCCAGCTATAGTTGGAGTACAAGGTACACTTGAGGTGATCGTTACCATTACACAGACAGTGTCAGAGCTGCAGGCATTGGTGGTCACCAGACATACATTATAAGTGCCATCAGCCGGGTATGTATGCACAGGATTCTGATCTGTGGAAGTACTGGCATCACCAAAGTCCCAATTCCAGCTGGTGGCATCGGTTGAGGTATCCGTGAAGTCAACGGTAAGTAACGAGTCGCTATAATTAAACGCTGCTATCACAGGTGCACACGCGGCAACAGTTACTGAATCGCACATTGTATCACTGCCACATGCGTTACTGGCAGTCAAGCATACATTGTAAGTACCGTTGCTATTGTATGTGTGAACAGGGTTGGCCACCGTAGCTAAAAAACCATCCCCAAAATCCCAGTTGTATGACGTTCCAACGATAGAAGTATTGGTAAAGGTTACTGTAAGATCAGTAGACGCTTCAGTAAAGGACGCGGTAGGCGCGGTATCGATTGTCATCACCACAGAGTCAGTGTACATGCAGCCTGCAGTATTGGTAACGTCCACGTAATACGTAGTGGTACTGGTTGGCGACGCTGTCGGAAACTGTGCAGTTGTATCACTCAAACCCGTTGCCGGCGACCATAGGTAGCTGGCTGTGGGTGTGTTGGATGTAACTCCAATTACTCCTGAATTACCCTGACAAATTGCGGTGTCACTGGTCGTAGTGATAACCGTTGCATCAATATATACAGTAATTGTATCAGTAGCGACACAACCCTGATCGTCGACCGTTACCACATAGGTCATCTGGCCACCTGGTACGGCAATCGGTGTGATGCTGGTTGAATCATCCAGGGTAGCACCTGGAGACCAGTTGAAGATCGCCGTAGAATCCAGCGTTCCACCAATGGTATTGATCGCCATGTCGTCAATTGACCAGTGGTCATAGACCGCTCCGGAAAAAGTGGGCTGGTTCCAGCGGAAGCGGGTAGTACCCGTTTGAGCCGCTGGTGGTATGGTTTCTGATAAAAAGGTAAATGTGGCGTAAAGGGTATTCGAATAAGTGCTGATATTTACCCATGACAGGCCACCATCCACAGAATAGTCCAAATCAACTTCGTCAGCAGCGTTGAGAAGCTCGCAAGGCGCTGAGCCATTCTTACCATACATCAGCCAGAAGTCAACTGTTCCTCCGACAGTTACGTTCATATCAACCGTTTCAGCGTACCTAATGGTACCATCAAAATACAAGGCATTTCCAGATACCGATCCGCAACCCAAAGATGGTGCAGCACCTGCCACAGTTGTCCAGACAGCACCATCAATCGTGGGGTCAAAATTGTCTGAAATATCAGCTGAGCCAGAAACCTCCAGTTGCACAGTATCGGTAGGAAAACACAGATTGGAAGGAGTCGCTGTTGCCGTAACCGGAACACCACCATTAACCTCAACAAAAACACTGTCACTTGGGGCACATGCAGCAGATGAAGTAACATAGTAAGTTACGTCGGTCAATGGCCCTGCAACAGGGTTTGAACAATTGGTACAGCTTAATCCAGTAGCAGGGCTCCAATTATAGGATGAAGCTCCACTTGCATTTAGCTGAACAGAGTCCCCTACGCACAATGATGTATCTGCACTTACGGCAATCGTGTTGACCGTGTCTACATATACCGTAATCGAATCATAAAAGGTACAATTGTTATCAACCACAGTAAGTACATATTTGGTTGTATTAGTTGGGCTAGCCATTGGATTTGAAATATTGGGGTCTGATAGTCCAGTACCTGGATTCCAGTTGTACACCCATGAGCTATCGCCATTATAAACTTGAAATTGAATTGTATCTCCTAAACAAATGGTGTCTTGGGTTGATGAAGCAACAAATGTTCCGTACGCAGCATCAAAACTAACATCATCATTATCAAAGTGTCTTGAACTACCTCCAGCTGTCCCTGAAGAGCCATCAGCACAGGTAGTTCCAATAGGAATTGAATCCAATGTACTTGCTCTATCAATTAACATTGCTCTTATATAATGGATTCCAGTCTGAGCCCCAACAGGCAGGTTAAAATCGAATTCATCATATTGGAACACACTGGCTGTAAAATCTGAAGGGCTCATCAAATGAGAATAGATTTCTGTCCATGCGGTTCCATCATAATGTAATGCTTTAAGGTGTATGCCATTATTTGTAGTCCATGTTCCGGTAACAGATGGGAACCACTTGATCTTTACATGTATTGTATTGGCGTTAACAGAGCTCAATTCTACCCAGTCTATGTAATCATCAGTATTGGAAATACCACATGCATCAAATGTGCCTGTTCCTTGTTTTGGATCAGGAGAGAATGAATAAGCTTGTGGTGAAGCTCCATTTACCTCAACAAAAATACTGTCACTGGGGGCACACCCTGCCGGTGATGTAACACGATAAGTTATATCGGCCAATGGCCCTGCAACAGGATTAGGACAATTGTTACAACTTAATCCAGCAGCAGGGCTCCAATCATAGGATGAAGCTCCACTGGCATTTAGTTGTACAGAATCCCCTGCGCATATCGCTGTATCCGCACTTACGGAAATAGTATTGACTGTGTCAACATATACCGTAATGGAATCTGTATTGAGACACCCTCCCTCATCTACATTGACCGTATAGGTAGTAGTTGCAGTCGGGTTGGCCGTCGGATTGGCAATCGATGGATCAGAAAGACCCAATGAAGGGCTCCATGTGTAGATAGCTGTTGAATCCAATATGTTACATGGTGCTGAAATAAATTCAACAGTTAATGTCTGTGTAGAAGCGTTACATGTGAGGCCATTAATACCGCCCCAGTCACCAGCTCCAACAGCAGGCCTTACACAATAGGTGGAACTTGTATTTGTGCAGTTACAATCAGTTCCTGTATTATTTGCATTGAGCTCAGTGCCGCCGCCACAATCTCCTACACGCCATGTTACGCCACCCCACGTATAGGAAACCCCCGGATTGCCGCTTCTCAGAGCTTCCGCTATAAGATTCACAGTCACTGGGTCTGAACAAGTAATGCCTGTAGGGTCATTGGTCCCTTTGATCGTAACGCTGGCAAAATCATGCACAGAAGTGTCTAGTTGAGCCCTGAAAGCAATCCAATTATCATATTGTGGGGACCCTGCCGTATATGAGGAGCCACCTATAAAATTCTCCGAATAAGTAACCGTTTGCCCAGATCCACCTGAACAATCTCCACTTACATTCAACTGGGTAGTATCACCAAGGCATATTGAGTCCCGGCTCGCTGAAGCCACTAGCTGTGGAACAGAATCTACAGTAACACTAACTGTGTCATTTAGAATACACCCCATTGATGATGTTGCAGTAAGTGAATAGGATGTCGTAGCAGATGGTGTTGCATATGGGCTGGCAATGGTTGAATCATCCAGGGTATTGCCCGGTGACCATGCATAGGTTACTGCTCCAGTTGCTGCCAGTTGTACGCTACCACCCTGGCATAAACTTGTATCTGAATATAAAATTATAGGCAATGGATCTATTGACACGGTTACTGTATCTGCGTCAGTTCCACACCCATTGGATGCAGTGAGTATATAATTCGTAGTTGCCAGAGGAGAAGCAACAGGGTTTGCAATTGTGGAATCACTTAAACCAGTACCAGGGCTCCAGGTATGGGTTACCCCTCCACTTCCATTCAATTGCACGGAATTTCCTTCACAGAAAGAAGTGTCTGCTCCGGCATTTGCTGTGGGTAAAGATGAAGAAACCGTCACAATAGCCGAAGTTGAATCCATAACACCGCTGGAATCCGTTACAATGACCTGATAAACTGTTGTCACCGTTGGTGAAGCCCAGGTGCTGTCACAAGTTGTACAGCTCAGGTCAGTTGTTGGTGTCCACGCATAAGTATATGGGGGTGTCAAGGAGGTGGATGTATCGATAACAACTGTCAATGTGATGCTGTCTCCTGTACATATACTGCCTCCATTAACGAAGATGGAGGATACCAGACTCTCGGTTCCTACTGCAATTGTAGGCTCAGAGCTGGAATATTGACGGATTCTTATATCATCATGCCAGGTTTCAGAACCGCCATAAATGCTCCAAGGTTGTTGATCCCAATAACCACCAAGAGATAGATAGAATGGTCCAACGGTTCCGGTGTTCTGTCCGGCTTCATAGACCATACCATCAACATTCATTGCCATCGTTGAACTACTGATCTTAGTTTCAAAGTCATGCCATTTAAAAGGAGAAAGGCAATCATCATCGGTGTATTGTGAAGAGCTTGATGGGGCATCACTGCTTGCTCCAAATATTATTTCAACAATATCATTATCTAAACAGGATGAACTACTGTGGTTTCCCGCAACCGCACCTGAATACGTCCCCATTGATTGGAAACCATCAGACAGTATAAATCCATAGTGGTTATTCTCACCTGTAAAGCGATATTGGAATTTCAAATCCAGGATAAATGGTTGAGCGAAACTGCTGAGGGTCTGTGGGACTTTTAAACCTTGTGTCCCGTCGTCTATAATCGATGCGTAACCATTAATTACGGAAGTTACATCACCTCCGGTCCCCGGTGAGATAGCCCACTTGGAGGAGCTAATTGATCCTGATGAGAAGTCCTCAAAGAACATAAAAGTACTGTCTCCATTTGAGGCAGGAAGTGCCGATGAGTTACCATAGAAGAGATATATCGTTGCCGTACCCGAAGCAGGTATGCCTGGGACTTTTACCCAAATCTCCGTGGTTGTTGTGTTCAGACCCGTGTCTACCCAAAAGTTAAGTATGGTGGTACCGGCAATATCTGCAGCAAACCTGATATCACTGCCATCCACATTCATTTTTCCTGCACCGATGGGAGTTTCGGTATCAACTATAATCAGTGTCTGGTAATTGGTCAGGTTACTTCCAGAAGTTTCTGTAATCACGACAGGAACAACATAGTTCCACGCCGATAATTGAGCAAATGCTGTATTACAGATTGTCAATACTGTAAATAATATAGCGGATCTAGTCAAAAGGTGGCAATTATTCTTTTTCATGTTCTTTGTGATTAAGTGTTACTCCAACAGGCAGACATCGTATACAATTCCAGTTTGCCTTTGTTGAATCCAAAAGTAGATGACCGTGATATGAATCCTGTATTAATGATACCAAGGGCGTTAATTATGCTACGTTGGGTTTGATAGTTGAGACCAAAGAAAAAGGGGGCCGCTGAACCTGACCCCCTTTCTTTATGGTTGCTAAGGCCTGTTACCCTATTGAACAATAACCTTATCGGTTGCACGCTGTGTGCCGGAATGTACGGTTAACGTGTATATTCCTTTGGGTAGCTCACTGAGATCGATCCTGGTACTTTCTCCTGATATATTCATTTGCTGGAGTACCAGCTGCCCAACAAGGTTGTGCAGTTCGTAACTGAAACCACTCACTGAACCTTCAAGAGATAAGTTAACGATGCCATCAGAAGGGTTTGGATAGGTAGTGATGAGCAATTCTCTTTCAAAGCCTGCCTCCAAATCAGTGGATGGTTTTAGATTCTGCTCACCATCATGATCTGATTCGTTCGGGTTATTGTCTCCTCCCGCCAACCTGGCTTGCCCTAAGTTCACTACGTCAACGGTATAGTCCTCCACCTCGCCCCAGGTAAATGTCTCACAGGCACCAGATGTCCAATTGCCTCCTTTTGCCTGTATGCGCATTTTGGTGCTTCCTGAAAAAGCAGCTGGAGGTATGTTGATCATGGCCTGAATAGAATTGTCTGTTGGATCCAGTCCTGCCGTTGGATAAGGCTCAGGTGGTGCAGGACCCGTACCGGCAAATAAATAGTTGGCCAAATAGATGGCGTCGGTAATGTTCACTATGCCATCATCATTGGCATCTGCTGCATCGTAACAAGGGAAGGGCCCCATGCCATTAAAAAGGACATTGTTAATGTAGATCATATCTGCTATATCCACATTGCCATCAGCATTGGCGTCCCCCCGTAAAAATGGATGCTGCTCTGCCTGTAAGACCAATTCATCCTGATCATCAAAATCTCCATCCTGGTTATAGTCGACCCATACACTACAGAACAATCCCATCGATGGATCCTGTACAGGGGCGAAACCCGGCTCAATCCTTAGCAGCATGCTGTCGGTCAAGGCAGCACTGCTACTGGTATAATCACCATATCCCCCATTATCACCAGAATAATAGTTGAACAACCCTAAGTGGATCTGGTCTATCCACAGTAAACTGGATACTGTACCCATAGATGTACAATCTGTTGCGTAATGATCACGTATCTCAAAATTGTCCACTGCAAGAGCGACTGTACCCACTCCCGAATGGCCCACCATGCTGAACATTACATTACTGCCTCCCGCGATATTGGAAAGATCAACATATTGTTCGTTCCAGACATTGCCCTGAGCTGCTGTTATGGTTGATAGCAAGCTCCAGGTCTGGCCTCCATCCACCGAATAATTCAGGATGAGAGAATCGTCAGCATGTGCCATATAATAGCTGAAGAACAGCTCAGGAGCATTCAGCATGGACAGGTCGAAGCATGGGCTTGTAAAGCCTGCCTTGTATGCTGATTGGCTATCCCAATTCGGCCTTCTCATATAAAGGTAAGTACCATCTATTGTAAGCGGGAAGGCCGTTGTCAGCTGGTTCAGGTTGATAATATTCCAGTTTGTGGATATGCTGTCTTTGGACAAGAGGCCCATTGTGTTGTTATTAAAATCTTCCACGTAAGGGAATGAATTGATGGCAGCAACACAATTTGAAGGGTTAGCTCCACGCGGTGGCGCTATCTCGATATAATCGATGGCCATATCACTGCGATATCCATTGCCTGTAATTGCCTGGAAACGCAGGTCTATTACCGAATCTTCAAAAGCAGAGAGGCTTACTATTACTTCCTCCCAGGAATCTCCCTGGTCGCCTGCCTGGCTCCAAAGGTCTGTCCACTGCTGTGTGCCGGCAAACCTCGCCTGCAGCCTTAGCGTTCCCATATTTGAACCGTACATGTGTCGCTGGAACCTGATCTCCGGATCCACAATGCCCGACAGGTCAACGGAAGGATTAACCAGGTCCGCTGTTTTTGATGGGTAGCCGCTGCCGCTTGCTTCAATATATATGAAGTAATCATCGTGAAATGCATTGGAAGGCCCTGTCTGGTTTGACGGGGTACCGCCGGTGTTTCTCAACCAGTCGGTGTTATCCGTGCTGCTTTGTTCCCAATCACCCATGCCCTCTTCAAAACTTTCCGTAGTGCCTTGCTTCGTTTTTTTTCTTCTACTCAATTTTGCTTTTAAACTAATATCTTCTTCATTTTCATCATTAGCACACCCACACTGAGCTAATAGTTTAATATCAACATCAACATCAGTTACATTTTCAAAATCATAATATATTGTTCGGCCGTTACCATGATTCTGTACTCTAATGCTAAGCGCTCCTTCACAATCCTCATCGAGCAACGCTCCTTGCGATACCCATCCCCGATTATTTGGGTCGAACCCTTGAAAGTCCCTTGGAATTACAGGAGGTATTACTTCTGTCAGGTGTGATAAAACAGTTCCATTCTCATCAATATAGGTTATCGTGAATGGGTTGCTATGGTAAGGATAAAATTGATCACTTTCAATCCCATCACCTGTTTCTTCTGAAGGAAAATTCAATTGGGTCAGCTCACACGATTTTCCTCCGCACAGAACATACGTGATTGTTCCTGAAGCAGTTTCACTGGTGAACCTGTCCCTGTCCAATCCTGCACTGCAACTTCCTGTTGAACTAACATTAATTGACCTTTCAGGACTTTTATAATGATGTTTTACTGTTACTTTTCTATATCCAGTACTATCTATACATGCCTTTTTATCTTCATAGAGAAGCGCCAGTTCAAATTCACAGTCTAGTTTGGGCTGACAGGTAGTACTGTCTTTTCCGCAACTCAATTCTTCCTCGGTACTTTTTACCGTTATCATATCCTGTGCTGTCGCAACTTGAACAGAAGTTATTAGAACACAGACTGCATGTAGGAAAATATTCTTTAAATTTTTCATGACTTTGGGTTTTAATTCTTTGTTTTAGCCAAAAGTAGAGCAGTTGGTTCGCCAGGTAAAATATATGAGGCGAGAGGGGATATTGCCGCTACGTTTGGTGGGATAACTGCGACTAACGGAACAAGCAAAAAGGGCCTGGCGAACCAGACCCTTTAGGTGGAGCAGTTAGGTTTTGTTTATTTATTTCACAATAACCT
>JYMV01053764.1_pt1 | contig 12469 bp, 8 predicted proteins | sample 338911 | NCBI WGS metagenome assembly JYMV01 (sample SAMN03354496, study PRJNA234377) | hydrothermal vent metagenome | biome: Deep sea; feature: Hydrothermal plumes at the Eastern Lau Spreading Center, Western Pacific Ocean; material: Seawater | place: Tonga | collected 2009 | depth 2000 m m | reverse complement strand
GTGTCAGGACGTAAGCCACCGTCACCATTGTTGACATCGGCGGTCAAAATGAAACGCAAGCTGTCGGAAGGTTATAGCTAGTCACCGCTCTTCAGAATACAAAGCGGGACTGGACGATGATGCGACAGTCTATGCTCTGGATCACTACCCTGAGCGTGGTACTGCTGAACAGGACTCCATTGAATTACAATCCAGCGGTTACTTAGGCGAAAGCGCCGACTTTGTGGCAGGTTTATATTGGTTCCAGGAAGAAGGCGATAACCGCCAGGGTTCAGATTCCAGTTTTAATGGCGGTGGTAACACCTTGCAGTTAGATCAAGAAGCCACAAGTAAAGCGGCGTTCGTAAACATTGGCTATGACGTATCGGATGATTTGCGCCTTTCTGGTGGTCTTCGTTATACCGAAGATGAAAAGGATGCGTCAGCTAACGTATTCCCACCACTGGGCACCATTTACGATTCTGACGAGTGGGATGAATTAAGCTGGGAACTGGCAGGTAACTATACTTTTGAAAATGGCATGAATGCCTACGCTACAATCCAAACCGGTTATCAGGGTGGCCAATACCCTGCACGTCCTTACTGTCTAATCGGACAGTTCTTTGGAGCTGGTGGTTTTGATGACCTGGATAATGCGGTGGCTGCGGTGAATGCCAATAACTGCTTCACTGCAACCGAAAACATCACGGCTGTTAACTACGAAGTGGGTGTTAAGGGCCGATTAACTGAATACCTGGATTTGAGTATTGCTTTATTTAACACTGAATATGACGATTTACCCTACCAGGTAAGTCAGGTTAGTGATGCCGGATTTGATACAGCCAACCTGGTGGTATCACAAACCTCTCGTGGCGTTGAGTTTGACAGTAATCTGACCCTTGGCAATTTCAGCTTACAAACCAGCATTGGTTTTATGGACGTTGAAGTAGACGAGCAAACAGTTAATGGAACTTTGTTTACACCGGTAGCACCGCTTACTCCAGAATGGACTGTGGCCTTTGGTCCAGCGTATGAAATGTTTCTGGAAGATGGCGCCTCTGTGAAAGTCCGCGTCGACTATTCATGGCGTGACGACATGTACGGCGAACCAAGTTCGGCAGCAGAACGTATGACTTTGATTGAAGACCGCACTTTAGTAAATATGGATATTTCCTATACGCCGGGTAACGAAGCTTACACTATCGGTTTATACGGCCGTAACATCTTCGATGAACGTTACGACAACGCCCGCCTGAATACTGGTGATTATGTGCTGCGTATTCTGTCTAATGATGCCAGTGAGTTCGGTGTCAGATTTACCACTGAGTGGTAAGCTTTTCGCAGGAATAGCATTGTATGAACAAGACCGGCTAATGCCGGTCTTGTTATTAGAGTAATGTTACCCCGTAACCCGTTGGCCAATTTCAAAGGTACAACCTGAAATTAAGCTGTAAGGCTCCAGAGGAGACAACTTTTGCATCTGAATAGTGCTTATTTGATCGCTGGTGGTAGAACGACTGATCTCAAAGTACATATGCCATTGCGTATTATTGCCAGGTCTTAGCTCAACATAGGGAAATTGGCGATAATGCCAACTGCCACTCACCAGGGGGAGTTCTTCCTCGTTCCATTCCTTGCCAGAAATCTGATAGCTGAAATCTGGGTTTAACTTTAAAACTAAGTCAGTGTCACACTCGTCAACCTGATACTGATGCACGAGATCCTGATGAAAAAAGTGACTATTATTTGCTGAATCTTCTGGGAACAAAATCAGCGCCAATGAATTTTTGGTATACCAATGATTGCCCCGTACCATTGGCTGCAATAAATTTACTTTATAACCGCTTGCCTCCACGACTTCCTGTGCTTTGTCCAAGGTTTCCTGGTGCTCTAGCATCAGTGAATACAGAATTGTATTCTCGGTAACTGAAACCGGTGTATCAAGCTGATTAGTATTCGCCTCATAGCCTAACTGTAAAAAACTTTGCTCTAGCGTTTTAATGCTATTTTCCGACAAATATTTTCCGTAAATATGAATGGTCGGTTTTGAGGTACACGCCATTTGTGCAATACATATCAGCGCTATAACCGCCCCCTTATTATAAATTGCTAATTCCATTAATTGACTTCCAAAGCTAATGAGGACCCTTAAAATTACAACCGTAATCGTAGCAACGAAACTTTGATATTACAACTGTAATTATAAGTTGCACGACAAAGCCTTAATCAAGTAGTAGAAAATTTAGACAAAAAACATTTGACTTAATTTACTGTGTAATACATAGTATACACATACTGTTTATCATACAGTATACGAAACACAGTATATGGGTTTTAAATCTCCAATCATAGGCAGGAACTGGCTTTGGAAGTTGAACAACTAGATAAACTAAAACAAGAGTTGCGCAGAGGTATTCTGGTGCTTGCGGTGCTGATGCAACTCCGACAGGAACACTACGGTTATTCTCTCAGAAAATCCCTTAGTGAGAATGGCCTGGATATCGACGAAGGTACTTTGTATCCACTGGTTCGGCGGCTGGAAAAGCAAGGTTTGTTAGTCAGTGAATGGCGAGAAGAAAGTAAACGCAAGAAGCGTTTTTATTGGTTATCTGATGACGGTGTCACTGCCCTGCATGAAATGCAGAACGAGTGGCAGGCATTAAATATTAACATTGAGAATATTCTCAAAGGAGTTGAACAATGAGACTGGTGCAAAATTATCTGGATCAAGTGGCATCTAATCTTCCCGACTCTGCAGATAAAGATGTACTGACAGAGTTACAAAGTAGTATCGAGGAGCACCTGGAAGCCATAGCCGAAGAAAAGCAACGGGATGCCAGTGAAGAGGAAATCGCGGATGTTCTCAGAAAATTGGGTTCGCCCCGTACCGTTGCCGCCCGGTTTGGTAAACAGCAATACCTGGTTGGTCCTGAGCTTTATCCGGTATGGCGCTATAGCGTGCGAATCTCACTCACGTTGGTGCTCATATTGTTTTTTATCAATGGACTGTTGCGCTATGTAACAGGCACCAATGATCTGTTTTTAACAACAGGCTGGTTTGGCGGTTTACTGGAATTAGGGCTGATAGCATTTGCGTTAAATACCCTGTTTTTTGCCGTTTTGGAATACCGAGGTAAGACTGATTATTTTAAAGAGGATTGGGATCCAATAAAATCTCAAGGGATAAAGCAAAGCAAATCTGATCAGCAAGATGCCATCACCAATGTAGTCAGCGATGTGATATTTTTCATCATCTGGAATCATTGGCTGGATTTTTCACAAAGTGCACTATACGAATATGATGGCTTAACAATTCAGTTTCACGATATTTATCATTTACTGTTTTGGCCAGTTAATATACTGCTACTTTGTTCGATTGCCCTTTATACATGGCAGCTGTGCAATCAAATTTGGCGCAAATCCACTATATTAATGGCACTTAGCATCGATATTATTGGCTTGCTTGTGCTGGCATTGATGCTTACTCATGCCGACCAGACTATAGTTATTGGGATTTCAGAAAGTATGGATCCCCGAATTACTGAGCATGTCGGGTTAATATTTAAGGTAAGTCTGGCCGTTATTGCCGCCTTCACCGTTCTGGATCTAAGGCGGCATATTAAAGTGTTGAATGCTCTTTGAAATATAAAAAACCTGCCTATCCGGCAGGTTTTTTGTTTTAAAAGGAAGGGTGTTGACCACTACCACCGCTGTAATCTCGCCATGCGCCACTCATGTCATTATAGACCCATGTTTGAGTAGTAATGGTGGCTCCGCTGATATCCACAAAACGCACTCTGAAGGGATTGTAAGAAACCATGTTCACGGTTTGTCTAATCCCTGCATTTGCGGCGGTACCATAAATTGTAATTCGAGTACTAATGGTATTGTTACTGGATAATGCGGCCTGACAATCGTCATCACAAAGCACCTCTATTTCTTCGTGCACACTATTTTGGATAATTTCACGTTTCCGATCTGCGGACTCTCCGACTAAGTTAAGGCCTCTGTATTGGCCGTAAAAGTCAAGAGCATTCATGACCTCTAAAAACTTTTCATATTGCGGCACAGTAAGCCCCAGATAAGTAGCAAAATCAGATTGCACCTGATTATGCAGGAGCAGCAACTTTTCTTTCTGCTCTTGAGTAAGTGGGTTTTTGCTGGTTAAAGCTGGGCGCAACAGGGCAAATATGGGGCGCTCATTTATGGGTAATGGCTGGTCCTGCACTCTGGTCTGTGACAATTGCCGAAATTTTGCTACAGACTCCAGATACTGTACTGAACTGATGCCAATTTCTGCGGATATTAACCCGGCATTGACTGCCAATGGTGAATTATCATCAAGCCCTTCAATGGCACTAATTGCCGAGAAATGACTAAACAACAGAGCACTCGCAATTAGCCCTGCTCTGAAAATTTTTGCGCTGTTTTTCATTTTTCACTCCTGTAAAAATCAAAAACACCTTAACGGTACATTTAATTACCGTCAAATAAAATATTTACCATTCATTTTGAATTAATATTGCAAGCAAAATTGTGAACGAAGACATGAAGCCTTCGTTCACGGCATATCACTATTTGACAAATACTGCTGCTGTTAAGCCTGGTATTACAAAACTGTCTGCTTTCACCTGAGCTGAGGCCGTAACCGGATCCGCGCCATTTGCCTGTCTGGGATGCAAACTATATTCACCTGCACCTTCAAAGCTAAAGGTTTGAGTGGTTGGCGCATTGTTGAAAATAACCATTATACCGTTAAATGCGGCATCTAAATCGTTAACTCCCTGTCCATCGGCAATGCTCATGGCAATCAGTCCCATTTGCTGCTCTTTACCCGTGTTGTGGAATGCTATCCGGTCAATTACTTGCTGCTCTGTTTGCAGGCTAAACAAGTGTGATGAAGCACGAATAGCGATAAAGTCCATAAATACCTTAGATGCAAACTCTATGTGTGCTGGTTTAACCAGATCGCGCCCTTCGTTGCCCTGGATAATACGAGTAATCACATCCCAGTTAGCTTCATCTTTAACCGCTGGCGGTAATCCCACATTGTAGTTGTTAGATTGTTTGCCAAAATCAACGGCATTAAACCAGTCGCCATAATCATAACTATCCCGCAAAAACGACTTTGAACGCAATAATTCTCCGCCCATGTGCAAAAACGGGATACCCTGAGCAAGTAATGGATAAGCCAGTGACAAGTTTTGATATCGGACCCTTTGTTCTGTGGTGGCTTCAAATGGCAAACGATAATGATTGTTGTCCCACAAAGTCTGATTATCGTGTTTTGAAACGTAATTAATGGTATCAGCTGGATCCAATGCATAACCGGTTGGTGCACCGCCATAAGGAATGTCCTTTCCGGTAACTGCCTCACCTTCTGCGTTTATCAATGGAAAGTTAGCCAGGTTACCTGCCAAACCAACTCTGATTTGGTCCATAGACAGATAATATTCAGCTAACTGAGCCTCTTGCTGTGCTTCTGTCTGCAACTCGTTGGGTTGCACGATTAAGCCGTTGGCAATGCCCTGGCCAAAGCGTAACTCATCGGCACTGACAAAAGATGAGCCGCCGCGAACAGCATCACGTAATCGATCGGTAAAGGTGCCGATTTCGGTGCCTGCCAGTGGGATCTGTGCTGCCTGTTCGAACTGGGCGTTATTCGCTACTTCACCAAAGTTCCAGCCTTCACCGTAAAAATAAGTATCTGGATCGACTGCTCTCACTGCTTCCCGCGACTCCAGCATTGCCGCTTTCGGTTGATGGCCCATCAGATCGAAGCGGAAGCCGTCGATTTTATAATCTCGTGCCCACACCACTAATGAATCGGTCATTAATTTGGCCATCATTCGATTTTCGGTGGCTGAATTTTCACAGCAGGTAGACTTTTCAACCTCTCCCGATATTGGGTTCAATCGGTGGTAATAATTTGGCACCACCTTATCCAGCACAGACTTGTCATCCAGGCCAGATGCGAAGGTATGGTTATAAACTACATCCATAATCACTTTAAACCCTTTCTCGTGCAGGCTCATTACCATTTCACGAAACTCCAGAACACGATGAATCCCGTCGGGGTTTAGTGCATAACTGCCTTCAGGCACGGTGTAATGATATGGGTCATAGCCCCAATTGTAAGGGTCATAAGGGCGGATAACTTCAATAATAGCCTGAGCATCACCAGTTAACGGATCAAAGCTTTGCAGTAAACTTTGTAACGATTGCGTTTTATCAACGTCAGTATCACAAACAGTCACTTGCGGAGCAATCTCACAGACCTTACTGAGAGGATCTGATGGAAAAATCACTTTCGATGGATCTTCGTCAACGGTGGATATGTCATAAGTTGGTAACAGATGAACCGTGTTCAAACCAGCCAGTTTAAGTGCACTTAAATGCTTTGCGCCATCACTGGCGGTTTCGCTGAAGGCTTTGTATTTTCCAGCATACTCGGGATTAGATAAGTTTTTATCCGATGCACTAAAATCCCGGATATGAGTTTCGTACAAAATCAGGCTTTCAGGGTGCGACAACTCTGTGTCTGTTTGCTTGTCCCAATTGGCGGGTTTAGTGTCTTCACTGGCTAAGTCCACTACCTGAGAATATTGACTATTGCGGGATAAGCTCAATGAATATGGGTCTGTAACTTCGTATTTTTCGATTGCCTGAGTACGCGGGTGATAAACTTCAAGCTCATAACGGTACCAGGTGCCCTGCCCCAGTTCTGAAGAAGCTCGCCATACGCCATTATCATCCTCAGTCATGGTAACTGAGGTCAACAAAGATTTACTGTCGTCGTACAGATTAACTTTCACCGCTTGTGCAGTGGGCGCCCAAAGCGCAAACTGACTGGACTCGCCCTGTATGGTAGCTCCCAGATCATTTACTTCATCTGCATCCTTTTCACCGCTAGTGTACAAAGCATCTAATACTCTGGCAGTTTGCAGATAAGATAAGCTAACCACTTCCCCTGCGGAGTTTTTTTGTGCAACGGCCAGTTGACCTTTTAACAGGGATTTAATGTCTTTAATCGGTTCACTCAAAGTAAGCGCAGTAAACTCTTGCAGATGAGGGACATCGGTAGCAAGCCATGCAGGTTTATCCATTGATTTTAATGGCACCAAAAGCTCAGGTCTGGCCCCTTCATCAAGCTGCGCAGCTTCAGATGCATATAATGAAAATGACACAGCCCCAGCTTCAGGTTTAATTAATATGAGATCTTCGCTGAGCCAATGTGCTGCAAAATTGGCAGGGGTGTCAGTAGCTACTCCAAGCTCTGTAGCAGGTTTACTGCAACCTCCTAAAACGGAGGCCACCAGAAGTCCGATTGCCAGTTTATTCATTGAGTTTGCTCCTTTTTCGGGCTGTTATTGGTAATGATCTGAATACTTGCGTCGAGGCTGTCCCAATCAAAAGAAAATCGTAAGTGATCATTTTCTGAAGACGTAATCTGATGGGCTACTTTTTGCCCCTTCTGCATGACCCTGATTTCCTTCACATTTTGAGTTTCAACATTAATCAAACTAAATTGGGTCAATCTGTTGCCAACCATGGAGGAAAAGCCTTGTCCTTCAGACCTGATTTCGATATTCAGACCTGAAGGGATTTGAGTGGCGCTAAAACGCGTAAGATGAAAAGCCTCAGTTAAAGAATCTCTGTTTTTACCGTCATCTTCATACAAGAGTCCAGAGCCTGTGCTGACAGAGTCATGATGATAATAATGAATATCAAGCGCATCACCGCGATACTGGCTTAAAGGTGTAGTACTGCTGCTAAAAGGTACAAAACTCCCGGCCTTTACAAATAATGGTATGGTACTCAACGACACTGCAACATTGTGCTCCTTGCCCCCTTCGACAATGTCATTATTCCAATAATTAAACCAAACACCTTTAGGAATGCGAGTTGTTACAGAATCTACGCCGGGTTCAGTCACCGGGTGCACAAAAAAGGCGTCTCCCCACAAATAACTGTCTTTCTCGCTTAACAAGGCTAGGTTTTCCGGTTCGGCAAAGTAAACCGGACGCAGTAACGGCATTCCGGTAGTGGCGTTTTCATATGCCAGGGAATAGTTATAGGGGAATAATTGATATCTCAGCTTAATCCAGTCCCGCAAAATATCCTGAGTTTGCTGATCGTGAAAAACAGGTTCTGATGGAACAGAGTCAAATGCGTGTGGCCGATAAACAGGTTGAAAAACGCCATACTGTAACCAGCGAATGTACATCTCTTTATCAAAGACATCTTCATCTCCGCCAAAACCACCTAAATCTGAGTGGGTATAAGCCAAGCCGAGCATGCCCATTTGCAGAGTAAGCTCAACTTGCGGCTTCAATCCCCCCCAAGAGCGACTAACATCGCCGGTCCAGGGGATCATGCCGAAACGCTGTGATCCCACAAAACCTGAGCGCATCAGTAAAAATAATCTGTCTTCGGGAAAGTCTCGCAAATGATTTTCGTACAACAGTTGCGCCCAACGATGGCCATAAGCATTGTGTACCTCATTGGCGGTACCGATAGCATGTAAGGTGTTTTCCGGATGCATTTCTGGCTCACCCAAATCTCCCCAAATACCGGCTATGCCCTGACTGAGGATGGACTTGTTTTTGCGCCAGAACCAGTTCTGCCCTGACTCGCTAAACACATCCACTAATCCCGCAGTACCAAAAAACATATCAAAAATTCTGGGCTTTTCACCGGACAAATCAGTGGCCAATGCTTTGTTCTCAACAGCGCTCTGCCAATTTTTAGAGGTGTTTAAGATAAATGGCTCGGTTATGACAACCGTATGAATGCCCTGTTGTTTAAAGTCAGCAATCATTTTTTCAGGGTTGGGCCAATTTTTCCGGTCCCAGTCCAGATTGCCCATATATCCCTGCATTTGTGGTCCAAACCAATAAAGATCTAAGACCACTGTATCCAATGGAATATCAGCCTCCTGATATTTCCTGACCACTTCACGCACCTGCTGTTCTGAGCGATAACCAAACCGCGATGCAAAATTACCGAACGCCCAGGCTGGAGGTAAAGGTTGACGGCCGGTAATGTCCGTGAAGTTTTGTATAAGCTTGGGGTAATCCACCTGATTGTCGCTTAACCCAGCAACCACTATGTATGCATTGCGCCCGGCGACAGCTTCAAATTGTATAACACCGGATTCAGAGGCTCCGAGATCCATTGCCCCTTTGGCAGCATTATCAAAAATCAAACCATAGCCATTGGTGGACAACAGTGCAGGTAAGCCAAAGTACATTTGATTGGATTCGGTGGTATAGCCCCAATGGGTTTTATTGTAGAGGGGCAGACGATGACCACGCCGATCCATGCCTAAAACCCTTTGACCACCGCCAATCAGAAACTCTGCAGGCTCAAGGGCAAATCTGACACCGCGCATTCCAGGATATTGAAAGAATCCAGACTCTTGGCTTAATAGTTTTTTGTCATTGTGAAAATAAGCAATAGAAAATGGGGTTTTAGTGATATGTACCTGTAACTGCTCCCCAATAAACATTAATAAGCGGGGCTCTTCATACAAGCCAAAAGAGGTTGATTCTGTTGTCGTTGGCAACGCGAATGAAGGAGCAAGTACCTCGTCATTTTGAGAATAAACCACTTCAACAGCTGCCTGACTCAACGGCCTTATCTGAATCAAACCTTCGCTTGTAGTCAGCTTAAGCGTATTGTCAGCAATTACGTGGGAGACATATTCTTTGGCACTTAAGGGCTGAAACAAAAGCCCAAGAATCAAGCAACTGAAGATTACAAAGCGAATTGTGCCGGAGGCTTGACGGCCCCGGTAAAGGTTAAATTTTAACATTGCGCAAAGCCGCCAGATTATCCTGATGAGAACTAAAATTCAGAGCACACCCCTTCAGGAAAGCAGCAACGTTCTGTTCCTTGTAATGATCGCCTTTACCAGGCTGATTGGGTGCTACAGGCGGATAGGCGCCATAACCTGAAAGCAGGCAATGCCAGGAAATCGGATCCCAGTGCATGGCAATGTTTTGTCGATGAATTTCAGCGCTAACATCTTCCCGTCGAAACCATTTATCCAACACATGGCTGAGGGATGCGGAAATATTGGAATTATTGCGATTATCCCGCCAATATTGGCTATCGTCGCGGGTGTTCAGCTTGTAATGGGCAACAATATAATCGCGCACCTTATCAAACCGCTCTTTTGCGAAAGCATTAAACTTATCGGCATTTTTATTGCTGTACTGCCCTTCGCTAAAATCCTGACAAAACTTCTCAAGACAAATCTGCACCAAATGCAGTGCGGTGGCCTCAAGTGGCTCAATAAACCCCTGAGACAAACCGATAGCCAGACAGTTTTTTTGCCAGTGTTTTTCAACCTGACCGACTTTCATTTTTAAATGACGACACTCAACATCACTTTCCATGGCGTTTAAATGTTGCCGAAATTCTGTTTCCGCTTTATCACTATTGATATAGTCAGAACTATAAACATAACCATTCCCAACCCGATTTTGCAGAGGAATTTGCCAGCACCATCCCGCCGACATGGCAGTAGATTTAGTTTCAGGTGGAATGATATCAAGGACGTCGGTCTGCATGACGACGGCAGAATCATTAAACAAGTTGTTTTTGTATGACTGAAATTTTACGCCCAGGGTTTTCTCCAATAAAATACTGCTAAACCCGGTGCAATCAACAAAGAAATCAGCCTCATATTCTTCGCCTTTGTCGTCCAGCAACGACTTGATATCACCATTGTCATGTTGTGTGACGGAAGCGATATTCTTAGATTGATATAAAACACCCCGTTCCACCGCCAATTCCCGTAAAAACTCACCCAGTAACCCACTATCAAAGTGATAACCATATTCCATGCGAAACGGGAAGTTTTCAGGCGTAATTGGCCCTCTCATTTGTTGTGCCAAAACACCGTTGATCAGGAAGTCGTCTGGAACTGTGTGGGTATCCAGCCCCATTCTTCGAGTTCGACAATTCACTTCAAACGCTTTTTGAGTAAAAGTATCAGTTTGGCTGATAAAGGGGTGGCGATAGCTGTTTCTGCCGGAGGCTGGACTCCAACCTTCAAACTGAATACTCACTTTGTATGTGGCATTACAACGGTTCATCCATTGTGACTCAGGAACATCCAATAACTCAAAAAACCGTTTTAAAGTGGGCGTTGAGCCTTCACCCACCCCTATTGTAGCTATATCAGGAGATTCGATTAACTGTATCTGTACCTGCTCTTTTGGAAATTTCCTGACAAACAGATTTGCCGCCATCCAGCCTGCAGTGCCGCCCCCGAGAATAATAATTTTTAATGGCTTCTTCACGTTAGCTTCCACAATACTTTTTCAGGAACTCGTCATGCTCGGAAATCTTGGTGATGGGATCGTTTTTAATCTGAAGTAAACTCTGCATTAATCCTATTAGCTTATCTTCTGGCATGGCATTAGCCAGCGGATGGTAATCTTGCGGTTGAATCCCTTGCCCCATCATCACCTGTAACCAGGAAGGTTCCAAAAACAGGTCATTTTGCTCTCTGAATAACATACCGCTGCTGCGAAACAGTTCAATCTTGTGTTGCAGTGACTCAGGGATTTCCATATTGCGAACTTCTCGCCAAAACTGGCTGTCATCACGCTCATTTACGTGATAATGGAGAATGATAAAATCCCGCACCTGCTCGTATTCTATTTGTGATTGCTTGTTGTACTCGTCTATTAATTTTTGCTCGATACCGGCATGAGGAAAGAGGTGAATCAGACGCACAATCCCAGATTGAATCAGGTGAATACTGGTGGACTCTAACGGCTCCAGGAAGCCACTGGCCAAGCCAATAGCGACTACATTGCGGTTCCACTGTTTTCTGCGTCTACCTGTTTTAAAGCGGATAAAGTTCGGATCGCCGATGGCTTCAGTGTCCAGATTGGACATCAAGGTTTGTAGTGCATCATCATCAGAAATGTGGTTACTACTGTACACCAGACCATTGCCGTTGCGATGTTGTAAAGGAATTCGCCATTGCCACCCCGCTTCGTGGGCAATAGAGCGGGTATAAGGTTTGGTTTTTTCATGTCGTTTAGAAGGAATTGCCACAGCGCGATCGCAAGGTAACCAATGGGTCCAGTCTTCGTACCCCGTACCAAGCTTTTGCTGTATCAATAATCCTCTGAAACCAGAGCAGTCAATAAATAAATCGCCTTGAATGCGTTGTCCGTTTTGCAAGACCACAGCATCAATATAACCATTGCTTTCGTCCTGAATTACCGACTCAATCATCCCTTCAGTGCGAACCACGCCCATGGCTTCGCATTTTTTTCTGAGAAAACGAGCGTATAAAGAAGCGTCAAAATGATAGGCATAAGGCATTTCAATGACGGGATCCGGGCTCTTGATATGAGCAAATTTGCCCGCTTCACAAGCGCGATAGTTTAAATCGAAATCCCACAAAGATTGTTTCAAGCCAAGAGATTGAGCTCGCTTGAAATAGTGGTGAAAGTGACAAAAA
>JYMV01031118.1_pt1 | contig 12471 bp, 13 predicted proteins | sample 338911 | NCBI WGS metagenome assembly JYMV01 (sample SAMN03354496, study PRJNA234377) | hydrothermal vent metagenome | biome: Deep sea; feature: Hydrothermal plumes at the Eastern Lau Spreading Center, Western Pacific Ocean; material: Seawater | place: Tonga | collected 2009 | depth 2000 m m | reverse complement strand
ATCGGAGTAAATGACATGACCGATCTGCGGCGGCGTATGAGGGATGCCGGGGTGGAATTCACCGTGGTCAAGAACAATCTGATGAAGCTGGCTTGCGACGCTTCCCAACGGTCTCAGGCCAAATCCATAGTCGAGGGCCCAACCGCCATCGCCTTCGGCTATGATGACCCCACGGTGGTGCCCAAGGCCCTGGCGGAATTCATCCGAACCACTCGGTTGCCATTGGATATCCAGGGAGCAGTCATGGGTGAAGGGGTGCTGCCTCCAGCCGACGTGAACCGGATGGCGGCGCTACCGGCCAAACCTCAACTGGTTGCCTCTCTGCTGGGCCAGTTACAAGCGCCGTTGCAGAGGCTTCTTGGAGCATTGAACGGCCCGCTTCAGAACTTGGATGGACTGTTACAAGCGAGGATACGTCAGTTAGAATCAGCCGGTGCAAGCGAATAGCCCGGCTAACCAATCTAAAATCAGAAAAAATGAATAAGGTAAGGAGGTTCCATGAGTAAAGACGAAGTTATGGCCGCGATCAAAGAGATGAACGTGCTGGAAGTGGCTGACCTGGTGAAGGCCCTGGAAGAAGAGTTTGGCATCAGCGCCGCGCCGGTGGCTGTGGCCGCCGCTCCGGCAGCCGGTGGGGGCGCCGCTGAAGCTGACGCCGGCGCAGACGAAGAACAGACCGATTTCCAAGTAATGATCAAAGAGATCGGGCCAAATAAGATCAACGTCATCAAAGCCGTCCGGGAAGTTACTTCCCTGGGCTTGCGCGAGGCGAAAGAGTTGGTTGAGGCCGCTCCCACCGCCGTCAAAGAAGGCGTGGTTAAAGACGAGGCGGATACCATCAAGGCTAAGCTCGAAGAAGCCGGCGCCGTCGTCGAAGTCGCTTAGTAACCTGGCCCTACCCACGGTTAAGGAAGGGAAGGAATGAGCCGGCGCAAAGACCAGGAAAGATTCGCGCGTCTTAAGGCGCAGAACTCGGCTTATCAGGGATTCCGCGGGCCGGATACACAGACCGAAAAGCCCGTGGATGTCCTGGAAACCGTGGTCTGCTCGACGTGCAACCGGAAGCGGAATGTCCCGGTCACCAGCTTGCCTGATGACCGGGCAAGCTTTGTCTGCCGCGTTTGCCAAGAAGAGCAGGCTGCCGCGGCCTCTGCGTAAGGCCAACCACGGGTGTTAGCTCGGTTAGACTCACATGCTGTTTGCCATTGACTGCCCCTGCGCCAAGTCCGAGGTAGATGCGCTAATCCTCTTTATGCCTCGAAAACTTGTCATAACTTGCTAGCCCAAAAGGCTCGGCGTACACTGGACCACAAGCCGGTACCCAATTAGAAAGGATGGGAAGCCCGATGATTAAAGTTACGGTAATGTACCCCAACGAAACCGGGAAAAAATTCGACATGGATTACTACGGAAACAATCACTTGCCTTTGGTGCAACGGCTCCTGGGCTCCGGTGGGCTAGTGCGTTCCGAATGGGAAAAGGGCATCTCGGACACAGACCCCAATGCTCCGCCCAGGTACCTGGTTGTGGGTCACCTCTACTTCAATGCCCTCGAAGAAGTCCATGCGGGATTCAGTACCCATGGCCGCGAGATCATGGGGGACATTGCCAACTATACGGATATTAAGCCCCTATTTCAGATCAGCGAATTGGTCGAGTAGCAGCAATTAAGCTCTCTGATACTGTCCGCCGATAAGCGGTCCTCTATCCCTAGTCCAAGCAATGATTCCCTCAGATAGGCCCGGTAAATGCCGGGCCTATCGGTTCGCATTTACTAGACGCATCCCTCGCTGGAGGGTTTTTCAATATGCCTCAATCCCAGTCCAGTTCCGCTTTCCAAGCCCTTGCCGAACGCTTGGTCCAAGAGTTTTGGGATTTCTATCCTACGGCTGGCTCCCGCATCGGGCGGCACGAGTATGACGGCAAATTGCCCGATCTCTCCTCGGTGAGCATACGCCGCCGTGTGGACCAGTTGGGGCAGGGGATGGCGTTTCTTGAGTCCGCTGGGTCGGGCGGAGGAAACCCCGACGAATGGCTGAGTCTCCAACTTCTGAAGCTCTTCTTCAAGCGGGAACACTTCTCGTTGACTGAGCTTAAGCCATTGGAAAACAACCCCATGAGGCAGGTTGGCTACCTGAACGTGGGCGGATACCTGCTACGGGACTACGCCCCCCTGGCGGACCGCCTCCGGTCGGCTACCCAGGTGATGCAACGCGTTCCCGCGTTCCTGGATACCCTTACCGCCGCCCTGGGCGACGCTATCGGCCGCCCGGTGCTGCAGATGAGCATCGAGGCCTACTCTGGCATGGCCCGCTTCTATCGCCGGGACCTGGCTCAAGCGGTCGCTGAATCGGGTGATGGGACGGACCCTCCGGAGTTCAATGACGCCCTGGAGTCCGCCGCTTCCGCCCTGGACCGGTTCGTGGGGGAACTGGAGAGCCGGTTAAGCCGGGCTACACCCGAATTTGCCATCGGTTCCAAACTGTACTCCGCCATGTTGGAGACCGGCGAGGGGCTGGATGTTCCATTGGCTCAGGTAGAGGCGTTGGGCCAGGCCGATCTAGAGAGAAACCTGGAGCAGCTTGCCCAGGTGGCTGAGTCAATCTCGCCGGGCCGGGGAGTTGCCGAGGTCGTCGCCCAAGTCTCGGGGAGTCACCCTTCGGCCGAAGAACTGCTTCCGGAAACCAGGGACATGCTGGAGGACATCCGGCAAGCCCTGCTGGACCTGGATTTGATAACTATCCCCTCGGAGGACCGCTGTCAGGTGGTCGAGACCCCGGCCTACATGCGGTACGCCTTCGCCGCGATGGACAGCGCGGGTGCACTGGAGACTAGGGCGACCGAGTCCTTCTATTACGTTACCCCGGTGGAGCCCGATTGGACCGCCCAGCAGCAGGAAGAGTGGCTGTCCAACTTCAACTACGACACCTTGCGCATGGTCTCCGTGCACGAAGTGTATCCGGGGCACTTCGTTCATTTCCTGCACAATCGCTATGGGCGCAGTCTGCCGTTGGTCAACCGGGTCGCCACATCCTACGCCTTTACCGAAGGCTGGGCTCATTACACCGAGCAGATGATGGTGGAATCAGAGTACGGCGCCGGCCAGCCCGCTTTGCACCTCACCCAGTTGTTGGAGGCGTTGGTGCGAAACTGCCGCTTCCTGTGCTCAATATGGATGCATACCCAGGGAATGTCCGTGGACGACGCCACCCGCTTCTTCATGGACAAGGCCTACATGGGTGAGTTGCCGGCCCGGCGCGAGGCGATGCGAGGAACTTTCGACCCCGGATACCTGAGCTATACCCTGGGCAAGCTGATGATTCTAAAGCTAAGGGAAGATTTCCAGAGGGAGCAGGGATCCGCCTTCACATTGAAGGGGTTCCACGATCGCTTGCTGTCCTACGGTGCCCCCCCGGTGTCTCTGCTGCGGCAGGTCATGTTGAGGGAACCGGGGGATTCGACTATCTAAACCGGCCTTCGACGTAGACTAGGTATAGACCTGGTTCGGAGGAATTCACGCAAGGAGGCAAACCGTGTCAGAGGAAAACAAAGCCGTCGTGCGCCGCTGGCTAGAAGATGGAATGAATGGCCGCGATCTGGCGATCATCGACGAATTAATCGCCCCGGACTATGCCAATCACAGCCCCCGCCTTGGCGTTGTCGGCCGCGAGTACACGGCGCGAGAAACGGCGGAGTTCTTCATAGGCTTCCCGGACTGGCAGACCACCATTGACGACGTCGTCGCCGAAGGGGAAAAGGTCGTGGTGCGGCGGACCGTGCAAGGCACGTACAAAGGTGAAGTCCAGGGTGCCCCCGTTCCCCAACCGGGAAACTGGTCATTTTCACAATATGGGAGATGTTTCGCGTCTCTGACGGGAAGATAGTTGAACGGTGGGCCATCCATGATTTCCAGCAGCAACTCAGCGCGATGTAGTTTGGCTACCAATCAACAAATGGACCGCTGAACATCAACACTTCGCCAAAACACAAGGTCAAAGACCGCCATCAGTTCTTCTACGGTTGGTATGTCGTAGGTGCAGCTGCCGTGGTGGTGTTTAGCAGCGGACCGGGCCAGTCTTACGTCTTCTCCATCTTTATTGACTCGATAATTTCCGACACCGGTTTATCCAGGTCCGGCATCTCCGCCCTCTACATGCTGAGCACCGGGGTAAGCGCCGCCATGGTATGGATAGTCAGCCGTATGGTGGACCGTGTTGGCCCGCGGATGATGCTGATCGCCATAGGGTTTGCGTTTGCCGCCGCTTGCTTTGGTATGGCGGCCGCCACCAATATTCTGCTGTTATACGTGGCTTTCGCCAGCCTTCGCGCTCTGGGCCAAGGCTCCTTGAATATAAATGCAGTCTTGCTGGTCAACCAATGGTTCGTGGCCTACCGAGGCCGGGCTATAGCCTTCATGGGATTGGGCGCTGTTTTATCCACCGCCATATTCCCTCCACTGGCAAGGGCCCTGATAGACAACCTGGGGTGGCGCGAGGCATACGCAGTTCTGGGAATAATCGTAATGTCGTTAATCGTTCCCGTTTCGCTTCTGGTGATCCGTAATCGACCCGAGGATATGAGCTTATCGCCCGACGGACGGCGTCAACCATACGTCGATACTGCCCGGCACGCGGATGCCGTTTCCCAGGAAGTCTCTTCCGGCTTGGAGACTCCGGTCTTACGCTCCCTCCATTTTTGGCTTTTGGCCCTTCCCATGGCTTCTCCCGGAATGGTATCCACGGCTCTGGTATTTCACCAGACCTCCATTTTCAAAGAAGCAGGTCTTACAGCTACCCTGGCGGCGGGAGTGTTCGTAATTTTCTCAGTGTCCGCAGCGTTTACTTCGGTGATTGGGGGCTTCGTTGTCGAGCGGGTGAGTCCGAAGCCTCTCTATGGTTTTTCCTTGTTGATGTTGTTGGTTTCATTATTGTTGGCGGTGGTTATGAACTCGGCCTTCGTTGCCGTCCTGTATGTAATCATCATGGGCGTCGCGAATGGCGCCCAGCAGATAGTGCAAGGGGTAATCTGGGCACATTATTACGGACGACACAGATTGGGGCGCATCCAAGGCCCAGCCATGACGATAGGCATTTGCGGGTCGGCAATCGGACCATTCCCGTTGGCCCTGCTTCACGATGTGACGGGTTCCTACACCTTTGGATTGTTAGTGATGATTAGCCTACCGGTGCTTTCGCTGATAAGTATTTTGTTTGCCCATCCAACCGCCAGCAGGGTATCAACCACTTGAGGAAATATAGGACCGCCTCATGTGTATTGAATCACGTCGCTTACGGCGCACATGGCTCGGCAAGCTGATGAATTTGAAGTTGAGGGATGACTTCCGACGGGAGCAGGGTGCGTCGGCCATCTAAGATCTCGTGTAATGTGGCCCTCACCCCGGCCTAAGGCCATCCCTCTCCCCGCGGGAGAAGGGACGGGAGTGAAGGACCTACAGTTTGGTGGGCGAAGAAGTCCTAGGTCGTCCGAAACGTAACCTTGCGGAAGGCTTCGCCGTAGGTGAATTCCTGATCGGGTACGGCTTTGGCGGCCCAATCTTTGATAAACTCCTTGACATCCTCCACCGCCCTGCCGCTCATCTGGCTGCGATGGGCCATCACCGAGTCGACCTTGATGTCGAGATAAGGTTCGATGTCGATGAACGTGTTCGCTTGCTCGGTGCCCCAAAACAGTACCGTACCTGTTTTGTGGGGCTCAAGCCCTTCGTCCTGCCAGAGCTCTTTGAAGTGGAGATGGTCCCTGGCGCATGGGAAAACCGCGTCCAGAGCAACCTGACCGGAGATTCGGTGGTCCCGATGCCACGCCAGGTTCTTGCGGTATGGCTCGGGACACAATACGACGTCAGGCCGAACCAGACGAATCTGCCTGACCAGCTCTTTTCGGAACTCGCTGGTATCTTCCAGTTCACCGTCCAGGTGGTGTAGCGCTACGACTTCTTCCGCTCCCACCACTGCCGCGGCATCCCGCTGTTCTTGCTCTCGCTGTGCCCCAAGTGCTTGAGCGCTGACCTCGCGGTCGCTGGTGCCTTTATCGCCGTCAGTACATAGAACGTAGTGGACCGTGGCGCCTTCTTTAGCCCATCGGGCTATCGTCCCGCCGGCCCAGAATTCGGCATCGTCGGGATGGGGAGTAACTACCAAAACGCGCTGCGGGGTTTCTTCCATCCGCAGGCCACCTCCACTCTGGATGTTCTACCGGATTCCCGGGGATTGTCAGTCTTGGGTGTCGTGTCAATCCCACGGGGACCGAGGCAACGGTACTTCTGATAAAGCAGGACGACGAATATGCAACGCCGCTTTACTGTTCCCCGTGTTAACCTTTGGTTCCGCCGACGTTACCAGTTTAGCCGGTGCGCCCAATCCGCCGCAGTTGTAGACCGTGCCTATAGTACAGGAACGTAGCTACAGGGTCAACTTCAAATCGGGTTCCGGGTAGCTACAAACGTTCGCTCATTTAGTCGAAGAACGTGTAGCCGTTTTTTTGCAGAATGGCGGTGGCTTCGATGCGCCACCGGTATGCGACGGCCATGGGGTCGTCCTCGAAATAGATCGCCCTCAAGTTGCGGGATAACTCCCATTCGATGAGCCTTTCGGCATTCATAGCTCGGGCATAAATGTCCGAACCGTCACCGTTGATGTCCCTCTGCCGGTTTAAGTACCAGCGTATCAGATGCCAATTCGAGTGGATGAATACGTAGGCAGCGTCCTTGGCTCTCTGGTACAGTTGAGCCTCCAAGTCCACTACCCTGTTTTCCAAACCCTCGATGCGTTGTTGCATTTCGTCTACTGCCACCGTATTACTCCTTAGCCGCTGTGTGGGCCACTCCCTAGACGTGACCATCTTTGTCATGGTGTGATGAATTGGGACTCTGCGCCCAAGTCCGTCCGACGCGCACTTGATGTAAGTCAAATGTATTTTACCAGACAACGTGGCGAATTCCGGCGACTGAAGACGGGTGACGGATGGCTCGAAAGAAATATTGGTTAACGGAGAAGCTGAGTTTTTGGTAACGTGAGTAGCGGTTGACGGGGCAGAGTCGCAACAGGAAAGAGGAGTTGACTATGAGAGACCAACCCGGCGGCACGAAGGGGCCTTTGGACGGGCTGCGGGTGATCGATTGGACCATGTGGCAGTTTGGTCCGGTCTCAACGATGATGCTGGCCGATATGGGTGCGGAAGTCATCAAGGTGGAGTCGCTGGATGGCGATCACGGGCGGAATGTCGGCCGTTCGGTGGGATTGGACTCAACCCTTCCCAATGGGGCCAGCGCTTTTTTCGAGGGGCTGAACCGGCAGAAGCTGGGTATCGCGCTAAACCTCAAAACCCCCGACGGGGTGGAGATAATGTACAAGCTGGCGGCCAAGTCCGATATCTTCGTGGAGAATTTCAGGAAGGGTGTAGCCGAGCGTCTGGGACTGGGGTATGAAGACTTGGTCAAGCACAACGATAAGATTATCTACGCTTCGGCTTCGGGATACGGGCCGGAAGGACCCGACTCGGGCAAGCCGGCATTCGCGTTAACCGCTGAGGCCAGGGCGGGGGCTCTATGGTGGATCGGGCCACCCGACGATACTCCCCATCAGCTGGACATCGCGGACCAAAGCGCCGCTGTGATGCTGTCTTACGGCATCATCGGAGCGATCGTGGCCAGAGAGCGGTTCGGATTCGGCCAGAAGGTGGATGTCTCGCATCTGGGCAGCATGATCTGGGCCAGGGGGATGCAGAACCAGATCTCTTTACTGGTTGATAAAGAGTACCAGCGATTCGACCGAAAAGGTCCGGGCAACGTGTTATGGAACTACTACCGGTGTGGCGACGGCCGTTGGATAGCTTTTTCCATGGGCCAGGACCGGTATTGGCCGCCGTTCTGCCGTGCCGTGGGAAGACCCGATCTGATTGATGACCCAAGGTTCGATACACCTGAGAACCGCTACCAGAACCGGGAAGAACTGGTCGATCTTCTCGACGCCCTCTTCCTCTCTAGGACAAGTGGCGAATGGGAGAAGTCTCTCCAGGGCAACGACGACATCATTTGGGAGCGGGTACAGCGCAACCTGGACCTGCCAACGGACCCTCAGGTTGTGGCCAACGACTACATCGTCGAGTACGACCACCCAGCCATAGGGCCTTCGAATTGGTTGCAAACGCCGGTCACTTATAGCAAGACACCGCTGTCTACGAGGAAAATGGCACCGGTTCTGGGAGAGAACACGGAGGAGACCCTCATCGGCCTGCTGGGTTACTCTTGGGATGACATCGTGGTTCTAAAAGACAAGAAGGTGATTCTTTAGTCGCGTACGATATAGTAGACAGGAAAGAGACTCAGAGTTACTATTTCTGCGGTGACCCACCGGACGGTTCCCAGGTGTGGGTTCTCAGACATTGGTCAACGAAAAGACATGTGAGGGAATATGCCGAAGATAATCCCAGTCGCCGACGAGTTGAGCAAGACTTTTTGGGACGGCGTGAATGACAAGCGGTTGATCCTGCAACATTGCGCCGCTTGTGACAGGCTCCAATACCCGCCGAAACTGGCATGCCAGTTCTGTGGCTCTGGTGAAAAATTGGAGTGGAAAGATGTCGAAGGTAAGGGCCATATCTCGACCTATATCGTGATTGAGGACGGGCGACTGAACCGCCGCATGCCCGATCAGCCCTACAATCTGGCGTTGATCACGCTGGACGAAGATACCAGCGTGAATTTTTACTCCAACCTTCCGGGAGTCCCACCCTACGAGGTCCCGGTGGGGTCAGCTGTCGAGGTGATGTTTGAAGAGGTTGCGCCGGACCAACTGATCCACGAATGGAAGGTCGTCGGCTAATCGTTTTGTCTTCTCAAACGGCATTCTTATTTATCATCAAAAATAGGTGAATGATGGCTACGCAAAACCAATATCAGTGGCGAAGAGATAAGGACGGGCTGGGGGTGTGGGACCACCGGGGCAAGGTCGCGGTGGCCGGATACGGTCACTCCCCCGTTGACCGGCGCTGGGATGAGAATTCCATGGATCAATCCCTGGGCGCCTATACGATCTTGGCCTGCAAACTTGCCATGGAGGACGCGGGTGTAACTCCCGACCAGATCGACGGAATCATTTGCTGCGATAGCCACATCGCCGGCGGCAGCGGCGGCACCGCGTCCAACTGGGCGCCGCGTCCCTACTTCGACCCGCCTTACGACTCGGAATTGGGACTAACGCTGATCAACGGCGAATGGCTGGCCAAGGTCATGGAGTTGCCCAACGTAAAGTTCGCTCCCACCGGCGTGCCGACGATCGGCGAGATGGTGGGCATGGCCTCCCAAGCCGTCGCCGATGGGAAATGCAACACCTGTCTGGTTATTTACCCCACCGGCAATCTGGAAGGTAGGTACCGCCGGGGCGGTGAGAATGCCGACGACTACGCCAGGGGAGCCCGCCAATGGGTGGTGCCCTGGGGTAACCACGGCGGTAACGACTTCATCAACATCTTTCCCCACAATCAGTATTGCCTCAAATATGGCGGTACCCACGACGACCTGGCTCCCTTCGTGATTAACCAGCACCGGAATGGACTGCTGACTCCGTGGGGCTACAACGCCAGCCACGGGCTGGAACAACTTACCGTTGAGGACTACGTGACGTCGCGGTACATCCTGAATCCCCTGCGGTTGTGGGATTGCGACCGGCCGGTCAACGCTTCGGCGGCCTACCTGTTCACCACCGCCGAAAGGGCCCGGGATATGAAGCAGTCTCCCGTCTATGTGCTTAACCACTCACAGCATAACTTCCCTACCCGGACCACTCAGTCGGATCTGGATGAGATCGAAGATTGGACCGACCGGGCGGCTAAAAGGATGTTCGAGGGGGCCGGACTCGGTCCTGCCGACGTGGACATCTTCAACCCGTATGACGGTTATGCCACGATGACCCAGTTTTATCTCGAGGCTTTCCAATGGCACGGCGTGAAGCGGGGCGACGCCTTCGCCTTCTATGCCGACGACATCAGGGTGGAGGGTCCCCATCCCTTTAGCTCCAGCGGCGGCAATCTGGGGAACGGCCGTACCCGCACCGCCATGTACACCGACAGTATCCAGCAGCTTCGGGGGACCGCCGGCCCGCGGCAGGTCACGGTACGCGCTGAGACGGCGCTTGCGGCTTTTGTCACGCCCAGCAGCGGCGGCTGGATCATGTTCGGCAAGCACCCCAGTTAGCGCCGATACAGATTAAATCCGGGTGGCAGTTTGGCCGGCCCGAATACGGAAGAGTTTTATGGCGGAAAATCGTATTCTCGAGGGTGTGCGCGTTCTCACTTTAGAGCAGGTGCACGCCTTGCCTTGGGGGACTTCTTTCTTAGCGGATCTGGGCGCCCAGGTCATCCGCGTGGAAAGCGTGGTCCACCTGCAGGACCGCAAGTCCGGGCCATTCCCCGGTGGGCGGCCCAGCGAAGAATGGTGGAACGAGGCTGGAAACCTGGCCTACTTCGGCGCCCGGAATAAGCAGAGCCTTTGTCTGGAAGTGGCCGATCCCCGGGGTAAAGAAGTTTTCCTCAAGCTGGCTCAAGAATGCGACATCGTGACGGATAACTTCCGCCCCGGCACCATGGCTCGGTACGGCTTCGACCATGAGAGCCTGAGCAAGCTGAATCCCAGGATCATCACATTGAGCTCCACCGCCTTCGGATACACTGGATCGTGGAGCAGGGCCGGGTCCCGGGCCCGTACCGTCGATGCCTCCTGCGGGATGTCCTATCTGACCGGCTATGAAGACGGGCCATCACGGCGGGCCAGCAATAACTACATGGATCACTCGGTGGGCAACAACGTGGCCTATGCCCTGCTACTGGCGCTGTACCAACGCAACAAGACCGGCCAAGGCATGCGTATCGACCTTACCATGCAGGAAACCGGCGTGTCGGCCATCGGCCCGGCTATCCTGGAAACGCAAAGGGGCATTTCGCGTCCCCGCTTGGGGTGCGGGCATCTGTGGAAGTCGCCCCACAACGTCTTCCCGTGTCGCGGCGAAGACCGTTGGATCACCATCGTGGTGTCCACCGATGACGAATGGAGGCGCCTAACCAAGGCCATGGGCGGCCCGGCCTGGGCGGTCGACCATCGCTTCGACACTGCCCAAGGCCGCTGGAGCCACAGGCGCCAACTGGGCGAACATCTAGCGGAATGGACCAGTACCCAAGACAATCAAGAGTTGATGATCCATCTTCAGGAAAATGGCGTCGCCGCAGGCGCGGTGTTGACGGCCGAGGACCTGGTGGACAATCCTCATCTCCATGAGCGGGAATACATAGAAGAATTTGTAAACGTCAACGCGCCTCAAGCCGGCCCCCGAAAATATGCGGGACGTCCCTTCCGAATGCCGGGCGTTTCCATGGGTATCCGCAGTGTGGCGGCCTTGGGTGAGCACAATGAGGAGATTCTGAGGGAAATAGCCGGATTGTCTGGGGAAGAAATCGCGGCCCTGGCTGACGACGGAATAATCTCCAACTTACCCCTGCCCACGGAATCCCGGCCTTAGAAGAGACTGGATCAGTTGGCTGCCCCTGATTTGTTGGGGGTCACCACGAGTCAGTAAAAGCCGCCTTTCTCGTTTGCCTTGGGTTTCCTGAAATCAGTAGCGGCTCGCCCTGAAGGCGCGTGTTGATAGACTCGGTGGTGCCAAAGTCGTAAGAGGTAAACGAGGGAGAGGTGAAATCCACTAGAAACGCGGGTTAGCGGTTTTGTTGGCGATTAATTGGTCAAAGAAGGCCGCAGCCGATTGTGACGAGCGAGAGATGGTTTTAGTCTCTGATCACGCCTCCCCTACGCCTTTAGTATCTCCCGCCTAGCCAGCACCAGCTCCATTAGAGGCCCGTTGCCTATCGCAATTAATCTATGGAACGACCTCCCAGATTTGGCGGTTGCCTTCTACTGTATTGCTATTAAATTGTCTGACAGACTCTTCAGTCTCGGGGGATAGCTCGTGGTAATTGGTACGCTGATTATTAAAGTACTCATCTAGGCTTTCCACTTCGATCTCAAATGCGATGGTATCCATTCGGTCTGTATAATCCAAGTAGATTTTGCCCGTTGTATTGCCATCGCTGGCCCAGGAAGCCCTAACCTCCTTAACAACCTCCAAGCACTCAGGCACCTTTCCTCGGGCACACTTCCAGACGTTTCTCACCATGTACATTCCCAGTCTCCTCAGAACATATGTTAGCCATTTTCCCCAGATCGAGTAGATTTTTTTAGCCATTCGACTTCTGGGATAACGCGAACTATAAAGCTGTATCCAGAGACGGTCAACGACCAGTAACGTCTAGCTGACGTCAGATGGCGTCGCCAAGATCGGCGACTTCGGAACGGCCGTGGCCCTAGACCATTCCCGTCTGACAACTGAAGGCATAATGCCTTAAATCTTAGCTCGAAAAATGCTCACTCTACGGCCTTCGACCAAGATACAGCTTCCAATGCTTGGC
>JYMV01025184.1_pt1 | contig 12472 bp, 7 predicted proteins | sample 338911 | NCBI WGS metagenome assembly JYMV01 (sample SAMN03354496, study PRJNA234377) | hydrothermal vent metagenome | biome: Deep sea; feature: Hydrothermal plumes at the Eastern Lau Spreading Center, Western Pacific Ocean; material: Seawater | place: Tonga | collected 2009 | depth 2000 m m | reverse complement strand
AAGAAGTGGCCAGTCTTCTCAAATCGAGCAAGAAGATCGCTTCCCGGCCCCTCGATCCAGATGTTCGAGCCAGGAAGATGTTTGGTAAGCCCGCCCCCGACTTCACACTCGAGGATCTCGAGGGGAAATCAGTGAGTCTCTCTGACTACAGGGGTAAGACGGTGATGGTCGCCTTCTGGGGCTACTCGTGAGGGATCTGTCGTGCGGAGTCTCCGCACCTCAGCAAGATCCAGAAGGAGTTTCGCAGCAAGGATGTGGTGGTACTGGCAATAAATGCCGACAACGACGGACGCGGCAGAATTCGAGAGTTCGTCGCGGAGAATGACCTGCAGCAACGGATGCTGTTGAGGGGCGATGGAGTCGGATTTCAGCAGTATCATCTGAAGAGACTGCCCACAGTCTACTTCATCGATCGTAAGGGTGTTGTCGTATCGCGAGCACCGGGCTATCAGAGTTATGAACAACTAGAAAATTCTCTTCAAAAGGCCCTCAGAAAATGAACTGGTCGGGAAGCCTGATTCCTGTCCTGATCGGTTCGCCAGGGGAGCGAGCCATGAAATCGGATTTCTTCATGAAGATCAACATTATCGTGCCCTTCCTGGTGGGGATCTGCTACGTCACCAATTTTCTGACCGTATCGGAGTTCGATGATGTCGTCAGGACGGTGAACCCGGACACTCTTGAGGTCGTGGCTGAGATTTCTCTGTCGATCCCGGGTGCGATCGAGATCGAAGGTCTGAGGGGAATCACGATTCATCCAACCACCGGAAACTGGTTTCTACTGGCGATGACCTCGCTACCGCCCTCGCCAGCCGCCGCTCCCTGGTTGATGGAATACGACCCCATCAACGACACCATCAATCTTTTGGGCTTCACCGTACTCGATTTCAACGACATCGATTTCAGAGAAGACGGTGATCTGCGTGGCATCACCAACATCCTTTCGACAGGCAGTTCAAATTACTGCGAGTTGAGTACCATCACGGGTGGACCCAGCGATCTGTGTCAGTACACCGGCAGTGAAGGTGGAGACACCATTGCTCTGGGATCCGGCGATGAGGTGTTTCGCGCTTCCGGCGGCTACAGCGTTGGTGGGCCGGCGGAGTTCGAGCGTCCTTCGGCCAGTGGATCGAATAACTGCGACTCTGCATCGATTGCCATCGCTGCAAACCTCTCTTCTGAACCCGTTCGATCGCTGACCTACTGGCCTGCAGAGGATGTATTTCTCTGGGTCCAGGGGGATACAGCAAGATCGGTCTACCTGGTCACCGAAGATGGAGGGGAGACCTTCCTCGGCACCTTTGATCACGACGTCAACGGAATCGCATTGGTCGAGATTGCAACCCCGTGCCCGCCTGGTGACAATTTCATCCGTGGAGATTGCAATCTCGATCTGGGAGTCAATGTTGCCGATGCCGTGTACTTGCTCGGAAGCCTCTTCATCCCCGGGAGTCCGCAGGTGATGTGCGCCGATGCCGGTGACTGCAATGACGACGGTGGCATGAACGTTGCCGATGCTGTGTATCTGCTCGGCAGTCTGTTCATCCCCGGGTCGCCGACCATCCCGGAGCCGAACATTGTGAACGGTTGCGGCCCCGATCCGACCGATACGGACCCCCTCGACTGCAGCCAATCGGGCTGCTGAGCGCCCCTTCCTCGAAGCGGGTGTAGCGATGCTCAGGATCGGCTATCCTTCCTCGTCCACGGCAAGTTCTCATCAGCCGAGGCCCTGGAGGAAACCCTGATGAATGAAACCGGCAGTCCTTTCCAGTTTCCCGAGCCGATCTCATCCCCCGACTTTCCTGCTCTCGAGGCGCAGATCAGTGATTTCTGGCAACAGAACTCGATTCACCAGAAGGCTCTCGATGCGCGCGCAGGTGCCGAGCGATTTGTCTTTTTCGAGGGCCCTCCCACTGCCAACGGGATGCCGCACCCCGGACACGCTCTGACCAGGGCGATGAAGGATCTGTTCCCTCGCTACCAGACGATGCGTGGGCGGCTGTGCGAGCGGAAGGCGGGTTGGGATACCCACGGGTTGCCAGTCGAGACCGAGGTGTGCAAGGAGATCGGGATCCACTCCAAGGGAGAGATCGAAGAGTATGGCATCGAGCCCTTTGTTCGCCGTTGCCAGCAATCGGTATTTCGATACGTCCAGGAGTGGGAATCGCTGACGAGAAATATCGGATTCTGGGTCGATCTGGATGAGGCCTACGCCACCTACCACAAGAGTTATGTCGAGAGCGTCTGGTGGGCGCTGAAACGACTGTTTGATCGGGGACTCCTGTACCAGGGTGAAAAAATCGTCTGGTGGTGGGCACAGGGTGGCACCGGGCTATCGGCAGGTGAGGTGGGAGAGGGATATCGCGAGGTCGATGATCCGAGTGTGTTCGTCCGGATGCCTCGGTTGAATGATGATGGTACTCCCGATGGGACCAGCTTCGCCGTCTGGACGACGACCCCCTGGACCCTGCTGTCGAACCAGTTCATCGCGGTGCATCCCGACGTGAATTACTGTGTCGCTGTCGATGGCGAGACGGGGGAGCGGCTGATTCTGGCCGAAGCTCTCGTGGAGACCCTGGCTGGAAAATTGAAGCGCGAACTGACCGTCGAGAAGACGATGCCAGGGGCTGATCTGGTGGGATCTCGTTACCAGCCTCCCTTCGACAACTACTGGAAAGATCTGGCATCACTGCATGTCCAGCAGCGATCAGGCGAAGATATGGTGGCGATGTGGCGGGTGGTCGCTGCCGATTTCGTCACCACCGAGAGTGGTACGGGTGTCGTTCACCAGGCTCCCGCCTTCGGTGAGGTGGACCACGACCTGCTCGTTGCTCAGAGGAGAGAACTCGACGATCCGGAACAACTGCCGCTGCTGTGTGCCGTCGAACCCGATGGATCCTTCTCGAAGATCGCCGGTCCCGAATACGAAGGACGGTGGGTCAAGGATTGCGACCGTGATCTGATTCGTGAGATGAAGAAAGATGGCACGCTCCTGCACCTGGAGGTGTACCGCCACGACTACCCCTTCTGTCCCCGTGCTCGAGAAGATGCACTGATTCAGTATCCTCGACGCTCCTGGTTCATCCGGACCACGCAGTATGTCGACCAGATGCTCGCCAATAATCAGCAGATTCAGTGGCTTCCAGATCACATCCGGGATGGTCGCTTCGGTAAGTACCTCGAATCAAATGTAGATTGGACCCTCTCCCGTGAACGCTTCTGGGGGACTCCGCTTCCGATCTGGGTCTGCGAGCAAACCGGTCAGATGGAAGCGATCGAAAGCTACGATGAGTTACTCTCCAAACCCGATGCCACGGGGCAAGAAGTATTTGCAGCTGCAAAAGCAGAGGATCCGCTGCTTGACGATCATCTGCGAGTCCATCGTCCCTACATCGATGCCGTGACCTACTCCTCTCCGTTTGCAGAAGGTGCGCGCATGAGGAGGGTCCCGGATGTCATCGACGGCTGGTTCGATGCCGGGTGCATGCCTTTTGCTCAGTGGGGATTCCCTCATGACAATGTTGAACGATTCACGAGCCAGTTCCCGGCAGACTTCATCAGCGAGGCGATCGATCAGACACGCGGTTGGTTCTATGGGCTGCTGTCCATCTCGACCATCCTGTTCGGCCCCGATGGGGCCGCCCGTGGCGATGATCGCATTCCGGAGCAGGTCTTCGGTGACTGGCCTCATCCATTCCGATCCTGCCTCGTTTTGGGCCATATCCTCGGTGAGGATGGTCTCAAGATGTCGAAGTCGCTCAAGAACTATCGAACTCCCGATTACATCTTCGAGAAGGAGGGTGCCGATGCGATGCGCTGGTTCTTCTTCGCCGGTCAGGCTCCGTGGACCAGCCTTCGCTTCCAGGAGCAGTCGATCACCGAGGGGCAGCGGGAGTTCCTTCTGCGGCTGTGGAATGTCTATTCGTTCTTCAGCATCTACGCGCGAATCGATGGCTGGCAGCCGAGCGGAGATCTGATCGCTCCCCCTGGAGGAGATGTCGAGCTGTCAGAGCTCGATCGCTGGGTGATGGCAGAACTACACGCCACGGTGGACAAGGTGCGAACTTCCCTCGACGGTCTCGACAACCTGAGTGCTGCCACTGCCCTCAATGACTTCGTCGATGGCCTGTCAAACTGGTATGTTCGCCGAGGCCGAGATCGCTACTGGAGTGAGGGAATGAACCCTGATAAAGATGCGGCCTACTCGACTCTCTATCACTGCCTGGTCACGACGACACTCCTGGCAGCGCCATTTGTTCCCTTCATCACGGAACACCTCTACGGTGCGTTGGTGCTTCCGAGAGGGGATGTATTCCCGGAATCGGTACACCTCTGTGATTACCCCGAGTCAGACGCCAACAGGCGAGACGATGCTCTTTGCCATCGGATGGCGACGATCCGTGAAATCGCTTCTCTTGGACGCTCCTGTAGATCGCGCGAAAAGTTACGTGTCAGGCAGCCACTTCCAGCCGTACGAATAGTGCTGGCCGATTCGTCGATGGCTTCTGCACTGGCATCCGATACCGAGTTGATCTCTGAGGAACTGAATGTGAAGAGTGTCGAATTTGTCGAGGACGCTTCAGAGTTTGTTTCCTATGAAGTGAAGCCTAACTTCAAGACGATCGGCCCCCGCTTCGGTTCCGATGCCCGTTCGATTGCTGCTGCGCTGGCACAGCATCCCGATCCGACATCCATTGTTCAGGCGGCGACCACAGGGGATCAGATTTCGTTACGCCTCGACGACGATCGTGAGGTCCAACTGGAAGCTTCAGATCTCGATGTCAGGATGAGACAGAAGGATGGCTGGAGTGCCGCGGAATCGCGAGGCGTCGTGGTTGTACTCTCGACCGAGGTGACCCCTGAACTGCACCGCGAAGGTCTGGTGCGAGAAGTGATCAGTCACGTCCAGGGGATCCGCAGAGATCTCGACCTCGGTTATGATCAGCGTATTCGACTCTCCGTTGCAACGGAGGGCGATCTTGCCCAGGCGGTCGACGAGCATGGCGAGCATCTGCAAAATGAGACCCTGACGGTGGAGATCATGAGGGAAGCGCCAGACAACGGTGAGTTCCGAGATGTCGAGATCGATGGAACCGCAGTGCGGATCGGTGTGTTTCCGGTCTAGCTGCAGGATGCAGGGTATTGATTGTAACCGTGATGACATGCAGTGACGTGGATGGGGGCTTCGATGGAGCACTGGCACGATACGATCGAGCAGGCGAGGCAGCACGCAGAGCAGGACCAGCGTCCGATTCTCATCATCCTGGAGGCCCCCGGCTGACTCGGTTGCAAGCGCCTGGATGCCGTGACGTATCCAGATCCTGATTTCAACAGTGCCATCGGCGAACTGGTGGCACCACTTCGCATCAACGTCACCGATCGACATGCTGATTTCAGAGATGCGACGGTGATGACCCGGATCCCCTTCTCTCCTCGGTTTCGTTTCTTCAGCAGCGATCAGAAACGATTGTTACGGGACTGGACCGGCTGGTTGCCAACAGCGGAGTTGATCGCCGAGATGCATCTGGCTCGAGCCATCGATCTTCATGATCGGAAAGAGCCGCTTCTGGCTGTGGAGGAATACGACAGGGCTCTGGCAGCTGCTCCTCAGGGTCCTGCTGTGGCTGAAATCCTGTACCGCAGGGGTATGGCGGCGTTTCTCGGCAACTCGTTCGACACCGAACTCCTCAAGAAGGACTGGCAGGCCGTGGTCGAGAATCATGCCGGCTCACGCTGGGCACTTCATGCCTCGGTGATTTCAGACGTTCAGTGATCTCAGACGTTCAGTGAACTTCGGATTCCGAGCGCAACGACCCAGCGAATACGCGTCAACAGGTCCACGCTGAGGGCACAGTATTCCACTCTCTGCTCTGTCATGAGTTCATCATCTTCATCGAATGAAACGGATGGTCATCGGGTAATGCCAGACCTCGCCGTTGTTCGCCTTCAATCCGCCGATGATGGGGTACGCGATGTTCAGGATTCCGAGCACCACCAGACAGGGGATCCCGATGACCAGGAATACCAGGAAGAGACTGACTACCGTGTAGATGAGACTCGAGATGATCCAGTTGGTGACGATCTTGCCGTGAACATCGACCTCTGGCAGTTCGTCCTTCTTGACCTGCCAGATGATGATGGGAGCGATGAATCCAGCCATCGGAATGGCAAATCCTGCCAGCAGAGATAGATGCAGGTACATCGACCACTCGCGGGTTGCTTTATCCTCTTGTCGGTGTTCCACCGAGATACCCTCCCCTGCGTCTGAACTCGATTCTGATTCAGGTTGCAAATCTCCTCCAACTGCGCTCACTCCGACATCCAGTATACCGAGCCATCGTGGCAAAACAATTCAGGGGCAGCCCGGGGACGGGTTGCTGCAATCGAGAGCATCCGCTGTCGGATCGACTCCGCAGTCTGTTGGTCCCGGTGGTGCGGGTGGAGCATCGCCATTGAACAAGCTGCCTAGCATCGAGATGCCATCGGCGATGTTGAGATCGCCATCGTCGTTGGTGTCACACGAGTCGTGGCAACCAGGGGCTTCAGCACTGGAGAAGAGGTATCCGAGCAGGAAGATCACATCGCCGATGTCGAAACTGCCATCGCCATTACATAGTCCTCTGCGAAAGGTGGGAGGCGGTGGGGCAGTCGGTGGAGTCGCCACCTCGACCTCGATGTAGGGAACTGCAGATGGGGAGTGGACGCCGAGAATTGCCGTGCCGGTTTCCGGTGCAGCATCCGCATCGAAACCAAAGTTGTAGAGGAATCCCCATCGGATCGGGTTGGCAGAGGCGCCGCTGGCATGATCGGTGGTAGACCAGGTGATCCCATCGGCATCGCGAACTGCCGACCAGTTGTCGTTGGAGAAGGAAAAGCTGTGAATGGTCGGAGCGAAGAAATCGATGTTGCTGACCTCGACATCGGATGCGACCGGAATCGAGAAGGAACCCGCATTGCGTCCCATGTCGTGGTTGTAAATCGAGTACTCGTAGTGCCAGGTGCCATCCCCGTTGTCGGTGACCTTGTGAGCCAGGTAGCAGCGGCCATCGATGACGGGCAGCGGTTTCACCACCTCGATCAAGGCTCCAGGCCAGGCAGCCTGCACCGTCCCCAGTTGGCTCGGGGCGGACATGTTCATCGACCAGTTGCCGCCGGGAGATCCCGTGACACCGATCGGTTCCCAGGCATGGTTGGTGGTGTGGTCGATATCCCCCGGATGAACCACGGAGACCTCGGAGATCCAGATCGAGCCGGGGTGCAAAGCGGGATCGAGATCGTCATCCTCGACCGAGAGGCGTTCCTCGACCTGATCCCACGGCCCCGAATCGGACTGCAGATAGGAACCCTCGTAGACGAAACCGCCACTCCAGGGATCGATCTCACTGCGGGGCCCCATCGTGTTCTGGTTGGCATTGCCACCGGCACCGTAGGTGTCGGAACAGCCGACACCTGTATAGGTACTGGTGGGGCTGGGGTCGCAGCCGAATCCGCAGGCGTCGGCCTGGGCCGATGACCAGCCGTGCTTGACCCACGAGCCACCGATCTGGATCAGACGATCGGAATCGAGGCGAAACATGTTGAAGGCCATCATCGGGTGACGTGGGTCCGGGTTGGCGAACCAGTCGAGCGGTTCGGTACCCCCGTTACACATCACTGACTCGGAGCCAAAACTGGCCTGCGAGCCCTCACGACCGACCATCACCAGGTTGTTGGAGTCTCCGATGATCAGGTCTTGCCCGCTGGTGGGAACTGGTGCTGTGTCGTAAATCCGCAGACACCACTCCTCGAGCATCCCCGTTTCACCGGTCATCTCGTCGGAGACGGTGAGAGTCCAGGAACCGATGGGGTTGGAACCCGTGAAGGCTGAAAGATATTCAAAGGGTTGCATCCAGCCATTGCCATCGTAGGGCGGCTGGTTCGGGCTGCCACTTTGCCACCAGGTCAGATCGATCCCCCCGGTAGCCCCGATCGGTTGGTTATGCAGTGTCACGGTGATGCCATCGGGGGAGGCGATTTCGACCAGCAGTTGACTGGCATCGGGATGATTGATGTGAGCCTCGACCTGGACATCCCACAGGACGGCACTGGGATCGCCGCTGATGTCGATGAAGGATTCGATCGGCTCTCCGCCATCGGGAATATCGATGAGTGGTGCACTACAATTTTCCAGAGTGATCGGTCCGGTGACTGCGACTTCGTCGCAGAAAGATGTACCGGGAGCACTTCCGATTTGCGGCGTGGCGCAGACCTCGATCATCGTCTGGATCGACGACACCGAGAGCGCTGCTGTGACGAGGTCACCAGCGACAAAAGGACCGTTCACGGCCACCTGGCTGGGGCCCCCGACCCCTATTGCGAACACCACTGAATCACACGGACCGGAAACCAAGGCCTCGCAATCGATCTCGGCGCTGCCGGGTACTGAACTGAGGGTCAGTGATTCGATGAGCGCTTGAACAAACTGAACATTGACGTTACCGGTACCGTTTTGACCATCTCCCCAGCCTCCAATGCGGATTAAATACTCCTCGCCGGCGGAGACTTGCAGACCTTCGACGACGGATGCGTAGTTAGCGCCGTTGCCCTGCATCGGGCATCCTGACTCGTCGCCACTACAGGCGACTTCGATCTTGGATGTGCAATTGCCGAGATAGATCACCAGGTCGGTATCGAAGTTGACGATGTTACACATGCTGACAGTGAGAGAACCCTCACCCGGTGCGGCCTGGTTCATCACTCCGAGAGCACTGCAACCGGTGGAACTACTGTAGGGATCGGTGCTGTCGCTGGCGGAGGTGGTATCGATGGGGTTGTCGCCGAGTACCGCTTCGATGGCACCGCTGCACTCATCGTTTTCCGGGGCTCCCGGTGGCGGAGGTGGGGTGTTGACCATCGAGATGTCGAAGGTACCTCCGCCAATGTCATAATCTGCATAGCCGCCGATGCGAATCAGAATCGTCTCGCCGACAAAGACGGGCACATTTTCAAGGATGGTATTCCAGGAGTTGGTGGTTCCCTGGACGCTGCAACCTGCCGTGTCGCCGTGACAGGCGATGGCGACCAGTGATCCGCAAACGCCGCCATAGACGATGACGTCAGTATCAAAATCGACGGTGTCACAGGTAGTGATGGTCATCAGGCCATCTTCGGTGGGAGTGAAATAGAACCAGACGTCGGAATATATTCCCCCGAGAGCGGTCCCGGGACAGGTACTCGTCGGGATTTCCTCAGGGCTGTTGGTGGCTTCTGTGGTGTCGATGGCGTTGGATCCGAGTACCGCGATGGTCGCTGTACCGCATTCATCATTTTGCGCCTGGGCCCACAGAACTGCAGGCATCGTCATCACAGCCGCGAGTAGCAGAATTATCCTCATGGTGGACCACCTCCCTGTCATCGACGATTGTACATCTCTGCTGGCAGGCTGACAGTAGCCGATTCGGCACCAGAAATGGCGGGAGAGATCGATGAGGTCGGTGGTTGTGCTCGGGGGAGGGATCGTAGGACTCACGATGGCGAGGGAACTGCGCGGTCGTGGGGTCGAGGTAGAACTGCTGGAATCCAGACGCATCGGAACTGGAGCCACCGCTGCATCTACAGGGATCCTGACCCCCCCGCAACACACTCGCACACCCTTCTACCAGCTGCGTACCCTGGCCTGGCACAGCTGGCCACAATTCGCCGATGATCTGGCGATCGAGACAGGGATCGACGTGGGGTACCGTCGCTGCGGAGGCATCGATATTCGCGAGCGGACGATGCGGAATCCACAACGTGAAGTGCGAAAATTACGGAACTCTGGAGGCAGGGTCGAGGTCCTCACCGGTGCCGAGATCCGACAACTCTTGCCTCAGATGGTCCGGACACCCGAGGCAGGACTTCGCGTCGAGATGGAAGCGAGGATCGATCCGCTCGCCACCATCGAGGCACTGCGCCAGTCGTGTCTGGCATCGGGGGTGCGGATTCGCGAGGATCTCGGTCCGATTCGAATCGAACCGCAGGGAGCTGCAGGGATCCATCTCGCTGGCAGACAGGACCTGCAACTGGAACAGCCATCGGAGCACCGCAAGGTGGTTCTCGCTGCGGGCTGGGAGAGTGCCACCGCAGCACTTGCGGTACCGCCATCGCCACTTCCGCTGGAGCCGGTGCCTGGCGAGGCGATCGCTCTCGACATCGAGGCACCTCCACATCTGGTTCATTTCAATGTCGATCTGTCGGGCTTCAGAGATGCGTCAGGCAATCGTTCGATCTACTCGTGGATCCCTGCACCGGATGGCAGTTCCTGGCTCGGCAACAGCGTCGCCAGTGGACATCGAAACGGTGTCGATCCTCGGAATGCTGTGGAGCCGACGCGCGAGGGGCACCAGGAACTGGTCGAAGTGGCCCTATCGATGTTCGGTCCAGGTGTTGAAAACAGGATCACTGATCATCGGGCAGGCATCCGACCGAAGGCGACCCGGCATGGCGGCCCGTTGCTGGGGATGTGGCCCGGACGGCCACAACTGTGGGTGGCGACCGGCCATTATCGAGCCGGCTTACTGGTCGGACCCGCGACCGCAACGATGGTGGTGGATTCGATGCTAGATGGCACCGAGATCCCGGAGGAGTTCTGCGTGCCAGTCTAGCCTCGACCGGATTCCGATTCTGCGCGAAGGATCCAGGCGACCTGTTTCTTGCCGTGTCTCAGCAGTGCCAGGATCAAATCACCACCGGAGCCACGCAATCTCCTGCGCAATTTTGCAGGGTCCTCCGAAACGCCTCGGGTCTTGACGATCGCAATCCCTTCGCCGTGTGCTCGAAGCCATCGCCGTACCTTTTCCTCCCGCCAGGGCATCCGCTCCACCACTTCAAAACTGTGCAACCACGGCGACTCGATCCGGTCATCCCCGGCCAGCCAGCCGAGTCCCGGATGCAACTCTCCGAGGATGTGGCGAGTCAGCAGTTGTGCGACCAGTCCAGATCTTTCGAGTACCGCCACCGGTTCGTGGATCCATCTCGGTTCGGTTCCTGAGTAAGATTCGAGGACGGTACTTTCGCCACTGATGGTCTCTTCCCCGGGAAGCAAGGTCGCGCGGCGTCGCTGGCCGCCGTCAAAGGCACCTCGCCATAGAGTTGCCTCGACCAGGTCACCGCGATCCTGGATGAACTCGACCTCACCCGCGGGCAGATCATTGATGTCGACACCGGGACCGCACTTCAGTGCCAGATCTGGAAGTAATTTCATCAGTGGCTCCAGCACATCGGGACCGGGCAGCATCTGTGGGTATGAATGTCGGCGTTGCCCGTCGAGGCGACGATCGGGGTCGATGTGTGTCGGTAAGGGGGAGAGGGGCAGAGAGCGGACATCCGCTTCGACTGCCCAGCCCTGTCCACCTGCGGCGGAGACATTGGCTCGCGCCAGCGCCAGACGCAGTGGGTCTCGATCGACCATCACCACGGGTCCGCCCCGAGACAGCGCCGTTGCATCGCTTCCGATGCCGCAGCAGAGATCGATCACTGGGGATTCACCACAGACTCTCCGGATGCGGTGAGCCTTGTGCCGAGCCACGCTCGAGCGAGTCGCCTGCTGGAGAGCCTCGCCAGTGAGCCACCATCGATGCGCGTCTTCGAGGCGACCTTCGGCGCGGCGACGCGCATCCCAGATGCAGAGAACTGCCGAGACCTCCTCGCGACTGCCGTGTTCACGCAGTTTATTGAGGGAACCGAGATCCCCGGTCCGCACCGTCCGTGCCGCTTCCAGCAGCGGCATCAGTTGACCCGCCAGAATTCGTCTCCAGATCGTATCCATGGCGAAATCGTATGAAATTCAGCGCCCGGATGGTGGGATTGGCGGACTATTTTTTTGTTTGGGTTGCCAAACAAAGCTCTGCGTGGTCCCTTGCCCGCCCGGTATGTGATCGAGTCCAGAGCCCGAAAGGGTCGATTCAGTGGGCTGAAGGGCCAGGAGGTGAGGACAGATTGAAGCGCCAGGCGGCAACGCGATTCGAGCCGATGACTCACTGCGAGGTGCCCGGATGAGGGCAGACTCGATGGCGACCACGCTTCATGTGACGCTGGCAGGCAATCCGAATGTCGGCAAGAGCACTCTCTTCAATTCGATGGTGAGCGGAAAATCTCGGATCTCGAATCATCCCGGGATCACCGCTGAGTCGGTCGATGGATTCCGCGACAGGGACAAGGACCGGTTGCTCGTCACCGATCTCCCGGGGACTTACAGCCTCCACCTGGACCTCCCGGAGGCAAAACTCTGCCGTCAGCATCTGGACCAGGATGTAGAGTCCGCCGTGTTGATCATCGTCATCGACGCCATGGGACTCCGACGCAATTTCAAGTTGTTCTCGGAATTGACGCAACTCGAAATCCCGATGGCTGCGGTGGTGACGAAATCACGCGAGGCTCAGTTGCGCGGCTATCAGATCGATCTTGAGTTGCTCGAGGAGCAGCTGGGGATTCCTGTGATCGGCGCAGCAGAGAG
>JYMV01028902.1_pt1 | contig 12473 bp, 10 predicted proteins | sample 338911 | NCBI WGS metagenome assembly JYMV01 (sample SAMN03354496, study PRJNA234377) | hydrothermal vent metagenome | biome: Deep sea; feature: Hydrothermal plumes at the Eastern Lau Spreading Center, Western Pacific Ocean; material: Seawater | place: Tonga | collected 2009 | depth 2000 m m | reverse complement strand
GGCCTCCATCTGGGGGTTGTTCCCCCACACGGTTTCATGAAGAACCTGGATCTTGCGAATCCCCTTGAGGACTTCCCCGGAATCGAGGTGAGATACCGCATTCCGGTACTCCTGGATGACCCCGTCGGCACCGACCAGTAAAGGAATCAAGGCTGTCCCGATATCTGCTCGAAGCGTGCCACTGACAGAAAACCACAGCACCGAGGTCAGCATCAGCAGACGCGGCACGGATCGGTTTCTCAGGCGGCCAGAGTCAGTGGGGGTGATGAGTTTTTTCAAGGGAGCCGGACTACCTTTCGCAGTATCCATTCTACAGTCAGCAGCAGCACAAAGAGGGCCAGAACCCAGCGATGATCCCAGAGAGGCTCTCGCTCGGCGGAAATCGGCACTTCTCTCTCCAGCGCTTCCACCTCCTCGGCAACATTTGCGGCGTCCGTCACCTCATGATATTTGCCGCCGGAGAGCGCTGCAATCTGCTGCAGGCGAGTTCTGTCCATCCTCGGATCAGCATACTCCAGTTGGGGTACAACGGCCCTGAACACGGTACTGGCGACCTCCTCCTCGCGATCGATGAGTGAGATCCTGTGCTCGCCCAGAGCTCGCGCCTCGATGGATGCCTCGTAATACTCGGGCCTGACAGGGTTTCGGATCGCATGGATTTCCAGTGGTCGGCCGTCCGAATCCTCGACCCTCTCCAGTATCAAAAGGGCTTCCTCTTCCGATGTTGGCTTGAAATCGGGTCCCAGCATCCTGGCCAGTATCTTGACCTCATTGCCGAGCACCACTTCCCTCGGATCTACACTCACCGAAAACCGCTTCGAGGGCCCCAGCAATCGGGCAGCCCCGACGAATCGAGTGACCTGACCCCAGAAGCGGTAGAACCAGCGGTTCCCGACCAGCCTCCTGAGCCTCCAGGTGTCATCGGTCAAGGAGATGAAGGTCCGACCTCGACCGAAGTACTGGAATGCGAAGATCGGTCTCGGACCATAGGTGAAGTGCTCATCCGACTCGTGAACGGCGAGTGCCACCGCACCCTTTCGGAGTTTTTTGACTTTCTGGTACCAGAAGAAACCTGGCATCGTCTTATCGCTGCGGCCCTGCCACTGCCAGAGTTCTTCATTCCTTTCACTGTCTGAGACCAGTTGCATCACGGGATGCTCCAGTCCTTCGGGAGTCAACTGGACATGAAACGGTTCCACCAGGTCCCTCGTCATCGATCCTCGTTCATCCGCCTCTTCCAGTTCCACCGGCAGAACTCGCTCGAGCGGATCGCCTCTGAACCTCCTTGGCATGAACCACTGGCCGGCGATGAACACCAGACCACCGCCATGGTCATCCACGAACTCTACGATCCACTCCTTTTGATTCATCGACAGCGCGTCAGGACGGATATCTCCCAGTATCAAGACATCGTATTGAAACAACTCTTCGCGCGTACGAGGAAATTCCTTGAGCGGGGCGAGCCCTGGCGAAGACTCCTGGGGAAACTCCGGGTCTGCTTCTAGCAACAGGCAGTGAGTCTCCATCGTCGGGTCTCTGATCAACGAGTTTTTCAGATACCGATAGTCGTATCGAGGAGGTCCTTCAACGTAGAGAACTTTTATTTTCCTCGCGACAACAGTGACCGGTCGTTCCAGTGCGTTGTTCTCGCTGAACAGTTCTCCAGGTTGGTGATCAATTTCGATTCGACAGAGGTACTTGCCAGGAGATCGAGGTGTGAACTCCAGACGGTGAGGGACCACCTGCCCGTCCTTGCCGATGCGAGGATAGTAAGGCACTCGTTGCTCGATTCCCCCGTCCTCCCGCAACAACTGTAACTCTGCCCGAACGTCGACATTTTCGTATCCTTCTGCAGCGATTCGGAAGTCGACCGGAACCCTGTCCCCCTCCAGTACGACATCCGCGATATCCAGGTCGATCAGACGAATATCACGGGGTTCTTCAGCGTTACCGATCCCGATGACATGGATGGGGATTTCCCGTGCCCCGAATCGCCGTGCAACTTCCTCTGTAGATACCACGCCGCCACTTTCTCTCCCGTCACTCAGTAGAACCATTGCAGCCACGGTCTTCCCTCGTGCATCATCGAGGGTATCCCCCATCGCATCGCCGATCCTGCTCACGCGACCCCGCAGTTCAATCTTGCTGGCGTCGAAGGAGGCCTCGTCGGCCATCAGCGATCCCACACCCTGTCGCTTCGGAAGATCCGCAATGCCACGGACTCCATCGGATCCAGCCACTATTCTCACATCTGCATTCTGGCGCAGACGCTCGACCAGATCCGAGGTCCCTCCGGTCAGAATACCACGAGCGATATCCAGCCTAGTCGTTTGCTCGACGACGGGAATTCCCGATACAGATGTGATCGCCGGAGGAATGGATGGATCAGACCATCTGTCCTGGATCCCCATCGAGAATGAATCGTCGACAACGATCAACACCGTCGATGATTCGGTCTGAACTCGCTCCTTCGTGAGGGTCGGGCGAAACAGGATCAGAACAACGAGCAGTAGCGCCAGAAAGCGAAGCGATCCGAGCAAGAACTTCGTTGGGCCTCCGAGTCTCCCCTGATCTCCCCTGTACCCCCAGGCGCTGAGACCGATCAGCAGCGGCAGGATGACCACGGCGATGATCCATGGCTCTGGTGCTGCAAGCCATTCGATCCTGGTTTCGAGACGCGTTTCTGAAAGCGCCAGAACAAAGTGCATCACTCGCCTCTCCTTCTTGCGCGCCCGAAGAAGTAGGCCAGAGAGGTTTCTGCCACGAGCAGCGCCAGTACGGTCCAGAACAGTGGATACCAGAGATCACCCAGGACCGAGCCGAGTTGGTTGTTCTCCCCTGGCTCCAGTTGTGAGTCGTCGTGGACAACTGCAGGATAGATCGCTGCGATCTCCTCGGGATCTGCAAAAACCAGAGCGCCCTCCGATGCCTTCGCGTTGACAGCGAAGGAATCGCTGCGCACCTCACCCGTGTCCTTTTCGAAACGGACCTCGTACACGCCAGGGACCCAGCGACCGGCAACATTGAGATCGAAGGAGCGTCGGTCATCTGTTTCGCGGAGCGCCAGAGGCACTGCTCCGCCGTCGGGAGTCAACATGGTGACTCGCGGCGCATAATCCTCGGAGGATATCTGCTGAATCCACGGCTGCCCCAGTGCCAGATTGCGGCCACCGCCATCTCGCAAGGTGAGCCAGGGCATCGCTTCATGCAGGAAGCAAACATAGGCAGGAGTGATGGGAAAATTACTCCAGTCTCGATCAGCACCGGTCCCGAACACAAGTACGACTCCACCACCCCAGGCCTTCTGGACCAGGATCGGAGTGGACCCGAAGTTGTCCAGGGACATCAGGACATCTGCCTCAGGAACCTGAGATAGAGGTGGCCGGTGTCCATTGATGGCGACATCCCCGAGCCCTGCCTCAGGGAAACCGGAAAGGTATTCCAGCACCGGGTGCTCTGGTGCATCGATCTGCCAGTGATAGAAGACCTGCCGTCGCATGTCCTCGATGGCGGGTCCCGCCTCGTATGGGAACCAGCCATCACCGTTTTTCCAGGCATTTCTCGTCCAGCTTTCTGCCTTCATCCGGGCTCCAGTGAAGGCTAGCACGCCACCACCTTGCTGCAGGAATTCATCAATCTTGCTCGATAACTCCTCTCCCATCGTGGCGACATCAGCAAGCACCAGGACTCTTGCCGAGGCGAGATCTGCGGAGAGAATGCGATCCTCCGGAATCACCTCGATCCTGTAGGGGGAAAGGCGAACTCCAGTTGGACCGACCTCGTCGTTGCCAAGCGCCGCAACCAACCAGTCCGACTCGGAAGACTCATTTATCGGATCCCAGCCCCCATCTGCGACCAGAATATCGACTGCCTCCAGGACTTCGGCTGCGAAGTACCTCACATCATCTCGATCCAGATCATCACTTCGAAGTCGCACCTCGACCCTGGCCACCCCTGGCATCCGAAAGATGTATGGAAATGAGATGGTGCGGCCTTCTCCTCCATCGACATCTATCCTGCGGCTACCCTGGACCTGGCCATCGACGAGGAACTCGACCTCTATTCCCGGTACCAGTTCGATGCCGGCATTTTCAACAACCGCCTGGAATGCAATCGGAACATCCGAACTGATCAGACCTGTAGATGGCCGCAGTGATGTAAGTGTGACATTACGCGGCCGGTCAGGTCCAACCGGATGAAGGTACAACTGTGCACCAGCTGCTTCCAGTCTCTCCAGTGATTCCCTCACTGCTGGAAGTTCCGTTCCGTCCTCCGAGAGCCAATCGCCTCGCTGGAAATCGGAGTAGATGTGAAAGTTCCAGGCACCGCCATGTTCCATCGCCATCGATGCAGCATCCGAGATGAGCACCTCAGGGGTGAGGGTGAGCCAGCCCGGTGCGAGTTGCTCCAGATCGCCCAGGATTCCTGGCGGCCCTGAATCGCCCACCATCTCCGGACGAGGGATCGGAGTCTCCGAAGGGGGTAACCCACCGACGAGTAAACTTGCCTGGTCGCCCTTCTCCAGACTCAGTAGCAATTGACGAGCTTGATCCCGGGCAGTTTCCATCGAGGTGCGGCTGGTCTTTCTCGCTGCTGAACTTCCTGATGCGTCGATGATCACAGCCTCTCTGCGAACCTGTTGACCCAGTATCGGCAAGGTGTCCGTGGAGATTGTCGGACGCGCCATCGCCATCACGAAAAGAAGTAAGGCCAGTGTTCTCAGCAATAACAGCAGCAGATTCTCGAGCCTGAGACGCCGTCTGTGTCTCTTCATCGCCCTCAGCAGGAACTCCATCGCCGCCCAGGGGCGTCGATGGTATCGCTGCCGATTGATCAGATAGATCACGATGGGAATCAGTCCCAGTGCAAGGAATCCAAGCAGGGCCGGATTGGCAAAGTTCATTTCCGCCCCCCTACCCTGCGAACCAGAGCTTCTCGAAGCACCTGGTCAAAACCCAGTGAACAATCCGCCAACTGGTACTGGATGCCACTGTTGCGAAAATCTCTGCGCAGGCTTCGCATGAACTCACGCACTTCGACCAGATAGGCCTCTCGCACGGCATCCGGGTCTGCCAGTTGAACAGGCAGATCCTCGAGTCCTTCGAACAGAGTCATCCTCGTGAAGGGAAAATTCAACTCATCAGGGTCCATGATGTGAAGCACGAGGACATCGTGTCCGGCATGACGCAATCGGCGTAGGCCATGCACCAGGCGATCCTGATCGTCGAACAGATCAGAGAGCAGAACTATCAGACAGCGGCGCTTCAGACGATCAGAGACATTCGCGAGTACCTGACCGATGTCCGTGGCATCCTGTCCCGATTGCTGTGACAGAATCGTAACGAGGTCCTGAAGGTGACTTCTGCTCTGCGAGATGGGTGCTTCTGCCCGGATCTCATCATCGAAAACGAGCGCACCGACTGCGTCATGCTGACCAAGAATCAAGTAGGCGAGAGAAGCCGCGAGTGTTCTGGCGTAATCCAGTTTTGTCATCGCGCCCGAGCCGTAGGTCATCGACTCACTGGCGTCGAGGACCAGTTGAACCCGCAGGTTTGTCTCCTCCTCGTACTGTTTGATGTAGAAACGATCGGAGCGTCCGAAGACCTTCCAGTCGATATGACGGATATCGTCTCCAGCGACATACTCTCTGTGCTCTGCAAACTCGACGGACGAGCCATGGAATGGACTTCGGTGGAGGCCCGTGATCGACCCCTCGACGATCATCCGGGCACGGACGACCAGACCAGCGACTTTCGCCAGTGATGCCGGGTCGAGCAGTCGCTGTGCCTCTTCAGACGGCATGCGCCGCCGTTTCTTCCAGCAACTTCTCGATGATGTCGTCGGAGGTGACCCCTTCTGCTTCCGCAGCGAAATTGGTCACTATCCTGTGGCGAAGCACCGGAAGCACGACCCGGCGAATGTCGTCACCGGTCACATGTGGGCGACCATCCAGGATCGCGCTCGCCTTTGCTCCGAGCACCAGATATTGACCTGCTCGCGGACCGGCTCCCCACTCGACATGTCGCCGGACAAAATCGGGAGCTTCATCGGTTCGCACGCGGGTCGCTCGTGTCAGTCGAAGCGCGTACCGGATCAGATCGTCTGCTATCGGCACGCTACGTACCAGCGCCTGCAATTCGAGAATTTTCTTGCCGTCGAGAACCTGAAGCACCTCGGCATCTGTTCCTCCCGTGGTGCGCTGCATGATTTCAAGCTCTTCTTCAGCACTGGGGTAATCGACTCGGATGTTGAACATGAATCGGTCCAGTTGCGCCTCGGGAAGCGGGTAGGTTCCCTCCTGCTCGATGGGATTCTGGGTTGCCAGAACAAAGAACGGTGGGTCCAGCGGGTGGCGGTTTCCACCGACGGTGACCTGTTTCTCTTGCATCGCTTCCAGCAGAGCTGCCTGAGTCTTGGGAGGTGTCCGGTTGATCTCGTCAGCCAGCACCACATTTGCGAAGATGGGACCGGGAACGAATCGAAAGACTCGATCACCGCTTGCGGTATCGGACTGGATCACTTCTGTGCCTGTGATGTCACTGGGCATCAGATCAGGCGTGAACTGAATCCGGTTGAAGGAGAGTGACAGTGCTCGTGCCAGCGTGCTGATCAGCAGCGTCTTTGCGAGACCCGGCACTCCCACCAGCAAACAGTGCCCCCCGGAAAGTAGTGACAGTAACAGTTGATCGATGACCTCGTTTTGACCGACGATGATGTTGCCGAGCTGGCGCCGTAACTCGGAGACTGCCTCCTGAACCTGCGCTATCGTATCTGCAGCCCCCTCGAGGGAATCCTCGGCTGCTGGCTGGACCTCGTCGCTGCCTTCTTGCCCCGATTCGAACTCGTCATCGGGGAGGTCTTCTTCGCTGAACATGTTGTTTCCTCGTTCCTGGGTCTGGCCTGTTAGTGGGAACCGGGCCGATTCATGGATCCGGGCCCGTACCTGCAAGATGTTACCGGAGGTCATCTTCTGACACCCCGGCCGGGACTGATCCTCTTGCCCGTGAAAGATAAGGCAGACGCCTCGCCGAGGAAACCGTCCTCGGCACGGGAAATGGCCCCAATCAGCACCGTCGGCCGTCTCGTCGGGTCTCGTTGACTTGGACCCTGCCGCCCCTAAACTCTTTCCACTGCCCCTTCCAACGAATTGTCGCCACGGGGTGGTTCCGTCGGGATGAACCGATCGGGAACCTCCCGATTTGCCCGTTATCCGGCGGATGAGCAGCCTTGAGGGTTCTGGCTCATTTGAGGCGAAGCAAGGGGGGTCCTGTGACCGACGGAATGAATGCCCGCGAACTGTTCAAGTCCCACAATAGCCTCACCTACGATGACCTCATCATCCTGCCTGGATACATCGACTTCGGGGTTCAGGAAGTCAGTCTCCAGACCCGCATTACTCGCGATATCGAACTCTCTGCCCCGCTCTGCTCGTCTCCGATGGACACCGTCACGGAATCCGAGATGGCGGTTCAACTGGCGCTTCTCGGCGGGATCGGGTTCATTCACTACAACAACACCATCGAGCAACAGGCTCGTATGGTCAGGCGAGTAAAGCGCTACGAAAATGGATTCATCACCGAGCCAGTTGTGCTGAGCCCGACGCATTGCATCTCGGACGTCGATGAAATTCGCTCCAAAAATGGATTCTCTGGCATTCCCATCACCGAGGATGGAACGCTCGACTCGAAGTTAGTGGGCATCGTCACCAATCGGGATGTCGATTTCGAGCAGGACCGGTCGACTCTGCTGGGCGAAATGATGACCACCGATCTGATCACAGCGCCAAAGGGTGTGACACTCGGGGATGCCAACAGGATGCTTCGCGATTCGAAGCGAGGGAAATTACCGATCATCGACGAAAATGGTCGTCTCACCGCACTCGTTTCCCGCACCGACATCATGAAGAATCGAGATTTCCCGGATGCCTCCAAGAGCATCGACAAGCAACTGATGGTGGGAGCCGCTCTCTCGACCAGGCCAGAAGATCGTGATCGACTCGATGCGCTGGTCGAATCGGGAGTCGACGTGGTGGTCATCGATAGCGCTCAGGGACATTCCGTCTATCAGATCGATATGCTCCGCCATATTCGATCAGCATACCCGGACCTACAGGTGATCGCCGGAAATGTTGTCACCCAGGACCAGTGCGCCGCCCTGATCAAGGCGGGCGCCGATGGGATTCGCGTTGGCATGGGTCCTGGATCCATCTGTACCACTCAGGAAACGATGGCAGTGGGCCGTGGTCAGGCTGCGGCGGTTTATCACTGCGCATTACACTGCAGGGAACAGGGGATTCCTGTCATCGCGGATGGCGGAATCAGAGATATTGGCCACATCGTCAAGGCGTTGGCAATGGGAGCCTCAGCAGTGATGATGGGCCTGATGTTCTCGGGAACATCGGAGACCCCTGGCGAGTACTTCTACCAGAATGGGGTCCGACTCAAGCGCTACCGCGGAATGGCATCCATCGAGGCGATGGATGTCGGGGGTAGCAAGCGCTACTTCTCCGAGGATGAAACCGTGCGGGTTGCACAAGGAGTCTCGGGGATGGTGATGGACAAGGGGCCGATTCGGAATCTGGTCCCCTACCTGTGCCAGGGCTTGAAGCATGCATTCCAGGACATCGGTGTCCGGGACATGAGGATGCTGCATTCGATCCTCGACAGTGGTGACCTCTGTTTCGAAACGCGAACCCAGTCTGCTCAGCGTGAGGGAGGAGTTCACGACATGTACTCCTACGAGAAGCCGGCACTCGGGACCCGTGATAGGGTCGAATAGACATCAGTTTCGAGAGGAGACGGGATTGGCTTCTGGATTGAACAATCAGTTCTGCGCGATCATCGATTTTGGATCCCAGTACAGCCAGTTGATCGCACGAAGAGTACGCGAAAATCGTGTCTACTGCGAAATCCTACCCTGCACGACCACCGCATCGCAGTTGCGCGACCTCGGTGCCCAGGGAGTGATTCTCAGTGGAGGCCCCTGCGGGGTCTACGATGACGATGCCCCGACATTCGATGCTGATATTCTCGATATGGACGTTCCTGTGCTCGGAATCTGCTATGGCATGCAGATCGCTTGCCAGGCCGCCGGGGGCCAGGTCACCGCATCGAAGGAGCGTGAGTACGGCGATACGACCATCTTCCTCAATGAGACCGACAATCCGATCTTTCACGGTTGCGATGACCGGATGCAAGTCTGGATGAGCCATGGTGATCGAGTCAACGAGATCTCCAGCGACATCGTGCCGATTGCGCATACCGAGAATACACCCCTGGCAGCTGTATACGATGCAGCCCACCGGTTCTGGGGACTTCAGTTTCATCCTGAGGTGACCCACACCCAGGATGAGGGAAAGATCCTCAACAATTTCCTGTATCGGATCTGCCGCTTCTCCGGAGACTGGGAGATCCAGGACTATGTATCTCGTGCAGTTGCGGAGATTCGAGAAAAGGTCGGAACCGACAGGGTCGTGTGTGCACTTTCAGGTGGCGTTGATTCCTCGGTTGTCGCCATGCTGATCCACAAGGCCATCGGGGACCAACTGACCTGCTTCTTCATCGATAATGGATTACTTCGCGAGGGCGAAGCGGAACAGGTTTGCGAGGTATTCGGCAACCAATTCGGACTCGACTTCCGATTCATCGATGCTACCGATCGATTCCTCGAGAAGCTCGCTGGAGTGACCGACCCGGAGGCGAAGCGCAAGGCCATCGGGCACCAGTTCATCGATGAGTTCCGTGAAGCTGCCAGTCAATTCAAGGACGCTCGTTTTCTCGCTCAGGGAACGCTATACCCGGATGTCATCGAGAGCGTGAGTCCATTCGAGGGCCCGTCTGCCACCATCAAGAGTCATCACAATGTTGGAGGATTGCCTGAAGACATCGATTTCGAACTGATCGAACCGCTTCGATTCCTGTTCAAGGACGAAGCACGAGTCATCGGTAAAGAGGTCGGGCTTCCCGATGAGATCGTGCAACGCCAACCGTTCCCCGGACCTGGTCTGGGTATCCGGATTGTCGGCGATGTGACCCGCGAGAGGCTACAGATCCTTCGAGCAGCCGATGCCATAGTCCAGGAGGAGTTGCTTGGCTGGAGCCGTTTCCGTGACATCTGGCAGGGATTCGCCGTTCTGCTTCCGGTCCGGTCCGTCGGAGTTCAGGGCGATCAACGCACCTACGACTGCACTGCCGCACTGAGAATCGTCGAGTCCACGGATGGCATGACCGCGAACTGGATGCTCCCTCCGCAGGAGATCCTGGCCAGGATCTCGAATCGGATCTGCAACGAGGTGCAGGGGATCAATCGAGTCGTTCTCGACATCTCCAGCAAGCCGCCCTCCACCATCGAGTGGGAATAGGAGTACCCGGATGAGTATCTCAGGCATTTTTCTGGTCGCAATTGTCGGATTGATGATTCTGGTAGGGATCGTCCTCCTCCTGACCGCTAGCGGATCAAAACGCAACGGAACGGATTGACCCTGTGACTCCCATTCTCGAAGGATCTCACGATGGCAGCCACCTGAAGATCGCCATCGTCGTCTCCCGTTTCAGCGGAGAACCGTGCCAGAAACTACTCGAAGGGGCGCTTGGACGCCTTGAGGAACTGGGCGTGGCCAGTTCAGATATCGATGTGGCTTGGGTTCCCGGCGCGTTCGAGATCGCAGGCGTAGCGACTCGTTTTCTCAAGGCAAGAAATCACGATGCCATCATCACTCTCGGCTGCGTCATCCGGGGAGAGACCCCTCACTTCGACCATGTTGCCGGACCCTGTGCTGATGCCATCTCCAGGCTCTCCTCCAGGGGAAAGATTCCAGTGATCTTTGGTGTCCTCACCACCGACAACCGTGAGCAGGCGATGGCGCGATGTGGTGGCAAACAGGGTAACAAGGGCTCCGATTCGGCCCAGGCCGCCATCGAGATGATCCGGCTTTTCCAGCAAATCCCCAGGGAAGCGAGTGAATGATGGCCACGGCAGGAATCCGCAGGAAAGCCAGGGAACTCGCTCTTCAATGCCTGCATCAGTGGGATCAGCAGGGTCATGATGCTTCGCTGGAAATCGCCGAGGAAGTGATGAACAGTCTCTCCGCTGATGCCGACTCTCGCCCACACGCCCGATCCATCCTCTCGGCCTACTGGGAGCGCCCCGCCGAGATCGATGAATGGATCGACTCCGCCAGCGAGAACTGGCGCATGACCCGCATGGCGGTGATCGATCGAAACGTGCTGAGGATCGCCGCCACCGAACTTCGGTGGATCGATGATGTCCCACCCAGAGTCGCCATCGATGAGGCGATCGAAATCGTCAGAAGGTTCTCCACCGAGAAGTCTGCGGGTTTCGTCAACGGGATTCTCGACCGATTGCTGAAAGAAACGGAGCAATCCGATGATTCTCGGTAACCTCTTCGGAAAAAAGGACTCCAATGATCCTGCTGACGAGAATGAAAAACTGGGAGCCTTTGCACGATTGCGAAAGGGCCTGGGAAAGACTCGCGACGCACTCTCCTCGGTCTTTTCTCTCGGACGCAAACTCGATGACCAACTGCTCGAAGAGGTCGAGACGATCCTGATCCAGGCGGATTTCGGTCCTGTGGTTGCGATGGAGCTGTGCGACGACCTACGAGGGGCTTACAGCGACCGTGAGTTTTCGGCAGAGGAGGCGATCCCCTTTCTCAAGGAGCGGCTACGACATCGACTCGGATGTGGCCATTCGATCAATTGGGCCCAACAGGGCACCACCGTGGTGGTCGTCGCCGGAGTCAATGGAGTCGGCAAGACCACATCCATCGCGAAACTGGCCCATCAGTGGAGATCGGAAGGTCGCAGCGTGGTGCTCGCTGCTGGAGATACGTTTCGTGCAGGAGCGATCGACCAGCTTGGCATCTGGAGCGAGAGACTGGGAGTCGAGATGGTCCGCGGCGAGCCTGGAGCCGATCCTGCCTCGGTCGTCTTCGATGCAGTCGAGACCGCACGCCAGCAGCAAGCAGATGTTCTTCTGATCGATACCGCTGGTCGCCTACACACCGAAAAACCCCTGATGGACCAGCTCTCAAAGATCGGTCGTGTCATCGCCAAGCAACTCGACGGCGCACCCCATGAGGTCCTCCAGGTGCTCGATGCCACGACCGGTCAGAACGCGATTCTCCAGGCGAAGGCATTCAACGAGGCGCTCGAGGTTTCGGGGCTGGTGCTCACCAAACTCGATGGAACCGCCCGCGGCGGGGTGATCTTCCCGATCCTTCAGGAGATCGGCTTGCCTGTGAAATACATCGGGGTTGGAGAATCGATCGAAGATCTACAGCCATTCGACCCCGAGAGTTTCATCGAAGCCCTCTTCGAATAGAGATCCCCCCGTTTACTGGTCGGGTGAGCGCTCACCTCCGCGTCGGATCAACTCCTTCACACCGTCACCATCGAGATCTGCCCAGCCGCATTCTGCAACTCCGGAGATCGGCTGATCCAGAGTGCCATCTC
>JYMV01051446.1_pt1 | contig 12474 bp, 13 predicted proteins | sample 338911 | NCBI WGS metagenome assembly JYMV01 (sample SAMN03354496, study PRJNA234377) | hydrothermal vent metagenome | biome: Deep sea; feature: Hydrothermal plumes at the Eastern Lau Spreading Center, Western Pacific Ocean; material: Seawater | place: Tonga | collected 2009 | depth 2000 m m | reverse complement strand
AAGATTTTCATATCCGTCATACTATCAACTTTAGAAATACCAATACGATCAGAAAAATCACGAATACTCGCTGCTGTATAGCCACGTCGTCTCAATCCTGAGATAGTTGGCATGCGTGGATCATTCCAGCCTGTTACCAACTCATCTTCTACCAGTTGCTGTAGCTTGCGCTTTGACATGACAGTGTATTCAAGATTTAAGCGTGAGAACTCATATTGGTGTGGGCGATTGGGCTTATTAAAATCGTCTAAATGTTCCAATATCCAATCGTATAAATGTCGGTTATTTTGAAATTCTAGCGTACACAATGAATGCGTAACACCTTCAATTGCGTCAGAGATACAATGCGCAAAATCATACATTGGGTAAATGCGCCATTCATTGCCGGTTTGGTGATGCTTGTCAAAGCGAATGCGATATAGAGCAGGATCACGCATACACATAAATGAGCTAGCCATATCAATCTTAGCGCGTAGTACGCATTCACCTTCTGAATATTTACCTTCTTTCATCTTGGTTAGTAATTCTAAGTTTTTGCTAATAGAAGTCTCTCGATATGGGCTGTCTTTGCCCACTTGTTTTAAAGTGCCACGATACTCTCGAGTTTCTTCCGCATTTAAAAAACACACATAAGCCAAACCTTTGTTGATGAGTTCAATTGCATATTCATAGAATTTTGGAAAATAGTTGGAACTATATTGAATCTCACCATCCCATTCAAAACCTAGCCATTTAACATCGGCTTTGATCGAATCTACAAATTCTACATCTTCTTTAGCGGGGTTGGTGTCATCAAAGCGCAAATTGCACTTACCGTTATAGTCTCGTGCTAAGCTAAAATTCAAACAAATTGACTTTGCATGACCAATATGAAGATAACCATTTGGCTCAGGCGGAAAGCGTGTTTGAATAGAGGTGTGTAATCCAGAATCTAAATCATCGTTAACTTGATGACGAATAAAATTAATAGGCTTGTTAATAGTGTTTTTATCACTCATGGTGAGTTGTAATTGCTATAAAATTAATCGTTTAATTATATCAGCAAACCTATAAATTTATGAACGAAGCAAGCTTGGATAGAAGATACTCCAGCTTTGTTGTTGGTTTATTAATTTTTTTTCCTATACTTATTAATTCTGTTAAGGTTTTGGGCAACCTTATTTTGTTAATTTTAGTTGTATTAGGTTTTTATATTGCAATTACTGAGAAAAAAAATCCATTCAAAATTCAAGAATTAAAATTTTTTTCATGGCTAACTATTGGTTATTTTTTGACGATGTTGTTATCTATCCTGATATCAGATGGATTTAATGCTGAGTTTCATCATTTGGGTAGAAAAGTACATTTTTTATTAGCCCCTCTAATAGCCCTGGCCATATACCAGGTGAATTTACCTCTTAAGACTTTTCTATTGGCTATAAAAGCAGGGCTAATTATTATTGGTATTATTGTTTTGGTTCAGTTTTTATTAGGTGTAGCTAGGCCTTCAGGAATGATCAACGCTAATATTTTTAGCGATATTACCGTTGCCATGTTATTTTTATCAATAGTACAATTTTTCAATGAAAAGCCTCAAGAGCAAATTATCACCTTTATTGCTGTCTTAGCTGGCTTGGTTGCTATAGTTTTATCGGGTAGCCGAGGTTCATGGGTATCATTTCTTATTTTGTCACTTTGCTACATATATTTTATCTACAAGCCTTTATTAAAGGGTAATAAAAAAAGAAAGTTATTCATAATATCTTTCTTTGTAATACTATTTGGCTTAGTTGGAACCCAGTCAAATGTGAACAATAAGATAGATACCGCATTTGTCAATATTCAAAAGTGGGACAGTGGAAGCCATGAATTTTCCTCATCGGGCGTGAGAATGGAAATGTGGAGGGCAGGGCTAGCCTCATTAAAAGAATCACCATGGTTTGGTTATGGCTACAGGAATGCTAATAGTGTCGCTTCAGAATACGCAACACATAATCAAGAAATGATAACCAAGTTTACCCATCTGCATAATGAGTATATTACTAGTCTAGTATCAGCAGGTATTGTTGGGCTATTGGCACTATTGGCACTACTGTTGATACCATTGAAAATATTTTTAAGCAGTTTAAAGCAGGACGAGAAGTTCAGTTATTCATTAATGGGTGTGATGTTGTGTATTGGATATATTACATTTGGTTTTACTCATATAGCGTTCGGTGAAGAGCATATTAATGCGTTTTATGTTTTATTTATGGGTTTTTTGTTGCCCAGAACTATAGGGGCTATAAGCGTTAAGGGCGCATAATAGTGCAGCAGTAAAAGTCATACAAATGTCTCACGACCTAAAAACTCTATTGGACTTAAAATTCTTTCTTATTTATTTTAATATAACGTCTTGTGCAAAATGTTATTAGGAATAATTGACGAACACCTAATCTTATCTGGAAAAGTATTCTCTTAAGCCAAAAAACAGCACCCCCTTTAGGATTGTGGGTGCTGCTAACACTTGACTCAGATGATCTAATATCAATTGGATTTTTTATACCATAATATTCACAAAGAGTTTAGATTATTACAGGCAGTAATATGTGCATCAGCTAATGCAATGCCTTTTCTTTTTTCACATTGGATGAGTTTTTTTGCCCCAGATGGCCACAATATATAGCCAGCAGCACCTGTTCGATCTTGGTAAAGCTTTAGGAGCTTTGAACCGCAAATTATAGCCTCACCAGATCTAGATATAAATTTTTTTCTACCTCTATTTTCAAGATTAATTAAATCTGTATTTTTTCTATCAGACAAATCTTTAAGTAAACTAGGAATGCATTTTGATAGCAATGCATCATCTTCTAGAATTAATACAGGTTTGTTAGACTGAATAACTCTATTCCAAGCGTGGCGATGAGAATAGTAACATGCAACTTCAGTTTCTTTTAGGGGTCTTTGCCAATCTTGATAATGCTGTTTATAAGTTGTTGCTTCTATATCATTAATTGAGGTAGCATCTAAAAATTTAAAATTTAGATCTAATTTTGATAGTTGCTCTTGTTGGAAATTGCGTCGTTCTTCTGCACTTGGCAAACTAATAACTAAAATATCCATTACCACCATCCAGTTTTATCTCTAACATGACGATCTTTAGTTCGTTTATAGACCGTGTCAAATTTTTGCAATCGTTTAAAAATCTCCAATAGGATCTCTCCAGCAACATTTAATTTTGCAACTTTATCAATTCTCCAGCGCATATTTCTGAGTGTATCGTCAGTACCAAACTTAAACACTGATGTTCCATCAAACAGCTCAAACCTCTCTTCGTTATCAAGTCTATTGATTTTTTTATCATCATCTATACAGTTCTGAGCGTTGGTAATAAATCGCTCTGATTCTTGAATCTTGACAGTATTGAGCAGGCAAACGCAGGCGACTGATAGGCTCTTTATTGAATCATCATTAGAGTAGTCTGCAAAGGTGTCAGTTGCTGCAATAAGCCAACGAATGTTTAGGCTCTTTAATAAATGTTCTTTTTCCTCAAGCCAAAGATGTTTAAACAATTTAAAGTGATTATCAACTTCAAATTCACGTCTAATGAGTACAATAATTTTGGCATGAGTATAACAAAGCTCACTCTGTCCAGAAAACTCCTCTCTTAGTGCTAAAAAATGTTCTTCTATACTATTCGAACTACCGTGAGTATAAGTGATTTCATTACCTGATATGATGTTCTCTCTCTGAGATTTGAAATCTGTTGAAATAAGAGATGAAAGTTCTTTGGCGCCGGCGCGCCTTTGATGGCGCGATAGGGAAAACCATTTTTCGAAGATAGTCTTATCTCTTTTCATATTCTAATTTATCACTCCTCCAAGTTTTTCTCTTTATTGATTTTAGATAATACCGAATTGTCTCTATTGTAATATATTTATATTTTTCAATATTTTTTCGATTAAGTAATAATATGTTTAATACTAGCTTAATAATGGGCGTAGTGAGATTTTTTATAATGTAGAGAGTTAATAGAGTTGCTCTTTGTATTCCGTCTTTATTATGATAAATGTAGTTATGTCTAGATATTGTCATTTCCATATTGAGCATTAATGAACTACCTTTGTCTGAAGTGCCACCCCATATGTGATAAATATTGCAGTCTCGTAGTTGCGCTAGTCTTTTGTTTAACGTTTTAGACATCATGTTGCAAAGATCACGATCTTCAGAGTACATCCAATACTTATCATCACCCCAACCGCCTAGCTTTTTAAAATCATCTGTTTTTATCGTAAGAATAGCGCCACTAATAATATTTGGATACCATATATTGTCTCTATTAGAGAGCATTTTAGACATTTCGTCTTTGTATATAAGGTCGTGGATTGCCTTAATCCATTTTATAAAGAACCAAGGATTGTTCCAACTGAGAATATTTTCCCCGCCATTTGAGTCAATGATTTTGCAGCCACAAATTCCTACACTTTGATCAACTTCTAACAGCTCAACCATTTTATCAATTGCGGGCGTTTTATTAAGCTCAGTATCTGGATTTAAAAATAATAGATATTCACCCTCAGCGATACTCGCCCCAAGGTTGCAGCCACTAGAAAACCCCCAATTACCCGTATTTTGAATGAATTTTATTTCTGGGTAGTTTTTTGCAAAACTCTCAAAATCTTGCGTATTGTCATCATTATTAGCAACAATGATTTCGTAATCGATGTGTGGCTGGTATTTTTCAAAAGATTCTAAGCAATCTTTTATCATGTCAAGTGAATTATAGTTAAGAATTACAACTGAGAGCTTTTTCATTACTTTTTAACCCATGTTGTATCTTTTTTTCTATCACTGTTTAAGTAGGCTTGTTTTTGTTCCTCGTTCATAATGTCTAAATTTGGAAACCATGGCAAGTGGATGGCACTATAGTCTCCTGCAATCCTTAGAGCATCGTAAAAACTCCCTTTGTAATTGTTTTTATTATATACAGCAAAGGTAGAGTCAATAGGGCCGTAGTATACTTCTAGGCTATCGTGCTTTATAGGTAGGCGCCAAAATTGTGCTTCAAACTCACGCACAGAGAAATTGCCCTGATAGTCAAACGGTTTAGTATGTGAAATACTCTGTGAAACATCAATAACCTCTTCACTGTCGAGCAAATCTAAGGCAAACCCAGCCTTATAAACGCCATACTCTTGAGTTAATTGGATTAAATCTTGCATGAAGGTTTTTGGTAGATTTTTATTTAAGTTTAAGTCTGGATCAGTGTAGGCAAAATAATTAGGCAGTTGTTGATAGATTGGATCAAGCAGCCCGACAAAATGGCCAAAGTTTTTATCAGAATATGCTACATATGCCACTTCATCGCCAACTAGTTTTTTAAGGATTTCAATCGTACCACTATCGGAAGATTTGTTATCAATTACAATTGGCTTTATGTTGAATTTATTGAACTGGCGCACTAGGTTTTCAGCATAAACACCATTGTTATAACAAATAATGATTACCGGTATCTCGTCTTTAAGATCTTCTAAAATTGTTGAAAATTGTAAAGCCAAGTGTTGACTTTTTTTCTTTCGATATGCACTAATGAGTGGCCTGTACCAAGCTTCTTTTTTCATGACTAATTCCCTTTAAGTCTACGACTTTTCCAGCTTTTGTTAATCAACGCATGCCAATAATATTGAATAGATGCACTTAATAATAGTAATGAAGATCGGCCTTTATTTGTCCATGCAAAAGGTAGGCTAACTAATGCCATAATTAATTGCGAACTTAAGCTAATAGATAGCATGCTAATATGTAGCAGTATAAGGTTAATGCCTGAGTAAAATTTTTGAATATAAACATGTCTTGAAATCATAACCTCAGATTTTGTAATGGCCGAAGTTCTTGGGTTAATTCTAGAAGAGCCACCATGTTGGTGTTTTATTTCTACATTTCTAACTAGTGTAATAGTTTTATTGATTTGATTGATCTTATGGGCCAAATCCATTTCTTCAAAATACATCCAGTAGTCTTTTTCAGATAGACCACCTACTCGGTGATAAATATCGCTAGGAATAAAGAAAACAGACCCAGTCAGCCATTCTGGGTGCCAAACATTAGCATTTTTAGGATTTTTTTTCTCGATTGTGTTTATAAATATTTTTTTGTACAGGCTTCGAATAATGCCTAGGGTAAGCCACGGGTTAATAAAAGTAACTTCTCTTTCTAATTTATTACCTGGTTTAATTTTTCTACAGGAAATAATACCAGTATCTTGGTTGTTTCTAGCGTACTCAACCATCGTGTCAATAGCAGGGGAGTCGGTTAATTCTGTATCAGGATTTAAGAATACTAAATATTCTCCACGTGCATATTTTGCACCTAAGTTACTGCCGCTAGAATAGCCATAATTGCCCAAGTTTTTTATACACTTAACATGGCTATATTTATTGCAAAAATCGTCAAATTTTCCATCCTGAGAATCGTTATCTACAACAATAATTTCATAACTATCTTTTGGGGTGTGTTGATCGATTGAGTCAACACAATCAGAAACGTAGCCCAGACTGCGATAGTTAAGAATAATAATGGAAGTTGTGATACCTGACACTATTCTTTCCAATGCTTAGTGATCCATGGAGATGGCTGTATATGTCGATACCATTTTCCACTAATGCCTTTAATTGCTTCTGGCGGATTGGGCAATCCATGAAAGATAATAACCTTTGAATTTTTAGGAATAAATGGAGCCTTAAACCATGATTTTATCCAAGATGGACAGCATCGATACTTAAAACTAGGCACCCATTCATCTGGCCAATATTCAAGCTTACCAAGTTTATGAATTTCTCTAGATAAATATGCCTGCTCATGGCGTACTTCTGACTTCACTTGCTCTGAATTTTTTTCAAAATAATCTAGAATCTGCGGATATTTTCCAGCCTCAAACCTAAATACAGAAGAGTTCCCCTCTACTTTTTTGGGATTTTTTTTATCGTGTGCAATTAAGAATTCACCTGAGTGTGTGAAAAACTCATCCAGATTATCAACAATCACAACATCTAAATCCAAAAAAAGTGTTTTTCCTTTTAAGTTGCCAAAGTCTTTTTTAAAAACAGTGAGCTTTCTCCAACCTCTTTCTGGCGCTCCGGGGGGTAAGTCTAATTCTGGCAAGCCCTGTATTTCAACCTCATCTCTAATGCCGTCATTGTTTTCGGTAAAGCAGACAAATCTAAAAGGCAGTGATAAGTTTCGACTTACCATTCCGTAGAGTCGATTAACATATTTTGGAGGAAATTTATCCCCCCACTTCATGCAAATAATATTAACTTTGTTCATTTTTTTACAGCCCTAAACTCCCATACAATATGAGATTTTTTAGTATGACTTATTACAGTATAAAGAATATTTTTTAAAAAATTAGAAAGAGATTTTTCTCGTTTTTCAAGTCTGGAAAATATTCTCTTTACTCTCACAACTTCAAACTGCCCATTAAACCCATACATTTCTGCCGTTAGTGTGGGAAGTGTAAAGTATTCATACGTGCCTTTGGTAATGAAGTTTACATGAGTTGGAACAATTTGATTATTACTGGTATCTATTTGTTCAACAATATCTATAGCGTGCAATTCATCGCAATTGAAAGGGTTCCTTGGGTTGGATCCGCAGCCTATATCTAAATGTTTGGTTGTCATTTTTCGATTACACCTAAACGTTCACGCATATAACTACCATCTTGTACGTGCTGACACCAAGTCATATTATCAAGATACCATCGTATGGTTTTTTTAATACCACTTTCAAACGTTTCGTCTGGCACCCATTCTAACTCGTCAGCAATTTTAGAAGCGTCAATAGCGTACCTAACATCATGTCCTGCTCTGTCTGTCACATAGGTAATTAATTCTTTATAGTTGCCTATCCCATCTAATTCACTAGGAATCAGCTCATCTAATATAGAGCACACAGTCTTTACAACATCAATATTCTGCATTTCATTATGACCGCCAATATTGTAAGTCTCTCCAATTTCACCAGTAAGAGCAACATGTAAGAGTGCTCTTGCATGGTCATCAACATATAGCCAATCTCTAATTTGTTTGCCATCGCCATATATTGGCAAGTCCTTGCCTTCTAGTGCATTAAGAATAATAAGCGGGATGAGTTTTTCTGGGAACTGATATGGTCCATAATTATTAGAGCAGTTGGTAATTAAGGTCGGAAACTTAAAGGTGCGTTGCCAAGCGCGTACTAAATGATCAGAGCTTGCTTTAGCGGCTGAATAAGGCGAACTTGGAGCGTAGGGCGTATCTTCAGTAAACAAGTCATCCATACCTTCTAGATCGCCATAAACTTCATCAGTTGACACATGGTGGAATCTAAAGGTTTCTTTTTTATTATCATCTATATTAGACCAATAGTCTCTAGCCTCTTCAAGCAGTACATAAGTACCAACAATATTAGTTTGAATAAACTCACCTGGCCCGTCTATTGATCGGTCAACATGGGATTCAGCGGCAAGATGCATAACGATATCGGGCTGGTATTCGTTAAAAACACGCCTAATCTCACTAGCATCGCAAATATCAACTTGCTCGAATACATATCTTTCATTATCTTCTATAGAGGTTAGTGATTCCAAATTTCCAGCATAAGTGAGCTTATCAACATTAACAACATGATGATCTGTGTTGTTAATGATATGACGAATAATAGCGGAACCAATAAAGCCAGCGCCACCAGTGATTAATAGTTTTTTATAATTGGGCATAAAATTCCTTAATGCTATTTATGACTAGATCAACATCTTCATCAGATAAGGATTGGTGCAGAGGAATATTGAGTGTGCGTGAGGTTGCATAATCAGAATTTGGATATTCTTCAATTACATATTCAGAAAACAGTTCGATTTTATTGAGTGGCCAATATCTAAAAGTTGTATACACGCCTTTATCTAATAAAAATTTTGCTAGCTCATCACGGTGTTCAGTTTGAATCCAAAAGAAGTAATAAGAAGAGATGTATTCAAATCCAGGCACTGGTGGTAATTTAATATCGCCAGTATTTTCTAGTTCTTTAACGTATTTTTCAAAGATATTTTTACGTTTATCGATAAAATCATCTAACTTGTTCAATTGAGACAAGCCCATGGCCGCGGTAACATTATTCATAATAGCGCGCCTGCCTGTCCTATTCATTTCAAATTCCCACCAGTTGGAAGCATTGTCTGACGACGAATCGAGACCACTCTTGCTTTTTACTGGTAGACCAAGGTACAAGCTTTCTTCTGCCTCTATGCGCTTATCAGTATCTTTTATAAACATCATTCCACCATCGGCGGTAGACAGTGTTTTCATTGCATCGAATGACCACATACCCATATCACCAATTGTGCCACAAGCCCGACCTTTGTAAAAGCTGCGTACTGCACAAGCAGAATCTTCAATCACTAAGATTTTATGTTGATTACAAAGTTCAATGATCTCATCCATTTCGCAAGGAATTCCGCCATAGTGCGTAATGTAGATAGCCTTGGTTTTATTGGATATGACTTTTTGAATATCTTCCGCTCTTACATTGAGAGAATGCTTATCAACATCGCAAAATACTATTTTTGCCTCAGATTCAATAATAGCACTGCCAATAGATGGAAATGAAATTGTGGGTACAATAATTTCGTCACTCTTGGAAAAATTGAATAATTTGGCAGATAAGAATATAGCTTCAGTGCAACTGGTGGTTGACAGAAAACTTTCAGAATTACTTGATAAGCTTGTTGCAAATTTACTTTCAAAATCTTTAACTCCGTTTCCTTTTCCTAGCCAATTGCTAGTAAATACATCTTTGATTAATGCGAGCTCTTCATCTCCGAGGTTTGGTTGAAAAAGGTTTATCATAATAAATATTGATTTACTGTAATCTCGTATTTTGACATAAGTTAATTATTCTAAAGTATTTTTTCTATAAACAATAGCACTTAATATTTTATTCAAGTAGTTTGATGAACTTACCTATAGACTCTTTCCACTCAGGAGTCTTTAAATCAAAATCATCTATAATTTTTTGACTGTCAAGTGCTGTAAACATAGGTCTAGTTGCCGGCAAAGGGTAGTCATCAGTCGTGATTGGATTAACCAAGCATTGTATATTAGCAAGTTTAAAGATTTCCTTTGCGAATTCACACCAACTGCAAAAACCTGAATTTGAATAATGGTAAATTTGGGTCTTGAATGCAGTTTTAACAAAATTATCACGACTAATGATATGGATGATGGCTTGGGCAAGGTCCAGCGCGTAGGTTGGAGAGCCAATTTGATCGTCAACGACGTTAATTCTCTTTTTGCTCGTACCAAGTTTCAGCATGGTTTTAACAAAATTGTTACCATGCTCTGAATAGAGCCAGCTCGTTCTAATAATTATAGAATTATTGAGCATGGATTTTTGTATTGCCTCTTCACCAAATAATTTGGACCTTCCGTAAGTATTCACTGCGTTTGGAATAGCACTTTCAATATACGGCTTGATGGAATTACCGTCAAATACATAGTCAGTAGAGATATGAATTAGCTTAATATTATTTTTCTGAGCTATTGTTGCTAATTTTTCTATTGCTAAATTATTAATTTGATTAGCAAGCTTTGTTTCAGATTCAGCTTTATCAACTGCCGTATATGCCGCACAATTGATAATAACATCAAAGTTATTTTCTTCAAAATATTTTGTAATATTGTCATTTTGACTGAAATCTAACTCATCTCTACCAACAAAAACAAACTCATTGATTTGTTTATTATTAGCAACAATCTCATGAATAGACTTTCCTAATTGACCATTTTTTCCAGTAACAAGAATTTTCATTATTAATTACTCAAATAATTCAGTTGTGTCAGATAAATCAGGGTGGGTCTTGTCTTTATCTGAAAGCTGTAATTCCTGCATGGTTAATTCCCAATCAATATTTAATCTAACATCATCAAAAGCAATGCCTCGATCATGATCAGGTGCATAGTAATTATCAACCTTATAAGCAAAAGTAGCGCTATCACTCAAGACTACAAAGCCATGAGCAAAACCATGAGGAACAAACAATTGGCGTTTGTTCTCACCTGTCAGCTCAACTGCTACATGTTGACCAAATGTGGGGCTAGATTTTCTAATATCAACAGCCACATCTAAAACGCTACCTTCAATAACTCTAACTAGTTTAGCTTGAGTATAAGGTGGTAGCTGATAGTGTAATCCTCGCAGAACGCCCTTGGTAGATTTTGATTCATTGTCTTGAACAAAATTAACCTGATAACCAACAACTTTTTCAAATAAATCTTGTCTAAATGTCTCTACAAAATATCCTCGATCATCGCCATGGAAGATGGGTTGAATAAGTACTACATCAGCAATTGATTGGGGCGTGAATTTCATTAAATATCTTGCGCTCTTCTTAAGAGGTATTGGCCATATTGATTTTTCTCTAAGGGTTTTGCAAGTTTTATCAGTTGCTCTTTGCTAATATAGCCTTGTTCAAAAGCAATCTCTTCAATACAGGCTACTTTTAGCCCTTGTCTTTTTTCAATGGTCTCTATGAATGTTGAAGCTTCAAGTAGGCTTTCATGTGTACCAGTATCTAACCATGCATAGCCTCTACCCATAACCTCAACCGATAGTCGGGCTTCTTCTAGATACATTTGGTTAACAGTTGTAATTTCTAACTCTCCTCGATCGGACGGCACTACCTCTGCCGCCTTTTTAACAACATCATTTGGGTAAAAGTACAGTCCAGTTACAGCATAGTTACTTTTTGGTTTAGTAGGTTTCTCCTCAATGCTTAGAGCAGATCCACTATCATCAAAATCAACCACACCATAGCGTTCAGGGTCATGAACATGGTAACCAAATACAGTGGCTTTATTATTAGCTGCGTTTTCTACTGCAGAGCTTAGCATTTCAGGTAATCCGTGGCCATAATAAATATTGTCACCCAGGATAAGGCAAGCATCATCATCGCCAATGAAGTCTTTCCCTAATATAAATGCTTGTGCTAAACCATCTGGAGAAGGCTGCACAATATATTCAAACTTCATACCAACCTCTTTGCCATCTCCCAGCAACTGTTCAAATCTTGGTAAATCCTCAGGTGTAGAGATAATAAGCACCTCTTGAATGCCAGCCAACATTAAAACAGACAAAGGGTAATAGACCATTGGCTTGTCATAAATTGGAACCAACTGTTTTGATATAGCTTTTGTTATTGGATAAAGTCTAGTGCCAGAGCCACCTGCAAGAATAATTCCCTTCATTTTTATTTGAATATTTTCAAGTTAAATATGATTGAATATGTTAAACGAAATTTATAAAGATTAAGGTATTATTATGAGACTTATGCAACTAGTGAAGTTGCACCCTGCATAAGATAAATTCCTTTATTTATTATCAAGACTAACATGCTAACAAACAAATCAATACTTATTACCGGTGGAACAGGCTCTTTTGGCCATACATTTATTCCAATGACGCTTGAAAAATATAACCCAA